>Ga0153953_1000900_pt1 | contig 10804 bp, 12 predicted proteins | sample TSNJ037MetaG_FD_104718 | JGI IMG/M metagenome (GOLD analysis project Ga0153953, IMG submission 104718) | Attine ant fungus gardens microbial communities from New Jersey, USA - TSNJ037 MetaG | ecosystem: Host-associated > Fungi > Mycelium > Unclassified | place: USA: New Jersey, Wharton State...
AGCGCCTTCGGCCATCCCAGACAGGAAGGAACGGTAACCGTCGTCAATCGCAAGCTGGATCTCCTCCCGCAGGCGCTGCTTGATGTAATCGACCTTGTCCTCTGGTATGTCTCGATGACCGGTAATACAGCAATTTGGCATGTAATTCACTACCTTTCATAGATATTGTCAATCCCTATTTTATCCAATTATAGGGATTATTGGTATCGGTGTCAACAATAATATATACTGTCAGTCCTCGGAATAGGGTGGAACAGGGATTATAATGATATATGAAGGTAGGTGATCCATGGTGTTTAGTGCAGGATGGGTAGCGGACAGGATAGCGCAGATGCGAATGATAAGAGGTGTTTCGGCAAGAGAAATGAGCTTTGACATGGGATATAGTGAAAGCTTTATCAACAAAATCGAAAACAAGAAGTCGGTGCCATCCTGGGAATCCTTCTTCCAAATTTGCGATTACCTGCAAATGGCTCCCAAAGACTTTTTTGACGACGGCCTTGAAAATCCGCCTCTGATCAACGAGGTGCTACAGGAGCTTCGGCAGTTGGATAAGGATTCCCTCAATAATATCCTGGGTATTGCCAAGGGGCTGAATAAGAAACGGAAATGAAAATGCGCAGTGGCCCCTGACGGCTACTGCGCATTTTCTTAATTTGTATCTTTTGAGTTTCCATGGTAGAATGATGTTTGTGCAGGGAGATGATACCGATGATTGAAAAACCGACGATAAGCCCCGATTTTACCGTCGACGATATTCACATAATCCGTGAATACCATTATGAGATCACAAAGTCAATGAGCCCTGAAGAACGGCGTGCCTATTACAGAAAACGTGCCGGCGAAGCGCAGCACCGCATTGCAGAAATGCGAGAAAGCAAAGATTAAGCGCTCCATCAGGGGGCGCTTTTTACATTTTATTGTTGCAAAATACAGATCGTCTTCGTAATAGGCATAAAAGGGGTGACTTCTTATGCCTGAAAATAAGATCTTCGGATATGCCCGTGTATCTTCCCGTGATCAGAACGAGGCAAGACAGCGCAAGGAGCTGCTGGATTACGGCATCAATGAGCGCGACATATTTGTGGACAAACTCAGCGGAAAGAATTTCGACCGCGACCAGTACAAGTCCCTGCGGAACCATATGCTGCGCAAGGGCGATGTACTCGTGATAAAAAGCATTGATCGGTTCGGCCGCAACTACCGAGAGATCCTGGATGAGTGGAAATATATCGTTGAGGAGATCGGCGCCGATATCGTCGTGCTGGACATGAAGCTCCTGGACACCAGGCAAAACAAGGACCTGCTGGGCACGCTGATCTCCGACATCGTCCTGACGCTGCTCTCCTATGTCGCGGAAAACGAGCGCGAGGCGATCCGCCAGCGCCAGAAGGAAGGCATCGCCATTGCCCGCAGCAAGGGAGTCAAGTTTGGCCGAAGCGAAAACACATTCCCGCCGGCCTGGGAGGAGCTGTACGGAAAATGGCAGGCCGGGGAAATTTCGGCGGTCGCGTGCTACACCGAGCTCGGGATCCCTAAATCGTCGTTCTATGATATGGTCAAGCGGTACGAGGAGCAAAAACAGGTTGGATAATAGGAAGCAACGATTAGATTATTTCTAAAAGTTCAAACTGAGGGAACGAGGGCAGGTCGAACACGAAAAAATTCAGTATGTGCAAGATTTGCACATACTGCCGAAGATTTCTATAATCTGGAATCGGTCATCCGGAAATTTAGGATAACTGCTTCCAAAAATTTTATCGTCGCCGGTTCTCCCCGTGCCTACTGCCGGAAACAGCCAAAAACCGTCCGAAAATGCCCTCTCACAGAATTAGACGTCCGAAAAACAAAAACTGTATTTTTCGGACGCTTTTTTTATTCTTTTTCGATGTATTCCTTTTCGTCCGATAAAGTAGACTTTTCCGGACGGTGATTTTCGCAGGAAATGATGTGGAGGATGGGCAGCATATATCCGGATTTTTTCATTTTTACAGGCAATTCACAGATTGGGTGTGGTATAATGAGGGTGTCTCGCAATGTATTCAGAAAGTGCCTAATAATAATCGCTTTAAGACATAGAGGGCGAACTGGCTAAGAGTGGAGTAATAATAATGAAATGTATAATAAAAGCTATATCAATCGCACTGATGTATTTGCTTTTACTATCCGGTTGCGTTTCTAAAGAAGGACTAAACTCATTTTCAGCTGTCAATGAGAATGATCTTAGTGAACTGGACAATATTGAGCAAGTGCAAAGCGTGCTATTCTTGGACAATAATATTTTGAGAATCGTCTATCTTCCAAAGAACAGCAACGAAAGCTGGACGGCTTTATATGATACGGAACAAAAGAAAACAATAGAAAATGCACAGTCTGATATGACGAGCTATGCCAGCAATCTCTTTTCTATTAATAACGGCAAAGCATTGGAACATGAAGTGATTTCTCCTGATGGCCAATTCAAGGTGTGTACTGGGGAACTCTCTGTGCCATATATTGATAGTCAACTATTTGACACAAAAGAAGATTGGCTAACAGCATATAATCAGGCTTATTCGGAAGCGGAACAGGAAACAGGCATACCGTATGGCGTTGTCAGCGTTTACAACATAAGCACGAATGAGCTGTGGTATCGTTCAGAGCCCTTGGGAGAACCGCCTGGAACCGTGATAACCCCAAAACTTTTTATGGACGACCATACGATTCTATGTACGGTTGGGGATGCCAATCCGTTGTGGGGAGCATATTTTACAGGAGTTGCCTTAGTGAACATCAATGACCAATACTACAAGACCTATCCGGTAACCGGTGAATCTGTAAACATACAATCATTTGACGGAACCACAGTTTGGGCAGGAGAAAGTGACGGCTATATTCAGGAAAACGCCTTTATACTTGATCGCACGATGAGAGTGCAAGAATTATCTTTGGGCGAAAACATCGTTTCTGTACAATTAAGCGTTGATGGCCGATATCTCGTTTCATTGGAGAAAGGCCCATATTCCTATGATACCGATGCCACCTTCCGGACATATGATCTAATTACAGGGAAAGAAATTTATCAAATAAGCAAAACGATTACTAGAAACAGTCAGATCGATCACATAACAGTATCGACAGATGGGTCGAAATTGGCGTATCAATGTGACAGCCGCATCTATATCGAACATGAGTTATCACCATCCGATAACAGTGTGTCCGCTTTTGTAACAGGAGACGACGAGCTAAAGCGTATCCTAATGACAGCAGATCAGCTTATGACAAATGACGAATTGTGCGATATGTTTGTATATCTACTGGAGCATGGCGGCGAACTGAGTGAAGCCGAAGTTGGACTCATCAAAATGCGGGGAGACTATTCAAATATTTGGTATCTGCATCACTGGTACCGTGAACTTGCTTTGGACGCACTTCATCTTGAAGTATTGGAAAGGGAGGTAGTGTTAGCTGACCGATCCACTGAAAGCAATAATGACGAATTTGCTGGTGGTGCCGATTATCTTCTCAAAGTAAATGTCAAAGATAATGGAGGTTCTGCCGTTCCACTAGGCTTGCAGGAATGGGTGTTTCAGACAAGGTGGCCTTATGGAGGTTTTGATTCACTCATACCTGATCAGCTTATTACGAAAGAGGAATATAAACTCCGCATGGAGTGCCGACAATATGAGGATAGCATTGATTTAATAAAGAATTTCCGGATATTGTGTACAGCAGAGCCATTCCAGAGTATTGGAGATATCCCAAACGATAAACTGGTTCATTATGTTGTTAACCAAGCACCTAAAAAACGCGACGATGGAACCTATGGATTAACGCAGGCTGAACTTGATGCGGCGGCAATAAAACTGATTGGCATTGAACATCTGAAGCCCGGGAACAGTCCCCTATATAACCCGGAGACAGAAATATATGAGCTTAATGGAGGCGGAGCTCCGCATGTCATAGATTATTTCTGGCGCGTATCGGAAGATATAAACGGTTTACAATTAGACTATATAGATTCTGATGAGCCGATGCGATATACAGTAAAAGATGGTCGTGTGATAAGCGCAAAGAGTATACTGGCAGAAATTGAAGGGATGTCATTTGGTGTGATTGAAGGCCGTCGTTCTGAATAAGTTGATGACTTAATAAACAACAATTAGCCTTGTCGATCTTTTCAATCCCTTATGCGCCAAACGATCATCCTCCAGGCCCAAATCTTAATCTTATCGAGAAAGGCTGCCGCCAACATGCGTTTGTAATTCGCCCTGGATAAGCCCATGACCACATGGCTCCTGTAAACCAGCCGCCCTATATTGAAGCTGCTGAGAATCATGTAGTATCTACTGTCCTTGCGTCAGCATGATTTTCAATTTTCAAAGGAGTATGAGTTTTTTGGAAAGTATTAAGCGTTACATAACGAAAAGAAAAAAATGGTTTATTGCTATTTCATTATTCCTGCTATTGCTTCTCATTAATGCCGTTGCAAGACCGACACGGATTATCCCAATACCAGGCGGACAAGAGTATGCTGGTGGTACTTTCGATGAATATTATGTTGTAATAAATCCACCGATAGTCCCTTGGGGAGCATATTCTCTTCAAAGATTAATCATAAACTATGACAAAACGCACCCCGTAGCAGCTCCCGCCCCACCGGAGGATACAGAATATGTAAGGGGCTATACGAGACAATTTTTTAGAGAAAGCGAGACATTTCCAAGAGATATTGAATTTACCGCTGATTTTGGGCTACGCAATATTTTGACAGAGGAATACAATTTGAAGGACAGGATTGCATATATTAGCGCAGATATTGATGAGATAACCTATGACATTATGTTGCCTTGGGGCGAAAGCATACCGATTGGCCCATGGCGTGATGATCCGTTATGGACTGTCGACCTCGAATGTGAAGAAGAGAACACCGACCTGACACTGAACGGCTTATATAACAATGTTCCGGAGCATATGATACCAAGGCATTTGAAGGGGTATGAACATGTAATTGCTGGATAAAGGTTTATAAACTATATTACCCCAATACGCCGACTGATTGAAAAGGAACTGCATTGTGAAAATCAGATTAGATAATAAATACCTATGCGCTTTTATCGTTGTTTTCATGATTGAAGCGATTATAGCTGTCTTTATACACGATAATTTCATCAGGCCGTATCTTGGCGATGTTTTGGTCGTGGTGCTGATTTACTGCTTTATAAAAGCCTTTGTAAGAAACGAAACTAAGTTGCTGCCGTTATACATATTCATTTTTGCTCTCTTAGTAGAGGTGGGACAGTATTTCAATTTAGCGGAGTTGCTTGGGTTAAGCGAATATAGGATCGCAAGGGTAATTATTGGCGCCACCTTTGACATAAAGGATATTGCCTGTTATATGGTGGGCTGCGTTGGGTTGTTCTTGTTTGAAATGATAAAGCGATGCTCCATAGACAAACAATATGATTTTAGCCAAACTAAGCAATAAGGCCGGTATAGTAAGCAATTTGCGTTGCTTATTGCTTGGTACAATATGAGGTGGAAAAATGAGTAATGAATTAGTGATCGACGAATCAAAATATAAAGAAATTAAGAGTGTAACTGGGCAGACGCAGATTGAACTGCGAAACAGCTTGGGTATTGAGGTTGGCGTGAATGAGCTATGTAATCACCTGCTGACTGTAGATGGAATACACGCGGTTGAGACCCTGTATATTGGATATAGTTCTGGTTTGAAAAATGCCGAAATTGTAAAGGCATTTCCGAATTTACAGAGGCTGTTTATAGGCGGCAAAAATATCATAACGCTTGATGGTCTGGAGATGTTTAAGGGAAGATTTATTGACATCCAATTAGAACACAAGAGACGCGATATTGCAAAAATATCTGCGGCACCCATTCAGTCATTGAACCTTGTTTATAAAAAGCCCGATGATTTTACCGCAATTGGAAATTGTAGGTCACTGAATGATCTTTCAATCTACAAAAACCCCAGTCCGGATATGCTTGCTTGGAAAGATGTCCCTTTAAGTCACCTAAGACTGGAGGGGAATTTTACTGAATTAAGTAACTTATCTTTCATAAAAACATTAAAAATCATATATGTCATGTATTGCCGTAATTTTGAAAGATTTACCGGCGACAACTCGAATATTAAACATATTGTTGTGCAGAACTGTAGAAAATTTGACTTACATTCACTTGATACCTTTCAAAACCTTGAGTATTTAGACATAACTTCATGTGCTCCTGAAATTTCTCTAGCCAGCTTGCCCGACCTCCCCAGCCTCCGCTTTTTAGATTTTTTGGCATGTAAAGTAATCTATGATACCTACGAATTGAATAGAAAGTTCCCCAAACTTGAAGTCTTTGACCCGAAAAAAATAACGGCTGAGCAGGCCGTCTTTCTCAGCAAGGCGAATGCTGGCCTAACTGTCAAATGTAATTATAAAGATTATATAAATGGGGTTTGTGTTGACTAAGGCGGCATAATTTATAAGTAAGTGCTCCCGCCCTCAAATCAACCTTTCCCGACAACACATTCCTCCGGCGCCTTATCATCCCGCAGCCCCTTAAAAACAGGCTGACGCAGCCCACCGCCCGGCGTGTACTCCATAAACTTTGCTGTGCAGACCAATACCGGTTCCAACCACGCGGCGCCTTCAAAACTAGGAAAGGCGCCGTAATATTTTTGCTTATTTACAGAGGCTGCCGCTGTCATCCGCGCATAATCCATCCTGGATACGCCCATGATCACATGGCCCCTGAAAATCAGCCGCCCCGCGTCAAAGCTGCCGAGGATCACGCTGGCCACGCTCCCGTCGCCATGATAATACCCGCAGACAACGAAATCTTCATCCATAAGCGCCTTGCACTTTATCCAGTCCTTTGTCCGTTTCCCGAAATAGTACCGGCTGTCCTTGCGCTTGGCAACAACGCCCTCCAACTCCTGCTTTTCCGCCGCTTCATACAATGAGGTCCCGTTCTTTTCAATATACCTGGACACGGCCATACGCACAGAGTCTGAGGCGGTCTTCTGAAGCAGATTTTTCCGTTCCAGCAACGGCCTGTCAACGATCTGCTCTCCGCCCAGGTATAACAGGTCAAACGCGACAAAGCTGGCCGGCAGCTTTTCGGCTGCCAGCCCGATGCGGAACGTATTGGTCATCAGGGCACGGCGCTGCACCTCAAAAAAATCCGTCCTGCCACCCGTTAAGACAAATACCTCGCCGTCCAGGATGCACCGCTTTTTGACCTGCCGGTGTATCTGTCCCAGCTCCGGATAGATCGCGGTTACGTCCTTGTTCCGCTTGTTGCGCAGTACAGTACCGCTTTTGTCGAGATAAGCGACGCAGCGGATGCCATCCAGCTTCAGCTCATAGATCCAATCCGGGGAATCGAAGGCGGGCCTTTCCTCCGCGATCAGCATGGGCGCAATGTTTTTCATCTCAAAAATATCCATTGCTCACCTTCTCGTTTGAACAAACAGCGTCCCGTCCTCTTCGAGCTCCGCATACAGCACATCCTTCTCCGAGGATATCCCCTGTCCCGAAAGCTGTTGGCGCAGCCACTCTTCCGATTTCCCGAATTCGCGCAGGTTTCGCGCAATCACCTTTCCATCCGTAATGATTTCCCCGGGCAGGTATGCCGGCTCCTGGGGCTGTAGGTTCAAATCCTCTTTGGAAGCCTGCTGTTTGACGGCTTTTTTGACTACTGAGAGTTCGCCGTGGGGCTCCAGAATGGCATATTGGACCTCTCTGATGGAAAATACGTCCTTTTCCCGCAAAAGCATCGTCAGGTCATCCATATTGAGACGCATTTTCTTTAGCTCCTTCGCCTGTACCACGCCTTTTTTAATGACCAGAACAGGCTCCCCGTCAAGCAGCACGCGGACGCCGGGCAGGTTCAGGCTCAGGTATTCCATTAAGAAAATAAGGACGCTCCACAGCGTCATGCCAATCACGCCATCCATGATTTCCACATCCTTGTGGATGATCATATCGCCCGCCATGTTGCCGAGCGCAATGCCGGTGATATAGGTGAAGACCGTCATCTGGCCGATCTGCTTTTTCCCGGCCAGGCGCGTCAGGAGCAGCAAGACCGCGAAACCGACGAGCGTGCGTATAACCGTATCCCAAATTCGTTCCATGCTTCCTCCTCGGCCTTACGCGCCTTTTTCCTTTTTGGCGCGGCCGGCTGGCGCTTTTGGCTTGTTCTGCTCGATGCTGGCCTTCAGCGCTTCCATGAGATCAATGATGTTGCCGCCCTGGGGCTGTTCGCCGGCGGCGGGGGAAACGACCTCCTTGCCGGCGATCTTGGTTGCGATGAGCTCCCGCAGCCGTTCCTGGTATTCATCCTTGTATTCCTCCGGGGCAAAGGGCTTTATCATGCCGGCAATCAACTGCTTTGCCATGGCAAGCTCTGCGTCCACCACTGGCGGCTTGCCGTAGCCTTGCGGCAGAGCCTTTACCTCATCGGCGTAAAACATGGTCTGTACCAATAAGCCGTCCTCACGCGGGATGAGCGTTAGCAGCGTTTCTTTGGTGCCCAGTACGGTTTTGGCAACCGCCACCACCTGCTCCTGCATCATGGCGGTACGCAGCAGCTCGAAGGCCTTGTCGCCGCCCGCCTCCGGGACGGCGTGATAGGTTTTGTCATAATACGCCGGGCTGATGGAGTCAAGGGTCGTAAAGTGCAGGATCTGCATGGAGCGTTGCTTTTCCGTTTTGATCTTCTCGATATCGTCCTCTGTTACGACGACATACTGATCCTTATCATACTGAAAACCTTTTACGATGTCTTCCGACTTCAATTCCTCGCCGCAATGGCCGCAAGTCTTTCTATATCGGACGCGGGAATGATCCTCTTTATGGAGCTGATTGAAACTGATGTCGTTGTTTTGAGTGGCGGTATTTTTCTGAACTTATTTTTTGCACTATTTACAAATCCTTTCTCATATGTAATGCTTGTAATAAAATGTGATTATAATCACATTTTATTACAAGCATTACATGACAAAGTGCCTTCGCTCAATCGTGTTAACTATTTTGTCTATTGATTTTAATTGATGTATAAGTGTCAAGCCACCCGACATCCTCTAGCGATAGATATGGAACGCTGTCTATTGCACCCAAACTATCAGTTAAATATGACCTCCTGAGTTTCTTTGTCAAAGAGGTGAAGCCTAAGACTATCAATTGATACCTTGATTCTTTCGCCGCTTGCCACATGGTTATTAGAGGACACACATGCCTTAAATTTATAACCATCGGCCGACAAGTACAGATATATTTCTGCGCCCATCATCTCAGCCAGTTCCACCTCCGCATCCAACGGGACAGAATCAATTGATTCCATGTAACCTCCCCCAAAGCGAATATGTTCCGGTCGGATTCCCAGCACACATTCTTTACCGACATACGCCTCCAAAATTGCATTTTCCACTTTTTGCGTGGGAATTGTTATCGGGACTTTCCCGAGCAAAACCGTGTACCTCTCATTCGTTTTGCATATTGTTACCGGAAGGAAATTCATTTGTGGTGTTCCGATAAAGGCGGCAATAAATTGATTGCGTGGCTGATTGTAAAGTCGATGTGGGGTATCAACCTGCTGGATAATACCGTCCCTCATAACCACAATGCGGTCGGCCATTGTCATTGCTTCAGTCTGATCATGGGTGACATAAACAAAGGTAGTTTGCAGCCGCCTGTGTAGCTTGGATATTTCGGAGCGCATGGTAGCGCGGAGTTTGGCGTCTAAATTAGAAAGCGGCTCGTCCAGAAGAAAGACGGTGGACTGACGAACCATTGCGCGCCCCAATGCCACACGCTGACATTGACCGCCGGAGAGAACCTTGGGCTTGCGCCCAAGAATATCCTCAATACCCAACAGTTTCGCCGCTTCCAGTACCTTTTTATTGATTTCTATTTTTGACATTTTGCGCAGTTTCAGGCCAAAAGCAATATTCTTATATACAGTCATATGGGGGTAAAGCGCGTAGTTCTGAAATACCATTGCGATATCTCTATCCTTTGGAGCAATATTGTTAACCAACGCACCGCCTATAAACAGCTCCCCACTGCTGATTTCCTCAAGGCCTGCGATCATCCGCAACAGGGTGGATTTTCCACAACCGGATGGTCCAACGATGACCAGAAACTCCCGATCCTTAATGTCAAGGTTAAAATCGTATACGGCGGGAATACCGCCTGGATAGATTTTATGTATCTTTTTCAGGTATATCCCGGCCACTTATGTTCGCTCCTTTACTCTTTTAGGTAAAGCTCCAGTTTTTTTGCAATTTCATCCACGGCCTGTTGCAATTCCACCGAACCTGCAAAATATGCGTTTGCCTGCTCTAAAACGATATCTCTTACCGCAGCCCCTCCGGTGTATGCCGGGGTATCAAGGCGGCTCACCAGTGCCCGAAATTCGGTCAGGGTTGCCTCGGACGGCCAAGGGGTAATCACGCTTGTACCGTCGGTTTTATCCTCCATGGTCTGGGGCTTCCCCTCCCAAAATGAAGGGGAGGTCATATACTGAAATGCCGCGGAATTTACAGGGAGGCCGTCTGCCAAATTATAATTCTGCACGGTTTCAGAGAGAACGAATGAAATGTAATCCATCCCTAATTGCGGATTTTCGGCAGTATCTGCAACACTCAGTATCGTCTGTGGGATATAAATATTTTGCCCTTGCATGGGTGTGGGAACAAGCCCCCCGTCTTTTCTTTCATTTATGGCCCAATATTGTCCCTTAATATCATCCGGATTCAAAAGCGTACCCAGTTGCAGCAAAACGCGTCCCTGCACCCATCACGATCCGG
>Ga0153953_1000911_pt1 | contig 10762 bp, 6 predicted proteins | sample TSNJ037MetaG_FD_104718 | JGI IMG/M metagenome (GOLD analysis project Ga0153953, IMG submission 104718) | Attine ant fungus gardens microbial communities from New Jersey, USA - TSNJ037 MetaG | ecosystem: Host-associated > Fungi > Mycelium > Unclassified | place: USA: New Jersey, Wharton State...
CCGATCATAATGTCCGGAAGTCCCGACTGCATGTACTGCTGCATTTTCGGCTGGAAATCATTTCCCCAGTCAACGCATTCCCATTCCAGGGTAATATTGGGGTATTTTTCAGCCAGCGCCTCATCAATCATGTCCTCGATTCCTGCATCTGTAGTAGACTGTCCTGCAAGTACTGTTAAGGTTACTGCTTCACCGTCAGCCATTTCTTCCGTCGCTGCCGGCTGCGTTTCAGGCGCATCTGTTTCTGCATTTGCCTGGGTATCTGCCGGGGCATTTGCCTCCGTCTCACCCGTATTGTTACCGCATCCTGCCACCATGGCTGCCACCATAGATGCTGCCATCAGTAAACTGATGATTGATTTCTTTTTCATACTTTCATCCTCCTTAGATTTTACATGATATTTCTATTATATCGAATAATACTTCTTAATAAATAGGACAAAACCGAAAAAATGAGTTGTACATTTTTGAAAACACAAATCAAATATTATTTCGGAAGTCTCTTGGACTTTTCCCTTCTACTTTTCGGAATACTCTGCTAAAATACGTATAATCATCATACCCGACCATAAAAGCAATTTCTGTCAGATTGATTCCTTTGTTTTTCATATATTCTTTCGCTTTTTCCATCCGAAGCCGGGTAATATATACCATGGGATTTTCTCCTGTTTCCTGCCGAAACATTTTTGAAAAATAGGAACTTTCCACATTAAATTGCTGAGATAGGGATGACAGGTTGATTTCTTCAAAATAGTGTGTATCAATATATTGTACTGCCTGTTTCACCAGGCTGCGTATGGAGTCCGAAGCTTCTTCCTTACTATTGGAAGCTGCAAATTCAATAATTTCATCTAAGATGTCACACAATGCCTCACTGTCTAAAGATTCAATCATTTTGTCTGCTGCATCTACCATTTGTTCCATATCCACAACGTCCTTCGGCTGCTTATGGTTTGATATGTAATCTGTAAAAATATTTAGAATCCTTTTTACCGTCTGCTTGACTTCCAGATAACTCCAGCACTGATTCTGACATCCCCTCAGCCCAATACTTTTAAAAACCATTGATTTCAGCGCAGACTTATTACCTCTTAGCAGCAGGCTTTTTAACTGTTTCTCATGTTCTTCATTGATTCGGCTGTTGATATTGCTGTTATCAGGTATTGCTCCATTCTTGTTAGAAAACAAAATCTCATTCTTATCAATATATTTGCGGGTCATAAACAGTGCCACACTCTGTATATAAGCCACATGTATACTATCCAGCGTATAGATGTGTTCACTGACGCAAATGCTGATGGAAGATTGTACAATCGGTGAAAAAAATACCAATATCCTATCCGCTGCTTTTCTGATCTCACCATTGTCCATGTCTGTTACTACAATAAATTCATTGGAACGGTAGATATGGTTAAACACCAGAATTCCTTCAGAGGATATGATATTTTTTATTTCTTTTTTCATCGCATAAGATATTTGATTCATATCATGCCGGTATTTTTTTGCCAGTTCTTTCATATTGTGTATTTTTATCAACATCATACTGAAACCGGTGAAATCAATATTGCTGTTTATGGCTGTCATTGGGGTAAAAGGTGTCTCCTCTCGCTCTACCAGCAGACTAAACTCTCTGTCCTGCATAAGCGAAGAAGCCTTTAACTGCATTTTCTGCCGATCGCTGATGATTTCCAACGCATTCGATAAAGCATTTACTAAATCAATTTTGCTGACAGGTTTGACCAGATAATTGATGGAACCAGACATAAATGTATCTTTCACATAATTAAAATCATCATATCCGCTAATTACAAATGTAATGATTTCCGGATATTTATCCTTTAAGACAGACAGCAGCTGTACACCATTGATAAATGGCATATTAATATCCGTTATCAGAATATCCGGCTTTTCAACCTGGATTTTATTCAGCACATCTTCTCCATCCACTGCCGGTTCCAGAAACTCCAAACCATACTTTTCCCATTGAATCATATTTCTGATCTTTTCTCTGGTCCAATACTCATCATCTGCAATTAAGATTTTATAGGTCCCTGCATCCATATACCTATCTCCTCTATCTTTACTCTTGGTACTAATAAAAATACTTTGGTACCTCTGTCAAGCTCACTTTCAATCCGTATTCCTACATTTTCTCTATATAACATTTTTATTCTTGAATTAATATTACTAAGTCCAATTGAAGTACCTTTCTCTTTCTCATCTGTCTCTCTTTCTTCCAGGATGGCTTTTACTTTTTGGGCACTCATTCCCACACCGTTATCCTGCACACTGATTTCCAGATTATCATTCACATTCTGGGCTCTGACAATGATCTCCTTTTCCCCTTTTTGATTTCGGAGTCCATGGTTTAACGCATTTTCCACCAATGGCTGAATGGTGATTCTGGGAATGGAATCCTGCAGTACCTGCTCATCAATTTCAAATTTATATTTTACAGTTCCCATCATGCGGACATTCATAACATAAATGTAGTTTTTTAAATGTACAATTTCTTTTGCCACAGTTGTAAAGGGATTTTTCATATCCAGACTATAGCGAAAAATATTAGACAGTGACTGGCTTAAGCTGCTTACCTGTGTACAGTCCTGAACTTCTGCAATGCTGCTCATGGTATCCAGCGTATTATATAGAAAATGAGGATTGATCTGGGCCTGCAGCGCTTTATACTCTGCCTGGTTCATCATAAGCTTTGCCTCATACTCTTTACTGATCAGCACTTCCATCTCATCTAACATATCGTTGAAACTCTGCCCCAGCTCTCCTATTTCATCACCATTTGTAATATGAACCCGAAGCTGTGTTTCACCCTTTCTGATACGCTCTATGGTTTGCGTCAGCTTCACCAATGGCCTTGTCAGATTACTTGAGACAAGAATATTAAGGAAAATAGTAATCACCAACATAATTGTAGCAATTAACAGTAGATTTTGTGTCAATGACTTTTGATTCTGCTCCAGCAGATACTGGGGCATAAAGGTATAAGCACCTATATTATATTTTTTTTGATCCACTTGAAAAAATACGCGCTCTGAAGAATCCAGATCCTCGAATTTACCGTTTGAACTGGTATGGATTTTATCTGCAAGCTCCTGAAAATCTTTCTCATCGGCCTCTTCCAGATTTCCAATCGAAAGAAGAGGTCTGTCTCCCGCCGGCTGCAGCCACATAAACATTTCTTCTCCCAGACTGTACTTTTCCATGATGGTTCGTATTACTTTACTGTCTACATCACATACGATATATCCCAGTTGATTCCTTAAATTGCTGTTATTATATACTTTCAGCACAAAGCGTATAATGTCTTTATTACGATATTGATTAAAATAGCTGGAAACCAGCATGATCGTATCGTCTGAATCTATGTAATCTTTCACAATTTTTGCATTCTGGCCTTCCACATCATTATAGATATCGGTCTGATAATTATGCTTTGGCGTCACTGCCCGCCGGTAAATGCTGATAATCTGGTGCTCATTTGTATAGAAATAAAGGGCAACCACTCCATCGGTCGTGGCAAATTGTTTCGTCCCCATATTATAGGCTAAACGATAATAGTCGCTTCTCAGATCTTGTATCTTTTCTTTTTTTCGCAGACTTTGCATAAATTCTTTTTCATTATACACATTAATCAGGTTACTCTCAATGACTTTTGTAAATCTATCAATATCATTCTGCATGTTTTGCAAAGAATTAAATCTCTCCTCCTTTGCCTGATTGTATATGAGCCTGCTGGATGAGTTTTGAAAAAGAAATGTCTGTAAAAGCAGGGCCAACATAGTACTTCCGAGACATAACAGCAATATTTTCGTCCGCATTCTGAATTTATATTTCATGCCATTCCTTCCCTCTATTACAGGGTTGCGTAAATAGCGAATATTTTATTCAGTGGTATTTACGCAACACTGTAATAAATAAGTTTATATTATATTCTATCATAAATATGTACTATCCTTCAATATCTTACAGAAAATTATTATATTCACCTGTTTTCTGCCTCACTATAGAATAAATATGATATAATTTTTTGGTTATTACACATTATAAAGAATTACTTTGGCATGAAAATTTTCATCATCACAGCGCAAATCCATTTTTCCGTTAAATTCATCTACTGCGTTCTGAACGTTTTTTAGGCCTATCCCATGAAGGATTTCATCCCCTTTCATGCTTAAGAATTCCCCATCTTCTTTGGCCGGGCGGAAATGAACGGGGTTTTGCAGGCTGATAAACAGCATACCGGATATGTAGGATATTTTTAGCGTTACCGTTCGTTTTTGTTCAGGGAGTTTGAGACAAGCTTCTTTTGCATTATCCAACAGATTCCCAAATAACGTTACAGTCTGGCTGAAATTAAGTTTCAGTTCCGGGGGCACAGTGATTTCACATACCACTTTGATATTGTTCGATTCCATATCCATAATTTTAATGTTTAATATGGAATCTAACACTTTATTCTGTGTGGAAATTACTTTCTCGCTAATATTTATGTGGTCATTCATAGAATCCAGATATTCCGCCAGTTCTTCCGTTTGCCCTTCCTTTAGCAAGCTGGAAACTGCCTGCAGATTATTCTTCATATCATGCCGTATGCTGCGTATACGCAGGTGTGCGGCTTCCAACTCCTTATAATGGCTATCCTGAATTTCCATTTGCTGCTCTAACAGGGCATTTTCCGTAGTTGCAACAATCAAAGCGGAAAATTGGTCATACAGGTAAAAAACCATAAGGTTTATAAACAGAAATGCCAGGAGTATAGGCAGGAGGAGAATGGAACGCTGTATGCCGGAGTATGCGCTGCCCATCATCATAATAACCAGGCATATATAGGCAACACCGCTTGCCAAAGGAATTGCATACAATAAGCCCCACAACCGATTGGGAATATTGGGAGTTTTGCTTTTATGAATGCTCAATGCAAGCACTAAAATCACTCCAAATACCAGATGATACAGGATTTTGACCATAGTAAAACTCAAGTCAGGTAATAGTATGATGCAATGATTAAAACCTAAATTCCAAAAACCTGAAATCGCAAATAGTATCGTGCTGAATAATTTTTTTTTCTGACGATTTTCCGGAAAAAATCCCAAAAGAAAGAAACTTGAAATTGTACTGGTAAGTGTATGTGTATAATTTCCAGATGATTGCAGGACATACGTAGTACCCAGCACAAGCAAGACAGACACACCATAAAATATATAGTTATTTTTGACAACCTTACCATACATCCTCTGCATAAGGATGATAAGCAGGCACATGTCAAACGCACATAAAATGTAATCTAAAACATCGTATTTCAATGTCCGCACCTCCATTCCATATATTTCAGGTGCTGCATTTTCGCATCCTGCCTGAATTTTTTGCTGATCGGCAATCGTATATGGTTATCCAGAAGCACTTCGGATTCACTAATAGAGTGGATATGTTCCATATTTACCAGGTAGGATATATGAATCTGTAAAAATAGATTCGCATCTACCTTCCCCGTTATATCTCTTAACCGGCTATAAAATTCATGCTCTCCCGTTACGGTATTCAACCGTACCTTTCTGCCGTTTCCTTCAAAATACAAAATATCCCTAAAAGGAATCTGAAAGTTATTCCGCTCCTTTTTAAAGAAAAAGAGTTGTCCCATAGTCTGAATATGTTCAAAAGCCTCATATAAAACCGTTGTCAGCCGTTCTTTGGTCAGGGGCTTGATTATGAAACGAAAAGGCAGCACTTCAAATACCTGATATACATATTCTTTATGATCGGTTGAAAAAATGATAAGGGCATTTTTGTCTTTCCTGCGAATGTGGGAGGCGGTTTCTATACCGTTGATTCCGGGCATTTCAATATCCAGGATATAAATATTATAACGCACGTTATTATTTTCCAAATAGTTCATCAGATCATGCCCGGTCATGAAAATATCATAGAAAATATCCTTTATCGGCAAACTTAAAATATATTCTTCCATATAATTCGCTGTTAATTTGTCATCGTCGCATATCGCAATAGTTATCACTTTTTCAATCACCTCTCCTTATGCGGATTCTTCAGTCTTTGGGCATTATCAATTTAATGCCGCATTCCTTTCAGCATCCATTGTATACGTCCGGGCGAATATTTTCAAGTGTACAATTATGACAAATTGACCAGCCAATTAAGACAACATTCGATTTTCTGTTTGATTACTTGCTATAATTGCCGTGTATAAAAATTTAAAAGAAAGGTCTGATGTAAATGACAATTTTAAAAATTAAGAACCTGAAAAAGGTTTATACCACACGTTTTAATGCAAATCGTGTTGAGGCTCTGCAAAATGTTTCTTTTTCGGTGGAAGAAGGCGAATATGTAGCAATCATGGGTGAATCCGGATCGGGAAAAACAACGATGCTCAATATTCTGGCGGCGCTTGACAAACCAAGCAGCGGAAACATTTTACTGGACGGAAAAGATATGTCCGCAATCAGGGAAAAAGAGCTATCTGCATTCCGGCGTGACAATTTAGGCTTTGTATTTCAAGATTTTAACCTGCTTGATACATTTTCGTTACAGGATAACATTTTCTTGCCGTTGGTACTGGCAGGAGTATCCTATGATGAGATGAATAAACGTCTGAAGCCGATTGCCGGGAAGCTGGGCATAAGCGGCATTTTAGAGAAATACCCCTATGAAGTCTCAGGCGGCCAAAAACAAAGGGCTGCTGTAGCCCGTGCACTCATTACAAACCCGAAAGTAATTCTGGCTGACGAACCCACGGGAGCGTTGGATTCACGTTCCTCTGCCCGCTTGCTGGAGATGTTCACCGAAATAAACAATGACGGGCAGACGATACTGATGGTAACACACAGCGCAAGGGCTGCCAGCCACGCAAACCGGGTCATGTTCATCAAAGACGGCGAAGTGTTCCATGAAATTTACAAGGCGGAATTGTCAAATGAAAAAATGCACCGGCAGATATCCGATGCCATCACCATGATTATGACAGGCGGTGATAATGTTGAGTAAATTATTTTACCCAAGGTTTGCCGCCATGAATATAAAGAAACACTCCAAGTCCTATATCCCCTATATCCTATCCTGTATCGGCATGGTTATGATGCATTACATTTTAGGGATGCTCGCCGGAAATGAAAGCGTCCACAACATGCCAGGCGGAGCGATGCTTGAGAACCTCCTTATTTATGGCAGCTATATCATAGCGATTTTTGCGTTGATTTTTTTGTTCTATACCAACAGCTTCTTAGTAAAAAGGCGAAAAAAGGAGTTTGGGCTTTTCAATATACTGGGCATGGAAAAACGGCATATTTCCAGAATCGCTTTTTTTGAAACGTTATATATAGCGGTGATAAGCATAGTAATCGGGCTTGGCGTCGGCATCCTGCTTTCCGGTTTGATACGCTTGTTACTGCAAGAGCTCCTTAAATTTGACGCAAAAATAAGTTTTGAAATATCAGTTCCGTCAATTGTCCTTACATTCATCTTGTTCGGGGCAATCTTCCTGCTCACTCTGTTTTATACAATCCGGCAGATCCATCTCTCAAAACCGGTGGAACTGCTTAAATCAGGTCAGACAGGAGAAAAAGAGCCGAAGACAAAATGGCTGCTTGTCCTTATAGGCCTTATCTGCTTAGGGGTTGGATACTATATCGCGCTGACAACAGAATCCCCGCTTGATGCGATCTTGCTGTTTTTTGCTGCGGCTGTCTTAGTTATGGCCGGTACTTACTGCCTGTTTACGGCAGGCAGCATTGCACTGTTGAAAAAGCTGCGGAAAAACAAAAACTATTATTATAAAACAAAGCATTTTACTTCGGTTTCCGGTATGATATACCGAATGAAGCAAAACGCCGTAGGACTGGCAAACATCTGTATATTGTCCACCGCAGTTCTAATTATGTTTTCCACCACACTGTCCCTGTACTTGGGTATGGAAGATGCCTTGAGAACAATGTACCCCCGAAATATTTGTGTCCAATCGGGATATATCTCCCAACAACAGGCAGCGCAAATAGATGCGGCAATCAAGGAAACAACAGACGAGTTTGGCGTTGAACAGAATGAAATCAACAATTATCGCTATCTGGCTTTGTCGGCATACGGTGAAGGGATGCATTATACCAGCGCTATGGAAGGTTATGACACCGGCGGCACGCATATAACATTGATGGCATTGGATGAATATAACCGCTTAGAGGGGCAGGCTGTTACGCTGAACCCAGATGAAATCCTGCTTTACGAATTGAATGGCTCTGTCAATGAAGGCACAATACAAATGGGAGATTTGAAATATCGCATTCAATCAAGGCTTACCTCTTTAAATGTATCTAATTCTAGATCGGGGACACACAGGGACAGCTATTACATCATCATGCCGGATTCGGCGGCAATCGAAAGGGTCTATTCGGAGCTCTTAGGCAGCGTCAATATACCTGAAACCGGCGTTCTTGCCTATTACTATGCTTTTGATGCCGACGTGGATTCCGAAATACAGATCGCCCTGACCAAAGCTTTGCGAAGTAAGTTAGAAAATGATCTGAATCTGGGTGCTTATGTCGATGGCGTTGCCTCTTCAAGAGAATCGGTTTATTCTCTATACGGAGGACTGCTGTTGTTAGGTGTTTTCCTTGGTCTTCTCTTCATTATGGCAACTGTTCTGATTATTTACTATAAGCAGATTTCGGAAGGATTTGAAGATAAACAACGCTTTGAAATTATGCAAAAAGTCGGCATGAGCCGGACAGAAGTGAAAAAGTCAATAAAAAGCCAGGTGCTTTTGGTGTTTTTTCTGCCGCTTGGGGCTGCGGCCATACACATAGCGGCTTCCTTCCAAATGATAGCAAAGATTATGAAAGGCTTTAATTTGGCCAATATACCCCTGTTCGCAACCTGTATGGCCGGGACGTTGGTTATTTTCGCCCTGCTCTATATGGCTGTATATTTCATTACCGCAAGGGAATATTACAAAATTGTCCGTTGTTAAATCGTGGGCAGATTTCACTTTAATACAAAGACTCAGCCTTGCGGGGGTATTTCGACTATTTTTACCAAGCACTATCCTGTACAGCAATCTTACATGACGAATTCATATTCCATCGCAAAAACGATTATTGAAAAAAGTACTATGTACTATTATAAAACGTCAGATTCAAATCCTTAACCGGATATGATTCTGACGCTTTAAATTTGATGACGTATTGTACTTTCATTATTTATGGGAGGAATTTTGACGGCAAATGCGTAAATTTATATTGTAAATACAGATTGAATGTGATACACTGTTTTTACTCCAATTGAGGAGTTTGTAAAGCATTCCAATAGAATTTCCAAATTATGGGGGTATAGCTCAGCTGGGAGAGCGCTTGAATGGCATTCAAGAGGCCGTGGGTTCGAGCCCCATTATCTCCATCAAAAATGAAAAAGTCTAGTAACCATGCGGGTTACGGGACTTTTTTTATTCGAAATTCAGGGGTGTAACCAGGTTGCAAACCTGATTTTTGCGTGCGCTTAAATGGTATTAGAATTATCTGTAAATGACCAATTTATTATGATATTATAATCCTTATCCATTTTATGTCCCATTTTGCAGAGCTTGTAACCGTAAGGAGGAGTCCCTCCTGCATAGCGCCCATCTCTCGTCAACTGTTCAATGCAATAGTTTATAGATACTTCCGCTAAAGAGGGTATCACGGTTAGATACTCTTGAATATTATAATTATTATAAATCATTTTAATAATTTATTGGAGGACTTACATATGGTATTTTCTATGACAAATGCAATAAACAACAGTATTGTCGTTATGAAGCAAGATATGGCAGGAATACTATCCAACACAGAAGTCTATATGACACATGGTAGTGGCACAGGCGCACAAACTGTGGACCCTCTGGGATCTCAAGGATCGATTATTCTATCACGCGATGGTCATTTTCTCTTTGCAGTGAATACAGGCAGTAATAATATCAGCAGCTTTTTGGTGGGCCAAGACAATCTTATGCTTGTCGACGTAGTCTCTTCCGGTGGATTTCATCCAAACAGTCTTGCCACAATCGGTAATTTTCTTTATGTGACCAATTCTGGTGATGCCACCCACCCTTCCAATGTAACCGGTTTTCAGGTAAGCGCTGATGGCCACCTAAGCCAGATAAGCGGCGGAGCAATGTCTCTAAGCGCAGCAAATGCCGGGCCGGGATGTGTTGTTATCAGCAATTTCGGACAGAAACTCGTTGTCAGCGAAAAGACAACCAATGCTCTCAGCATTTTCGGGGTACAAAGTGATGGTGCTTTATTGCGTCTAAAAACATATCGTTCTATCGGAGCAGTACCTTTTGGCTCAGCTTTCTCCGATAATAATCTTTTGCTTGTTAGTGAGGCAGGTCCCAATGCGCTGTCATCTTACACTGTTGCAGCAAATGGAACTCTAACTCTTAACAGCGGTTCAGTTTTAAATAATCAAACGGCAACCTGTTGGGTTTCAGTTTCACCACAGGGAAAACACGCATATACATCAAACGCAGGCACCGGCACAATAACCGATTACCGAATTAATGATGATAGAAGCCTTACTGTCGTTGAAAGTATTCCAAGCACTCCGCAAGGAACAGGCGCTCCACTGGATAGTGTAATTAACCGGTCGGGACAAAATTTCTATGTTCTAAATGGCAATGAAGGATCAATAAGCGCATTTAAAATTGATGTAAACGGGCATTTAACCCTATTTCAGGTGTTTAAAGATACAAAACTACCACAGA
>Ga0153953_1000917_pt1 | contig 10725 bp, 9 predicted proteins | sample TSNJ037MetaG_FD_104718 | JGI IMG/M metagenome (GOLD analysis project Ga0153953, IMG submission 104718) | Attine ant fungus gardens microbial communities from New Jersey, USA - TSNJ037 MetaG | ecosystem: Host-associated > Fungi > Mycelium > Unclassified | place: USA: New Jersey, Wharton State...
AATATCCAGTAGCAGCTTTCGGATTGTCACTGCAGCCGCCATTCCTGAGACATCCATGTGACTTTTGAGGAGGCGGGTCCACTAAAGAGCGTATATTCGGCAGCAGATGCCCAGGTATCATCACAATCCTCTGAATAACACATATCGTGGAAAATATATCCGGATGATATGAGACATATTTTCAAATACTGGCATCAGACTGGTCCTTGGGTTGGATTCACCAATCAGGCTCGGCAAAAACTTCTCAGACTTCATACCGAACACACTTATGTCGTCGCCACGCTCGTATGTTTTGGCCTTTTTTTCTTCCCATCATGCAAGCATAAAAGGCTCCTGCTCAGTTTGCCGTTAACCTTTGAACCACGACAATGAGGCTCACCTCAGCGTTTGCGGTGCTTTTTGCTGGCCTTCCCTGCGCCTTCGCTGCGACTCGCACCTTCGATTTCAACGTCGTCAATGGCAGGGTCGCTCCAGATGGCCTTGAACGAGAGTGAGAGATATCAACTACCTTATGAATATTCAACTAAACAGCTATCTTATAGTGCTGTTCTCATTAATGATCAATATCCTGCCCCTCTGATCACAGTTAACAAGGGCGATCGTCTCGTTATTAACACCCATAATAAGTTGACCGACCCTCGTATGAGGCGTAGTGTTTCTATTGTACACAAAAAATCCTTCATTTACGATTCTGTTCTCGTGGGCTGATATTTTTTTTCAGCATTGGCACGGGCTCTTTCAAGCAAGGACATCTGATATGGATGGTCCTGCTTTCGTAAACCAATGTCCCATCCCACCGAATACCACCTTCGTCTACGATTTCAGTGTTGCCCAACAAACCGGAAAGTCAGTACTCAAGCCTTTTCGGACTTGACGTACCATAGAGCTGACTTTCCCTAGTTTCTGGTACCATTCTCATCTCTCGACTCAGTACTGTGATGGCCTGCGTGGCGCCATTGTAATCTATGGTACGTCCAGATAACTGTTTTGATTAAGTGCCTAATACGATTTTTGATCAGATCCAAATGACCCATTGAAACATTTGTATGATGTTGACAACGAGGATACTGTTATCACCCTGGGGGAATGGTATCATATCCTGGCGCCAGATGGCAACAATGTATTTTTCTCGACTGGCATCGTCCCGTGAGTCCTCGGAATGCTAGTTTGTTTTTCAATGTGTTCATTCTATCGGTGGCAGGGTACAGGACTCCGGTTTGATCAACGGAAAGGGTAGATTCAATGGTGGCCCTCTCGGTAGGCATGCCTTCCAACAAATCTTCCAAACCATCTATCTGACAGTGGAATCCCCTAAAATTTTTTTAGTTCCATTTGCCGTGGTCAACGTTGAAAAAGGCAAGCGTTACAGGCTCCGTGTCTTTGCCTTGTCTTGCAGGCCATTTTTCACCTTCTCTATCGACAACCACAACATCACATTCATGGAGGCCGATGGCATTGAACATGATCCAGTCGAAGTTCAGAACATAGATATCTATGCTGCTCAACGGGTCTCTGCGATTCTCAACGCCAACCAGCCAGTAAACAACTACTGGATCCGAGCACCTCCGACTGGCGGTAGCGCAGCTAACAATCCAAATTGTGAGACATTTTTTCCGAAATAGATATCTACACTTTCTGAAAGAAATTCCAGTAAACACGAGTCTCTCACTTGCTATCCTCCGATACCGAGGCGCCCGCAATGTTGAACCTACCACAACTAATCCCGGAGGGGCTAAACTGCTCGACCAGCAGATGCACGTAAGCATGACTAATATTTTTGTATAATTAATTTTTGACCAAGCCATCCTTCAGCCCATCGCGCAGGTTGGCCCTGGGAAGGCATGTGATTCAGAGTTTTCCTCATCAGCATTGGCCCTGATTACATCCACCAGCTTGGGGACGGTCCCCCTGATGTCCATATCACGCTCAATATCGCTCAGGTGAAGATAACTGTCGCTTTTCCTTCTTCTTATCCTGAACATTGCATAGCCCAACCCACCATTCTTTGACATTAATGGTATCTCCTACATCTCACCTACTGTCCCCGTCCTTCTCCAAATCTTGAGTGGTGCCAAGACACCACAAGATCTCCTTCCCTCAGAGCAAATCTTTGTCGTCCCCAAGAATGCCTTGATCGAAGTCAATATTCCTGGAACTGGTGCTCATCCATTCCACTGTACGTTGCAATATAATCTACTACATGTGCTTTTCTCACTACCTTCACAGTACATGGCCATACCTTCGATGTCGTTTTACCAGCTAATGATGACGTCTTCAATTTCAAGAAGTCAGTAATCAACCGTGTTTTCATATCTGAAGGTGTTTCTCACCAACCGGCAGTCCTCTTCGTCGCGACGTGTATCCTATCAATGGTGGCAACACCACATTCCGATTCTGTAAGTGCCCAAAGTTCTGTACGTCTCGCTGATACTGAAAGCCTTTCAGTCACCGATAATCCGGGTGCTTGGTTCTTGCATTGGTGCGTTCTTGACTCCCAGATATCAATTGTGGCATTAACTCGTCTTTTCTCTCTCAGTCATATCGATTGGCATCTCGAGGCTGGTCTTGCGGTCGTCTTTGCTGAGGCGCCAGAGGACAACGTTGAGGGCCCAGCGTCCCAGATTACTCCTCAGGATTGGAAAGATCTCTGCCCCGAGTTCGATGACCTTGCTCCTACGGACCAGTAGTTGTATCCAAATTATCTGGCTTCCCTGTATCATTAAAAGTGATTCAATTCATCTTGTTGATTCACTCCATCATATAAAACATGACGCGCTGACTTTATGAACATCAAGAGTACACTATAGAATGATCAATTTGCATTCTGACAACAACATATGACTGATTTCTGATCCATTGAACTAGCTGTTGCACAAAAGAGCGTATGCGGTGAAGGAAAACATATTGAGACACCTCAATTGTCCTGCGGCTTAACCGACATGTAGGTAGATCATGTCGTAAGAAATTTCGACGAGAAACAGCATCCACTGTCCAACAAGCCTCGCTTTTCTCTACCTCAAATTCGCGTTCAGGACACGCTTAATTCAGCGCGAAAATGTAATTCACGATCAGAATAGAACGTAGATGGATCATACAGAGCTGAGGTAGATTATGATTACGATTCGTTTTGAAAGGGTAGACAGACCTTCACCGGTGTCGTGTATCGCGCCGTTTTTCTTTCTCAGCATCGCGCAGGCTTGTCTCCTGCAATTCTGAGACAATATTCGAGCAAAAGTTGAATGGCAGCCAAGCATAGTCCAGTTAGCGTATGGTTCCCGATGGACCTTTTGACTCGAATAGCGGGTTTGAAAGTTTCAGAACAATACATCCCTTCCATTACTTCACTAATGATGTTACGTGACACTATGCAACATCAACCATCCGTATCTCGTGTAGATGTCAAGAAACTTGTATCTGAGGGATTTTATGTCCTCTGAAAGACCAAGCTCCTTATCAAATACACAGCTCATCAGACGACAATTGAGAATCGAACTATGCAAAGTCAATATGAGGATTGGTATGATCTATGAACACAACAATTCATGAAATGACATTAGCTAATTGCAAAAAATCAAAAACCCAACAGGAAGAGAGACGCAAAAGAAACACGAGGAAAATCATCAAGATCGTGAATGGTCAGTTGCAAAAAAAATACAAGGGATCCAATGCCCCCGAGAGTCTATTGATGGAAACTATGTCGTTGCAAGAGTGTCAGAGAAGAGAGGCATGAATATTAGAACAAGAAATGTGGCATAACAAAATGTCCCTTAGAACGGAACGAGAAATCACACGAGTATTTACGATCATAAGCTCAGCTTAAGTCTTGATAGGACGCTGTGCAGGTTTATGGTTTGTGGGACGACCTTTCGGTCTCGGGCGATGGAACCTGAGTGAGTTTTCATGTCTAAATAAACCCGTAGGTGAGCAGAACAACGGAGTTGTACGAACATTCAACTCACGATAGGATGCTACCCATTCCAGCAAGGTTTTCTTTTTGGTCTATTGATCTCGTAGTAGTGCTTGTGCTCAGCTTTCCAAGCACTCCAAACGTGTCCGTAGACTCCTTCACTCCATTTCTCTGGGTCAAACCCAAAGTGATCCTTCTCGCATTTGAGCCCACCCTGGCCCTGCTCGAGCCACTCCTATATTTAATGGGGGAAATCATGCGATTTGTATTTGATACACGTGAAGCCGGAAGGTTGGAGGGACGAAGGGGGCTCGAGTCATTTGCTTGGATTTTGGCTGCAGTTGAGCATCTCGTGTTCTCAAGATTGGTAGCTGATGATATGGTCTCCGGAGATGCAACGTATTTGACAGATCGAAGTTGAGGATACGGAGAAGGTCGCGAATCTTTACGAGAGCGCATCCGGCGAGGGCGAAGCTCAGACGGGAGAGGACCATAATTCAGAAGAGACTCCTCAAGCAAGGCCTTCATCCCCTCAAGGTGATGCGGAGGATTGAAAGCTGACGACGAAAAATCAGCAAGTAACCAGGGAGCACGGAAACGGAACTGACACTGAACAGCAAAAATCGAAAATGGCGTATCCAGCCAAACTCGCTGACTCTCCATCACCGTACTCTGTGCTTCATCCTGAAGAGCATAGTACCTTCTCAATGCGGTGACACCCCTTTCATCATCCCAGAGTGGCATGGAATCATCGAGAGCTGTTGCGCCAACCGCCCGTTGTATACTCGTACTTTTCTCCTGAACAACAGATTGTGCTGGGGAGCTTTGGGCACTCGCAAATTCCTCTTGAATGGTCTCATAGACTGAGCCGGTCCGCGAGGAACGAATGTGGGAGTAACGACGACGATTATGTCCGCGAGTTCGAGAACAAACATGTTGCTGAGTGGAGGTAGAATGAACGGAGTGACCAAGCATATGATCAACATCGTATAAATCAAGGCTGGACAAAGAACTGCCCGATATTGAAGTACCGTCGCAAGCTGAGAGAGGTGGTGTGTCATCACCAAAACTCATGAGAGTATTTGAGCGAGGTCGGGGGGCCAGAGACGGACGTGTGAACACTGGTGCAGGACGGACTGGAGCGCAATTAGATCGTATATCATAGTTCCGGGTGAGTCTCACTTACACAGCGTGGACTTATCTTCACCACGACCTACAAAACAGCTTTCCTCTGAGCTACGATCTTCTTTCGGATGGTGCTGAGCCAGAGAGAGGGAGCCCACTTGGAAAGGAGAGAGAAGAGTTTTCTTAGATTTCTCGGTGGTCCCAGTGTTCTTCGGGGATGCATATTGATCAACAGCTGCTCCTTTGATATCCCGGAGAGTAGCATACTTGCGCTTTTCGACACGTGCACAAGGCGAGCCCGACATAATTGAATCCATTGATCGTCGGCGAATGTGACCGCCACCAAGCATCTAACAATCTTGACAACCAGAATCATTCATACACAAGAAAAACTCACTGAAATCATCGTGTCATCGTCTTTCACGGGGCTGTGGGCACTGACCTCGCTCGAGAACGACAACGGTCGGAACTGGTACAAGGGCAAATCACCAGGTTGTATACAAGCATCATCATCATCGCGTCCAAATACTGATTTTTCAGAAATCACAGAAATGCGCTGACCACTTTTATCGAAAATGGAGTCTGGAACTTCAAGTGAGATTCTTCGATCACCATCCAAAATCGAGTCCAATGTTGATTGACCAGGTATTGGCGACAGTGAAAATTCGTAAGGACTACGCGTTGACAAGGTTGAGGAGGGAGGCAGGGCCCGATCTGTCGTGTCGAACATCTTATCGCCGAGCCCAGGTCGTCCAAGCCGCATCGCAGACAAGTCACTCGTAACAGATTCTGTAGATGCGTTAAAGCACTTATACTGGCCTCGCATCAAGCGGGAACCAGTGTTTCCATCTGAGTCGCGGTGTACTGCAAAGCTCCTTTTCAAGAGGCTCACTGGAGGTGCTAGGGATGCAACAGAGAAAGTGGATTCGCGGTGTCGATCACGAGGACGAGAATTTGGAACATGGAAATAAAAACTAGAAGCATCGCTGTCAACTCTCTTTCGCGATCTAGACGGATGTTTGAGGAATGAAAAGGTATCGTCAATGGAAAATGATGTCGATAGATCTTCTGATGAGGGACACTCCTGCAAACTTGGCAAACCAAAGTCAAATGGGTCTGGAATACCGGGATTAATGACCCGACCATAAGAAGAGACGGACGCAATGCTCATGATGGAGTCCCGAACGCGACAATCAGCTCGGATATTGCCGGCAGCCGGAGGAGGATAGAAGCCAGGGCGCTGAGAGTTGAACTCAAACCCTCGGCGGACTTCTTCGAATGAGTCAAGTCCGTCAAAGCTGGAGATAGATGCGTGAGAGTGACGATAGAATGTTTTTTGAGCTTGAAATAACTTGCGGTTGGCATCTGAAGCAACTCTTGGGCGTTGTCGAGGTAGATCTGGTTCCTTAGCCAGAGTTGATTTACCAAGGGAATCATCACCAAACACTCGTTGGGAGGAAGTGGATGATTCCGAAAGTGGACCAACATGGTCAAAACGGGGAATGATGTCAGAGAGTGTCAGAGGTGTGCTGGAACAGTGTGATGGCTCAAGGATATTTTGACGAACTGCTCCTCCGAATTTGAAAAACTTGTTGAGCTCTCCCTTCATCGGACGCACTTCAGCAGACTGATTGGAGGGACGAGACGGTCCCATGTCTTCAGTAGGGTCTGTACTGACAATAATACGACCAGTCACATTTGCTGAGTCAACCTCGAGGCTTGAGTCAAAGCCGTTGACCAGAGGTAGCCCTTGGACATCGCTGGGAGCGAATCTCTTGACATTAGAATCAGATGTATCTGATTGAGTTGACTGGATGCCGAATGTCGATGGGTCTTCGGAATTGACTATTCTAGAAACCTTGTAAATATCGAAGGCTTTTGATCCATCTGTCTCGCCTCCACTCTGCCCGGTATGCTCCTCTGCCACAGCTACACCATCTGTCAACTCATCCCCAATTGATCGAGAATTGTCAGAAGAATTCTTGGGCGAAATATTCTTGCAAACATTGAAACCCTGAGGAAGATGTGGAACGGGCGGTACCTCTACCTGAACAAGTCCCCCCAAATCACACCTCAAATCAAGCATCGCCGGCGTTTTGAAAGCACACTCAAGTTGCTCAAAAAAGCTGTGACGGTCTGAAGCACCGGACTCGTTCAGTCTTCGCAATTCTCCGGTGAAGTCAAATGATTGTTTCGTATCCACGTCGAGATCCAAATCCACATCAGCATGTTCCCCTTCATCAACATCTTCAAGAGTACCAGTATCATTGCCGAGGGACGCGTCGAAAATAGGAGGGCTGAGAACCTCAGAAGGAAGATCGGGAAAGTCAAGAGGAGGCGGAATGGAACGTGGGTACTCGACATCAGCGCTGTTATCCTCATCTTGAATTAAACGCTTATTGAGATCAAGAGTATCGTCGTCAGAGCCGTCATTGATATTAGCCTTCAATATGTCTTGAAGCTCGTCCGGGATATCAGAGTCAGGATCTGATGCGTTAAATTCAGGAACAGCGTAGCAGGATACATCTGAACCTCCAAGGGTAGCAGGCATCCTCCTTCGTTTCTCCATAGAAGTAGCACGATCATGTGACGAAAGTAGGCCATCTGCGGGAACAGGAAATAGGGAGCACCGCTCCCCACAAAAAGCGTTAGCCTTTCGGCTCAGGGACGAAGAGGGAGAAAATGAATGCCCAAGACCATCGATCCTGGAGGCCTCTGTTGGAAGAGTGAAAACAGAAGGAATGGAAGCTCCAAAGGTGGATTTGGCATCAGTTGCATCGGATGTGTGGGACACACGAACTTTGGGAGGCCGTAGTGGATGGAAAACAGGGGCCGACTCAGGTTCAGGTCCGGGCGTCATCGTGCGCCTGTGATCTCTCTTCCATGTACCAATCTTCGAAGGTAAGTCACTTTGAGGCACTTTCTCATTGTCGCCCCTCTTCACATCGTGACGTTCTTTGACCGGGGAAATCTGCTGGAAAAGAACTGGCCAAGGTTTAATTGGTTGACCTAGGTCAAGTTCACTAGGCTTTGTCATGACAGTGATATCATCCACAGGAGATGTGAAGACAGGTGTGGTCAACGTCTTCGTTGCTTTGCCCCTGGATTGAGCATATGGACGGAGGGAAGATATTGAGACAGTACTGGGTCGTAAACCAAGTTCCCCAGCAACGCGGGTGGTGACGGACTGAGTCCTCCTGACAGGACTCCCATTGAACTTGTCGGTGAAATCCTTTGAAACCGGTCGTGACAGAGATATGTCCGGAGTGTTTGGCGTCGCCTCGAGGTCCAAATTATTGATAAGCTGAGCAAGATCATTAGTGGCAGCATCAAGAATTGACAGAACACCTATTTTGGACATATCAGCGGGATAGAGAGAACAAAGACAAACATGTGACGAACCTTCATCATCTTCGTAGACTGCGCATGGCCGCACTTTACCTAGCAACTGCTCCGACATCGGTCGAGCTCGGGGTCGCTTCACTGGAGTCGTCTGTGGCAAATCTTTTGTTTCGCTCTCCTTCAAAATGCCACCATAGACAAATGAATCATGAATCTCCTCCGTGTCGTCCTCGCGACCATCTCCTGTTGCCTCCTCAATCGTAGCAATAGGGAATGCAGCACTGAACCGCTTGTGAACTTCCTCCCCTCGACCAGCATCAATTGTACCACACTCCTGACTCGACGCGACTTCCGGGAACACATCAGTTATCGAAGTTCTCCTCTTTCTTTCACTCGATCTCGTACTGTCCTCTTTCTCTCTCTTCTGCCGTTTCTCTTTCTTTTCCTTCTGGATTTCACGCCTGTCACTCTGTAGCCCTTCTTCGTCCCACTTAACGCTCCCGCGACTCTGACGGTTTGAAACTGATACACTTGAACTCGAGGTCACAGAAACCGGTCTCAAAGATGAGGCGTTACTAATTGTTGAGCCCAATCTCTCCTTCGCTCGACTACCGAGGGCATCGAGAGATGGACGGTTTGGCTGCAAAAAAATTGATGACGCAGTTGAGCCACTGCGAACAGAAGGAAGGCGCATCGAAGACCGAAAGCTTAAACCGAGCCCTAAAATCGAGTGCTTCTTCCCTCCCAGAGTTTGCGTATTGTCGGCATATTCTAGATTCTCGGTGAGTGAACCTGCCTCGAAGCTTGACGATGAAAGACGAAGGGTTGCTTCATTCTCTTTCTCTTTCGCTCTCTTCTCTCTTCTCTCTCTCTTCTCTCTCTTGTCTTTATCCTCTTTCCGTTCCTTCTTCCCCTTCCCTCGGATAGTCCTTTCTCCATCCTCCTTATCCTCTTTCTTTTTCTTCTTTTTCTCTCCCTTCTCTCTCTTCTCTTTGTCCTTCTTCTCCTTCTCCCTCTTATCTTCCCCTCCCTTCTCCTTCTTCTCCTTCACTTTCTTCCCTTTCATGGTACCCTCCTTTACGCCATTTTCATTGACACCTAAATGTGACCAACCTCCAAGACGAGCCAAAGACTTTACAGATCGAATAGCCCGTACTGCAATCGAATCTTGGTCTCTTGTATCATTAAGCTTCCGGGTTGGAAAAGCGGGGCGTGAAAGAGACGAAGCATGAAACGTTTCCCTGAGTAATTCAGGAGCGAAAGATCTCTGGGCCCGACATGGGCGCGAAGTTTCCTCAGAGGCCTTGGCATGGAGAGCGGTTGAATTCGAGAGAGGAGTGGAATCAAGAGTACTTAAGCATGGTCTCCACTCTTGTTTGGATGAGAGAGCTTCAAGGGAGTCAAAACAGAGATGAATTCTTTGGTCGAGGGCGAAGGTCCAGAAACTTACTTTTTGACTGATTCATTGAAACTGACAGTAAAACATTGAGCGATGACGATAAACTTCAAGTGGAGACAGGAACTCACATTGAGCACCCAGCTCATTTTCCTTTCCGCTTTCTTGGCTTTTAGTCTCCTTGGAATCCTTTCTTCCCCTTCCAATGCTCCACCATTTCTTGTCTTGAACTACTTTTGATGTATCGCTAGAAGCAGGACAGCCACGAGATACATCCTGAACATTCGTAACTTCCCCGAGAGCGTCCCACTTCAGCCCATTTAACGCTTTGCGCGACTTTGACCTCTTAACGACAATGACATCCTCGAGCTCGGGATCATTGATTTGGTCAATGTGAATATTGAAGCTTCGACGAGTGGATGTTCTGTCCTGACAATCATTGCCAGAGATATTTTTGGCCTCACCCTTGGAACCGACGCCGAGGACTGCTAGTTTAGACTTTTTTGGAACAAGACGCTTGCGAGTTGGTGCGTCTGACTTGGGAGAAATAATGGAAGGAGAACCAGACGTCCATGAACTCTCGAAGGATCTCGAGAACGAAGTACTGGCGTCAGCGGACAAACCTGCAGCAGAAGGTGTAGCAGAGATAAGTCGTATAGATGGAACTTGGTGAGAATCATGAGAAATGACGTTAGTGCAATGAGTGTTTGATAGATTTGGTAACATATTTGCATAAAATTCAGATGTGCATGTGGTCTTGAAATTCGTAGAGTGGATTTGATGTGAAATAAGCTCGTCGTCAAACTTGTTGGATTTTCTGTCTAGATGAGATCTAGTTCTGTCAGCAACCGGCTGTAAATGAGTAACCGACGAACTGACTTGGCAAATTTGATTAATATTTGGCTACCAGCACACTCCAGCCCCCCAGTAGGCAGTATCAGTGCCCTAGGAGCAC
>Ga0153953_1000922_pt1 | contig 10694 bp, 9 predicted proteins | sample TSNJ037MetaG_FD_104718 | JGI IMG/M metagenome (GOLD analysis project Ga0153953, IMG submission 104718) | Attine ant fungus gardens microbial communities from New Jersey, USA - TSNJ037 MetaG | ecosystem: Host-associated > Fungi > Mycelium > Unclassified | place: USA: New Jersey, Wharton State...
AGCCTGTAAGCATTCCTGTGGTCATCCCTAATACTGTTAGTACCGCTGCCACTTTTCGTATTGCTTTTTTCATAAGATACTTCTCCTCTCTCACTTTAACTAATGGATTATACTATGACTGCTCTTGTGTTTTTACTATAACATCTTCTTTTCGATATGTCAACCGTTTGTTATATGAAAATGTTTGTTTTATTTTGCTGTTTTTGTCTGTTTTTTATTCATTTTATATAACTATTGAAAATCTTTATTCGTTTTTTTATTCTTGACAAGCTATAGAGTACCATGTGGTATGTCAAACGTATAACATATTTAAAATGAAACAGTTAAGATATTGGGCAAAAAAAAAGAAATGGTCTCGGAAAATTAATCCCGAAAACCATTTCCATTCTCATGTCACAAGCACTTCACTGCCTGATTCTAAATAGTCCCAGTACATTAAACCATTCACAATACATCCCAAAACCGGATATCCTTGCAGGTATCGACTAGAAGTAGTTAAATACTTGGTGGAACAAGGTGTATTTCAATCCACGATACCCTCGCAGGTATCGACATTTGGCAGCAAATTAGAATCGGCAAAGCGTTTTATTTCAATCCACGATACCCTCGCAGGTATCGACTTTGACAAAATTGAAACAAAAGAGTTGAAAAGCATTTCAATCCACGATACCCTCGCAGGTATCGACTTTGACCGCGCTGGCTGGAAACCTTATAGAGTAACATTTCAATCCACGATACCCTCGCAGGTATCGACCGTGATTATGGTTATTAACCCGGTTGATTATTTCATTTCAATCCACGATACCCTCGCAGGTATCGACTCAGATAAGGCTAATATCACACTTGGAAGTTTAGTATTTCAATCCACGATACCCTCGCAGGTATCGACCATACGGGAAATTGAGGTAGATCTTGGCCGGGCATTTCAATCCACGATACCCTCGCAGGTATTGACGTTTGCAGATATTCCACAGGAAGATGAATATTTTATTTCAATCCACGATACCCTCGCAGGTATCGACCGGAAATGGAACGATAGCGGACTCCCTTAGAGTATTTCAATCCACGATACCCTCGCAGGTATCGACTGCAACCCCTCCGCTTCTTTCACAACCGCGTACATATTTCAATCCACGATACCCTCGCAGGTATCGACATATCGAACCGTTATCGGCAACGATATCGAAATATTTCAATCCACGATACCCTCGCAGGTATCGACGACTACGTGGTCGGGGAGCTGGACAAAAAGAAGGAAATTTCAATCCACGATACCCTCGCAGGTATCGACGATGGAGTCCATACCGCCTGCTAAATACTGTGAAGCATTTCAATCCACGATACCCTCGCAGGTATCGACGCTATGTAATACCGGGATTTCATTGTATTTATACATTTCAATCCACGATACCCTCGCAGGTATCGACGCAGATAGCGCCATGCGTCTCTATACCATCCAATATTTCAATCCACGATACCCTCGCAGGTATCGACCTCAACCCGGCATCCAACATCAAATGCACTATGCATTTCAATCCACGATACCCTCGCAGGTATCGACAATATGGAGAACGAAACTATTGGATATAAGATTCATTTCAATCCACGATACCCTCGCAGGTATCGACAGCTACGGAAACCGCACTCAAAATCATAGAGAAATTTCAATCCACGATACCCTCGCAGGTATCGACCGTTGTCCCGGCTGATGTGATCCTCTACACAACCATTTCAATCCACGATACCCTCGCAGGTATCGACGGAAGAGTTAAGTCGCTTAAAAGAAAAACGACATTTCAATCCACGATACCCTCGCAGGTATCGACGAAAGGGTGAGTAGATGAAAGCAATATTATTAATATTTCAATCCACGATACCCTCGCAGGTATCGACCAAGAAGAGTCTTTAAATAAAATTATAAGACACATTATTTCAATCCACGATACCCTCGCAGGTATCGACTAAACACATATGATTAAACATCAGGCTTAGAGGTATTTCAATCCACGATACCCTCGCAGGTATCGACGACACCAGATTCAGGATTGCAGTGGCCGTATATATTTCAATCCACGATACCCTCGCAGGTATCGACACGGACGAATTGCGGAGAGCGCAAGAAATTGGGGTATTTCAATCCACGATACCCTCGCAGGTATCGACCTATATTCAACCTGCATACCATCGCAAGTGATGAATTTCAATCCACGATACCCTCGCAGGTATCGACACCAAAATTGCACAAAAACATTTCACTCAATATCAAGCTTGTGCACAATTTATACATTTTTTCACATATCACAATTCTCTATGCTCCCCTGTATATCTATACTTTCCTTTTTTTGTGCAACATTTCAAGTGCGAATCTCCCACTGATTGGATGTGCACTTCACATTCGCACTACACAAATATTAACACATTTCAAACCAGCTTTCAACTGCTATCCATAGATCACTTCAATCTTACCACAGCCAAAGGTAACATTTCTGCCAATGTGGAGAACCTGTGCTGCATTAAGCAACGGAGTAAACGGAGACAAGTCACCTTCGAATGTCATTACTCCAAGGATACCACTAAAATCGACCTTCCCATTCTTTCTGCTGGAATATCGTTGCATTTCTTTCAAATATAGATTGGAAGATGTCATTTGAACCTGCTTGGCAAATACAAGGCATCTTTCAATGTCATCCAACTGAATCACTCCGCCATACCTTGCCGTCAGTTCCATAAGTCTTCTGGTAATATTTCTAATAATCGTCGGAAAGTCAAGTTCTTCTAATAGCTTACCATTCCGCCGAATACGTAGCGGTGTTAGTAGCTGGATAGAACAACGAGTACATTCATAATGCTTTTCATTACTTATTTTGACAACATCCTCAGGGTTTACTTCAAACATTCCAGGTCTCCACATCGGATATAAGCTTTGCCCATGTAAAATTTCAAACAGTTCAAACTGCTTCCGTTCCGAACCCAATCCAAAAATCCTGGTTTCAGCCATGGCACAAATTACTTCTTCTGTATATTTAACCGCATCCCCCAACAAAATCAACTGAAACCGCAGCTCATCCCCCACCTGATACACGGTATGATAAAGAGGTGGCTCAATAATATATGGATTAGCGATATCAAATCCTCCAGTCTGCCTTCTATTTTCAAACAGATATTGATAAACTTTTTTGTTTGACAACAAAGACCAGCCAACAATTCCATGTAATGCCGAACCCAGAAAAGGCGGTAGATTCGCAGGTTCTAAACATTTCAAGCGTATCAAAAGCGGCTGATACACAAAAGAAAATGAAGGTACGCCATTATTCATCATATTCCAGACCGATCCTCACTATGCCATATGGCAATTTCCTGTCTTCATCAATATAAATGCTGCTTGTTTTCTTCGCGTTATAGACTCCTGACAATATCAGCCCTTTATACCCGCCCAGCAATAACAAAAACTCATCTTTGTGTATCGTCTTGGATTCTTCCAGTAAAACCTCCAGATTACTTTTCATTTCACACAGTTCCATACGACATTTTTCTTCTGTGTCGTAACCATTATTCATTTCCGACACTGGCTCAGTCATGAGAATCCTCTCAAGCCAATCCACCATCTGATTCACCCTTTCTTCGGTTTGCTCTTTTGTTCTCTTCAATATCTCCGTTGGATTCTGCGGAAACACAAAATTGCCGGAATATATTACACCAGATTTTAAAATCTCCATCTTTATATTCGGAAAAAAATCCTCTATTTTCATCGCTCGGCGATTATCACTTGCAGACCCAACCTCCGGAATATGCTGAACTTTGCGTAAAGTACGTAATTCTAAGTCTTTACTGGCAACCCTTATATCATCTACCAGGAAACCTCTGATACAATCTGTTGCCATTGCTCCTTTGATAGAAGAACCCGGTATATAATATTGCGTTTGCTCGGGTGCATATTTCTGGTATGTACCATATTGATAAAAAGGATAAATAACCTCTTTCTGATAAATTCCACTTTGCGCTCTGGGGGATAATGCCAGTGCACTCAACGTCTCTAATTTAATTCGATATTTATAAACCTCCGACATTTCTTCCTCCTGTTCCGTTCACAATCGGATAAAGCACTGGGTTACCGAAGACAATGGCACGCTCTTTATCAAATGGTGACGGAATTGATTTTCCGGCCTTCCTTTTATCTTCTGTAAGGGATAAAACACTTCCGGCTTTGATATAGCTGACAAATTCTTTATCCTGACTGTCTTCCCATCCTCCCGGCGCATGATAAGGTCTTCGCTCAGAAGTATGTATCTCCATATAAGATTTTTGAAAATCAATCCCCTCCGGTAACAGCATCCCCAAATTTAAATAGTACTCTGAATTCTCATTTGAAAATAGTTCTGTCTCCAATACCTGGCATATTCTATAGGTATTCAATCCCTGGGATGCTCGTGGTCCCAGAAAAAACAACTTATCACATTGCTGTGCCGCCAAAAACATCTGTCGGAATTCATTTTCTGTTTCTCCTTGTTCCAGAGACAAATAAAAAGAAAAATATATCATTTGTTTTTCCTGTTTATTCTTTCCCTCTACTTCAACCACAGTAATCTCCGGTACAGAATAAAGATTCGGATTCAAACCATCCATTTGATAATGCACGCTATCTATTGCCGCATGGATCTGCTGTGACTGCCGAATGGAAACATACGGATAAAGCTGATCCATACTTCCCGAATTTCCAAAAACATCTGACAGCATTTCCCGTTTGATATAATCTCGCTTTTTTATTTCTTTGTAAATTTGCTTGGCAACGTTATTGTTGGTCTGCTTTACTGCCCGCTCCTCCAAACATGGCCTTGGCAGCGGCAGATAACCCTGTGGCAGCATATCTGAAACAGCAAAGTAGAGAGCGTTTGTCTTTACTTGTGAGACGAATGCAGTGGCCTTGGAGCTGGAGGTATATTCCGAATACAGATAAACCAATGCCCCAAACAGTTTCTGTGAATCCGGAAGCTGGGTAACCCCACCAGTTAGTTCCATTTGTATTTCATATGTATTTATATTGCGCATGTTAATCACACCCTGCCTTTACCTCAACTCTTCCATAACCGCGACTTCCGGAATTTCCCAAACGGTATATCCCTTCATTAAACTTTAGAACTGCCTTTTCAACAAATTCCCCAATCCCATCAATCTCCAGCTTTTCCAGGTCATGAAACAAAATATCCCCATGAAACAAAATACCGGGACGTACCGTTTTATAAAAACGTGGATTCGAGCACACATCGTCCCCTTTCAGTTCGATACTGTTTTTTGAATCCATAGAGTACCAATCAGGAACAGGTGTCTTTATTTTCAAGTCATTGAAAATCAATTTGGGAACCTGATTAAAGCCCTGAATTCCAAAAAGATATTCTGCTGATGCATTCTTTTTTGCTTCTTCAAACCGGCAATTCATTTTATCCAACCGCTCCGTTTCAATCTTTAAGCCCAGCGACTGCTCCCTGTTCTTTTCCTGGAGTAAAGAAAGATACTTTTTATAAGCTTGTCCAATGGCAATTGCCTTGCAATCCTGCTCCTCTTCTGTCATATCTCGTACTATTCTGCGCAGAACACCTTTCAGAGAGGATGCCGGAATTATTGGCTGCCCTTCAAAATTCTCAATTGTATATTGATCAATACCTCCAATTTCAAATGTAGTTGGCAATCCACCAATAAATAAATTTGACAACGTTTCTATTTCTATTCTTAATCTCTTCATGTTTTCCCTTTCCGTTTGTTATCAAGCTTTTTTGTTGAATATATCGTCCGGTAGCGAATCAACGCATCATCAAATCTATAAAACAACAGCAAGGAATCTATGTAATCATTCTTCCAGACCCCAGAAGCATTGGCAGCATTTATAAAATCCTTTTTGGGAAACCACTTCAGCGGTGGTGGTGTCTTTTTTTCTTTCTCCCAATCCTTTTTGCTGTTCTCATACTCCGCTTTGGTTCTGCTATCCATAGCCGCAATAACCTCAGATGAATTTTTTACCTCTACTTTTTGTTTCAGTCTATAGAATACGGATGCCGAAACAGGAAGTCGCTGATACACTTTCACGCTTTGCTCGGTCCCCGCTGAATACGTACATACGCTCACAAAGACATTGCGCAATCTTTTAATCTGATGATTCCGCCCGCTGTTCTTTTCTTCATCTTTCAGCAGCAACTCATGCAAACTCTGCTCATAAAGATAACGCAGAACACGATTGAACACATGTGAGCGAACTCTTTTCTTCGTAGCATCATCGGGCAAATCCCCATCATTTCTAATATTAAACCGTCCATCTGTGAACAAAAGCAGCAAACGCACATATTTCTCCAACCTCCTGCACTGTTCCTCGCCAAAGCATAACACTGCACTTCCATTTGTCGTTACTGCCACCTTTTCCAGCAGCTTTTCTATGAAAAGCAATTCATTACCACGTAAAGCAGCATTTGAGTTTTCTATATATTGCGGCAGCATATGATATAAGATGGAATTGCTGCGTTTTATTTCGTCATCTTTAAGCTCCGGATCAGTCAGTTTTTGCAGCAGCCCATACAGAAAATGATGCCTTGTTGCCCCCCTCTGCTTCTCTTCTTTTATTAACTTATGTAAAATCTTAACTCCGGACATTAAATGTGACCATTGCTGGATTTCTTTGTTACTATTAAGAGATTTTACCCCCTTACCTATATCATTATTTCGGTATTGAAAATAAACACTATGATTGATGCAGATTCTTGAGCATTGAATCGTCTTCAGTTCATCTGGTTTTTGTGTATTCTTTGCCTCCTGCAATTGGGTTTCAACCCGCTCATAATAATAACGTATCGGCTCTCGGTTAAATATGATCTCCACTCCAATACTTAGAGATAACGCAGAACTTCCGTTTTTTAACAATTCATCTTTGATTTGTTTATTAATATCTTCCAGTAACCGCGTGCAAATATAAATCCCGCTCACCAAATCCGCAACTGGAACTGCAAAGAAAATATCATCCCCCGCAATATATAGCGGAAATAATTTAAAATCCGAATTATGCTCCTTCTCCCGTCTAACCTGTTCACTCAAAGACTCTAAAGATATCAACCGATTCAATGTGTCACTTACCTTTGAGTAGCACGTGTAGTCTTCTATTTTGTTAAAAAATGCTCCCATTCCATCTAAATCTGCTTTTATTACTGCTATCCGGAAACTATCCTCCGCAGTTTTATCTGCAGGATGCAATTGATTGATGTTTTCAACAAATTGATATCTCTTTTCAAGTGCCTCCCATCTATTTTTTTGTAATTTTGCAAAACTGAAAATCACATCTTGATTTTCCTTAAGAACTCCGTTCAGACATGACCTTTCTTTTAACTGCTGTTTCCCTTTACTCACCGCTGCTATCCGCTCTCCGTCATTACTCACAGGAGCATCAAAAAAAACATATCTGAGCCGCAGCTGACCAGCAAATTCCTCATAGTATTTTTCAAATAACTTTTTCAGTTTCGCCCGGATCTTATCTGGCTCCAACGATGTGGCAAATATACACATTCCGGAACACTGCAGCAGTACATCACTGCCATAAAAAGAACCGCCTTCCCGATGCAATCCGATTTCATCATAGAACTGATCAGAAATTTGCCTGGATGCACCGACAACACTCTGCAAAGTACCACTGTTTGTTTGATGCTCCTGCTTATTGTCATATATTGCATGATATAAAAAGGTCTGCACCTTATCAATCGATATTGCTACAATCGTTTTCATTATCCGCCTCCTCTAATCGATTAAACATCTCTACATATTCCAGATGGGGAAACAGCATTGGATTATTAATCAGCATTAAGAGCTGATTTAGCTGCAGATTAAACGTAAGTAACTTATTGACTTTTCCATCGCTATCTTTTACTACATAATCATCTAATTTACGCCTTTCTAACTCATCTTTTCCTGCTATATCCGGTATATCCGATTGATTTTCATCATAAAAATCCAACTCCTTAAACCACATCCACAAATCGCTAAGCTCTGGATTTCTTTTAATTTCCAAATATGCCTGATCTTCTCCTTTCTTTTGTGCATATATTACAAAATCAAACTTTTTCTCTATCTCCCCACTAACATGCTTATCCAACTTACACAAAATCCGAAGAGGTCTGGTTGATTGTTGCGTGTTCACAGCCTTTGTTCCAATATAAGTTGCTAACCTCACGATTGAGCCTTTGGCTGTACGCAAGTTACTGATTTGGTCACACCAGGCATTGATAATTTCCTCTTTGATATCTGTACTTTTACACTCAACCACGACTGCCACCGCTTCAATCGGTATGAACTTTACTCTTCCATACCGGAAAATATATGGCGTATACATTTTATCTATAATCGCCAAATCAACTTCCCGGGATATGCCATCCTTGGAATCTATAATAAAGACCGACTGTTCCATAACGAACTTTTGGGGAAGCACCATCTGGAATAATTCTTTCCATGTATCCTCACGCATACTCCCAATTGTACCACCATGTATATCATGCTTTATATAAAGCTGTTCTACCAGAGATCGTTCTATCTGCTTATAGTTACTCTTAATATTTTGGATTACTTTACTCTTTCTCTGTTGTATCACGCTCATATCAACTTACACTCCTTTTGTCATTCATCTTCTCATAACAATCCATATATCATTCTGAAATAATAAAATGCTTCCTGCCACTCTTAATCATCCCTGAATATGTCAATACTCTTTAAGGATGGAATTGCTCCATACTTGCCAATCAGATAATTCTTCTCATAACTTTCATCCTTCCTGATACGCAGTCCATCTTCATCTATAAAATCGGCCAGCGAATATAGTGTTGATACCCCCTGTTCATCTTTCTCTACAAACCAGATTTCATCACGTCTCAAAAGTTGATTTGACAACTGCCATGTATCATGTGTTGTAAATACTAACTGCGCATGATTTGTATTTATTTCCGGATTAAGAAACGTCAAAAGGAAATTTCTTACAAGCAGCGGATGCAATCTTGCATTCAACTCATCGATGAAGAATACACTGCCTTTTTTTAATACCTCCTGCAGTCCTGAATAGAGAGCAAACATTTTTAGAGTTCCCGCCGATTCCATTCCTAATGGAATTTCAGCCATTTCATCGGAATCCATTTTCTTATGCAACGAATTGATTTTATAAGCCTCTTCCTTAGGATCCTCTTCCTGCGGAACCTTCTCTGTTTTAAAATCCTTAATATGGGCATCAAAAGATGACAAATATTTTATTACTTTTTTTTGTTCACTTACATCCTCAATGAAATTTTTCGGCAGTCTTCTGGACATAAAGTAATTTGTAAAAACATCACCAAAGTCTGCAAATTCATTGATATAAAACCAATCCCTAATTGCCTTGCATTTACTTATCTTTAGCTTTGCTCCAAGCGATACAATCAAAACCTGCTTTTCTAATGCTACTTCTATATTATCTCTGCTCTTTTTAGGAAAGCCAGATAAATCTAAAGTATTTTCAGAACGATAGAATACCGAACTATATTTTCTGGCAGTCTTTGATTTTGTATTTAGCCACTCTTTTGTAACACCGTTCTTTCCTACGCAAAACCCATAGTTGTATGTTTTCTCTGCTTTATCATCAGATATTGTAAAATATATTTCGAAACTGGATTCGGCATCTTCCGAAATACCGTCAAACAAAAATGGCGTAGGCCGATATTTTTCAAATATGTCTTCTTCATCTCCGTATTTAAAAGAATCCACAACATAATCGGACATATATTCAAAGGCATTATATACATTTGATTTCCCACTTGCATTTGCACCATAAATAGCCGCAACTGGAAGAATCTTCTCGTTGCCAACAATCACCACTCGATCGGAGAACTCTGTCATCTTCGTTGCCGACAAATCTAAAATCGCCTCATCTCTAAATGATTTAAAATTTTTAAAAATAAATTGTACCAGCATAGCTTTTACCTCATCTTATGGGATACTTATTATTATATACTTTTTCCCCAGCAAATCAACATCTTAATGTGATTTTATCTCATTTCGATGTATTTTATTCCCTTTTTACTCATTGCTCTGGCAAGTCCTCTGTCTCAAATTCGTATTGTCAAGGGTAAATGTCCAATTTAACATCTCAACCACATCAAAAAAATATTCACAAGTGCCTCTCATCATCTATTTACGCTGATTTTGCTGAGCTAGATATTTACGTAACAATTCTCTTTCTTCATAAGCAAAAATACGATCATAACTATCTAGTAAGTGTCTCTTTGTTCCTAAATTATCAACTCGCCATCCCGAAAATATAGAATCTAACACTGGCATAGTTGACATCCCATCTTCAGGCGGTTCCGAAAATTTCAGTGCACAAAAAGTTCTTATTTCTATATCTTTTAAAATCCATTTACACGCACGATGCCTATTAGCAACATAACCAAAAACTGCAGTTAATTCCATAATCAACGGTTTAACCGCTTCAAATGGGGCACTTTTCTTTTTATTTATATATTTTTCAATAATTTCGGCTACCGTCTCGATATTAAGTTGCTGCAAATCTATTTTCTCACGTTCTATAAAGTCATTTAGATATTGCTCATGCTCTTGATAAAATATTTCATGGTCTTCTTGTGAAAGATAGTCAGGCCAAAGTGATTCTATCATCTGACGCAATAATGGTATACCATATTCTTTCA
>Ga0153953_1000928_pt1 | contig 10677 bp, 10 predicted proteins | sample TSNJ037MetaG_FD_104718 | JGI IMG/M metagenome (GOLD analysis project Ga0153953, IMG submission 104718) | Attine ant fungus gardens microbial communities from New Jersey, USA - TSNJ037 MetaG | ecosystem: Host-associated > Fungi > Mycelium > Unclassified | place: USA: New Jersey, Wharton State...
ACCACGCTACACCTGTGGGACGGGCAGGACATAGTGGCCGAGTACACCGAAAACGGCAGCCGCAAGGCCCGGTATATGCGAGGCGTGGGGCTTTTGTCCCAGCGGGTCGACGAGGGGGAGTTTTTCTATCTGCACAACGCCCACGGGGATGTGGTGCAGCGCACCGATTTTTCCGGCGGCATCGCAAAGACCTACGACTACGACGCTTTCGGCGTGGAGCAGGGCATCGACCAAACCGACCCGAATCCTTTCCGCTATTGCGGGGATTATTTTGATTTAAGTAGTGGTACGTATTACTTGCGAAATCGTTATTACAACCCCAGCATTGGACGATTCACGCAACAAGATACGATATTAAGCATTAGTCGAGAAATGCCCAACGGCCAAGAAATCATTGACCCATTGAGTTTGAACCTGTATACTTATTGCCATAACAATCCAATTATGTATGTGGATGAGAATGGAAATTGGATACATATAGCTGTTGGGGCTTTGGTTGGTGGTGTGATTGCTGGCGGTATTAATTTAGCTACCCAATTATATCAATCTGGAGGTGACTGGAGCCAAGTAGATGGTACAAAGGTACTCATATCAACTGCTACTGGTGCCGCCAGTGGTGCGCTTGCATCAACAGGTGTTGGGCTGGTTGGCCAAATAGTGGGTAACGCCGCTTTGGGGGCTGCAAGCAATGCGGTTGACCAAACATACGAGATTATGAGTGATAGCTACGCAAGGTCGGATTACGACTTGCTGGATATTGGTATATCAGGCGTTATTGGTGGTGTAGCTGGATTTGTTGGCGGCCCTGGTGGTGGAACCAATGCAGTTAAGGCACTCTCCAACCAGACCATTAAGCGAATTTCAAATGCTGTCAATTATCAACTTGGCCAAGGTGCTACCAAAGAAATTCAGAAGGCGTTAGCATATTATGTGAAATCTTCATCGACACTGGTCTATCGTGAAATAGTAAAAAATGTTGTAAAGGCATCGGGAGTCGGAGCAGCGCATGAACTTATTAAAACTGCTGGACTTCAAGACAAGGCGAAGAATGAGTTGTTGGATTATGCTACAAGTATGAGATAAATACAATTGGTTTGAAGGAATTGATTATGGGAGTTACTTCTCTGGATTTTAACCGAATTAGCGGAGCCCTTGTTTTTTTCTTGATTGTCATGCTTATATCAATCCCTATACTCTATGTTTTGAAAATGTGGGCATACAATACCACATTTAAAAAGATGCAAAAAGCCAAGAGAAAAAGACGCTTAGAAAAACAAGACTCAAGCAAAAAATATCCGCCATTTTTTCTCCTCGAGCGCCAGAAAATCCGGGCACCGAAACGTTATGTAATATATTATTATGGTTATCTGCTGGTGGTTGTAGTCTTGATACTATCTGCGTGGTTAAGAGCACATAATATATTTGTAGATGCAACCCAGTGGCTGTGGACATTCAAATTACTGCTTGATGCAGTCATTGGGGCAATTTATCTTAGTCAAACGCATCCCAAATAGTAACACTGTCTTATCATTCAAATACAGCCGCCTTTGGATTTTGGCATTCCGAAGGCGGTTACTTTTTTGACTCGAATCTAATCCTTGACTATCTGCGCATCATGTTTAATATTGGAATTACAATCATGATTGCATTTCTTGCAATTTGCATTGCTGGATTTGTTGTCACGGATGAAAACCAAAAACATTTGCTCCTAATAATGATGATAGCGCCTATCTTGTCTTTCGTTATCTTTTTTATTGAACGTAGAAAAGCCTACTCATGGGTGTATATTGTCGAGCAAGGAGTAATCAATAAATGCTTTGCCAGCAAAGATTATTTCATCGCATGGGACGAATGCTTTAGGAGTCCTAGCGATAAGCTACCCAATTACAAAAGCCATCATAATTAAAATAAAAGGTTAAATAAAGCGAGCCGCTGGATTCAATTTGAATCCAGCGGCAGACTGTAGACGAAAAGGAGCTCATGCCACCGCTTGAGCTCCTTTTCGTCTACAGTCTGAGCAGAGCTGCCGTGGCAGCTCTGCTTTTCCCTTTTGGAGCAAATAACGGTTTACCCGTTTGCGCAAAATACGTGAACGGGTAAACCGTTATAATTGGGTTTTCTGGAATATGTTGACTGTCTGATTGAGTTATGGTATACTGGATATATAAGGAAAAAGGCTCGTCTGGGCGAGGATAAACAGGACTTAGGCCCAGAGCGTCCCGGGTGTCCGGGGGTGTATTATTTTTAATACGAGAAGCACCACAGGTCTGATACACCTGTATGATGCACGGCTTGCCGAAGTAACCTTTGTGAATTGGAAAGTGCGTCATTGACCTCGCATCAGTAATCTTTTGAACGTGCGGGTAAGCAAAACGTATCGCGTAAGTTACCCACCTTAATGAATGTATCCGGACATACTGTAGAAATTGCCGGAGAGACGATCCACTCTGAAAAGGATCCGGCAGAACCTTAACTGCCGGTGAGGTTGAATCAATAAGGCTGCACACATAAGCAAGAGAAAAAGTGTAGGGGCGCGATCCTCAAAAAGTCACACATAAGACTATAAAAAGTGTATTGCCGACTGTCGAGGATCTATGATCTGGCAGGAGGCGGCATTGCTTCAACACATAAACAGAAACACCACCTGGGGAGGAGGCTGCGCCCTGATGGGAAGAAAAAACAAATTATACTCGAAGGATCTTCACCAGCAGGCATACGACAGGCTGACAGGGATGCAGGCCTTTGGCGAGAGTAAAAAAGAAGCGGTGGCGAACGGTAGGTCAAAAGACAAAATATTCTCCTTCAACACCTATCAGACCTATTGGAAACACACAAAATATTTTATCCGGTATATCCGGGAAAACCACCTGGAGTGCACGACGCTGAAAAGCGCGAAAAAATATGTGAATGAATGGCTGCAGGCGAGGGTGGATCAGGGCTTGTCCGCCTGGACGATCCAGACGGAGGCAAAAGCTCTCGGAAAGCTGTACGGCATACAGCCGGACGATGAAGATTATTTTGCGCCGCCAAAGAGAAACCGGGGGGATATCAGGAGGAGCCGCGGGGACCGGGTGCGGGACCGCCATTTTTCAGAGGCGAATAATGATGAATTGATTAAATTCTGCCGGGGGACTGGACTGCGGAGAAGCGAGCTGACTGCTCTGAAAGGGAAAGACCTGGTTACGAGGGCGCAGATCGAGGACGAAACCGCCCGGCTGGAAATCATCCCGGAGGACAGGAGGACGCCGCCTGAGGCGAAACAGCTTGAAATGCTGAAAGATTCGGGGATGTTTGACGCGGAGTATTTCACCCATGTCCGCAGCGGAAAAGGCGGCCGGGAGCGCTTGAGCCCCATCATCGGGAAGCACGCGGAACAGATTATAGATAGAATGAAAAACACACCGGCGGAAGAAAATGTATGGCAGTATGTCAATGCCAACGCGGATATCCACGGGTACCGGGCTGAATACGCAACGGCCATCTATAAAGCCCGCGCAAGGGGCATCCAGGATATCCCCTATGACCGGGTAAACAAGGGGACGGGAAAGCGTTACCAGAGCGACGTATATACCTGCAGGAAAGACGAGGCCGGGAAGAAGCTGGATAAAGCGGCCATGTTGATCTGCAGCAAGGCGCTGGGCCATAACCGCGTCAGCGTTGTGGCGGAAAACTATATCCGGGGGCTGTGAGGGGATGTGCTTCCATGAGCGAATTTGTGAAAAAGATCGCCCTCGGGTACAGACCGATTCCCGGAGGCCATTCGGATTCGGAGTGCACGCATGTGATCCTGACAAAAGAGGAATACGACCGGATCCTGCGGGAAAAAGCGCAGGCTGAACAAGAAAAGCGGAATACGGCATATGAAGCCGAAAGAACCGTTAAGAGGGTGCAGGACGACGCGCTCAGCCGCGCTCAAAAAGCTTCAGAAGAGGCGCGGCTGAGCATTGAGGGTATGGAGCGGGAGCTGGACGCGGAAAGGGCTGAGAGCGCCTACCAGCGGCGTCTGAACACAAACCTGCTGAGGATATCGAAAGAACGGGCGAATGCCGACAGGAAATTGAAACCGAAAAACACACACACCGGGTATGTTGTGGTATCGTCCGCGGAAAAGGAGCACCGCTATAAAGACGGCAACAGGCATTGGAAGGCGGTAACGCTTTGGGAAACGGTGCTGCAGAGCCCATATTCGGTGGACTTCACCGAGGAGCAGGCAAGAAAACAAATGCTGGATGAGCTGTTTCAAAAGGACGAAAACGAGGACTGGCCGATCCAAAAGATCGGGATTACCGGGGATTATAGCGGCGGTTTTGCGGAAATGATCCAAGACAAGGGCTGGAGAGAGGACTACCACCAGTACAACGTGATGCTGGACCGGCATTTGAGGGCCAACTTCCGATCAGGCTATTGGGAAATCGTTTTTATGCATACAAAGCCTCTTGGTGTTATTCCGAAAGATATGAGGGTCCGGTAATAACCGGCACTGACCGCATGAATCACTAACTCAACGCCAACACTACGATAAAGGAGGTCAATCACAATGCCAATGCCTCAGCAAAATGAGCGTTACACCTACACCGATTACTGTACCTGGGACGATAGCGAACGGTGGGAGCTAATAGATGGAGTACCTTATGCGATGTCACCGGCCCCTTCACCAGCCCATCAGGAGGTAAGCAGCGAGCTTCATAGACAATTAGCCAACTTTTTAAAGGGTAAACCCTGTAAGGTCTATCCGGCCCCTTTCGATGTGCGGTTAAACGCCAGCGATGAAGATGATACCGTAGTTCAGCCCGATTTAAGTGTAATATGCGACCATTCCAAAATAGATGTAAAAGGATGCAAAGGTGCGCCGGATTTAGTAATGGAGATTCTTTCACCTTCTACGGCTCGGAAAGATCGTATGATAAAGTTCCAGCAATATCGGCAATCCGGGGTACGGGAATACTGGATTGTTGACCCGGACACAAAAACTGTGCAAGTTTGTATTCTCAGCGACGGTATTTACGCTACCTACATGTACGCCGACACCGACACCGTGCCAGTGAGCGTTCTCCCAGGCTGCAATATCGAGTTACAGGATGTATTTGCAGAATAATAACCAACGGGCCACTTCAGTATAGGGTGGCCCGTTGGTTATTATATTTTTTTTTTGGCGTACACTTTATCTGGCAATCTGTCTTTCGGTTTTTCCTGATTGATAGCTTGATATTATACTTGATTTTATTACTTGATTTTATTACTTGATTTCGGTACTCATAGACCCGCATAAACATAATGATTTCTTAATCTAACTAACAACATGGGATTGCAGAACTAACAACACGGCATTGCACGAGTGACAACATGGGATTGCGGCTACAGTTAAATATAACAACCAGTATTGACAGCTGTTGTTAATTGTGCTATTGTTTTCCATGAGGTGGGTATGGTGGCTATTAAAAAAGATTATTTAGTCCAAAAACGCAATGTGTTAAATGAAATTCGCTCCAATAACATGACAATTCAGGAACTACGCTTTTTCAGCATTTATCTTTCCAAAATAAATAAAAATGATACTAAAACACGGGTAGTGCGGTTCCCGCTAAAGGATTTTCAGCGGATTATGGATTATGGACGCTTAAATATTGCCCAGCTTCAAGCTACAACGAACAGCCTGCTTTGCAAGGTGGTCAACATCCCGACTGAGACAGGTGGCTATACGGGATTCCAGCTTTTTAAGAGGTGTCGAGTAGATCGTGAAAATAACGATGAATGGTATGTTGAGATAGATGCCCATGATGATGCACTTCCACTTATGTTTGAGTTCAAAGAAAGATACTTTTCATATAAGCTCTGGAATGCCCTGCGACTACGTTCTGCTAATCAAGTCCGGATGTACGAAATTTTGAAGCAATACGAGAAAGCCGGAGAACGTATTATATCTGTTGAGAAATTACGAAATCTGCTAGGTATTGATAAAAAAGAGTATCCTAAATGGGAACGGTTCAGGGTTCGTGTCCTTGATGCCTGTCAGAAAGCTCTTTCCGAATCTACGGACATCAGTTTTACATATGAGCCATATGGTAAGCGGGGACCGGGTGGAAAGGCTTACACTCTTAAATTTATTATCAGTAAAAATGATAACTATATCGACCAGCTAACCCTTGATGAATTTATCGCCATGAAAGACGATGAGGAGCCGGAGGCTACGCCCATCAAGAATCGCCATGATGAAATAATAGACTTACTGTCCGATGCCTGTAGCTATGAATTTACCCGGGATCAGGTGCAACTGCTATTAGACCTTGTGATTCAAATTATTCCGATTGGGATAACTGGCATCGGCATAGACCATCACGATTATTTATTTCGCAAATATAACGAACTGAATTATCAGGTCAAGAAAAGGACAATCAAAGACCCATTTGAGTATTTACGGGCCATGATTAAAGCGGAGGTTCCAAGGAAATGAAAAATGAATAGCAGATAGCGGGTGAAATCATAACTGATCTCCTTATGCCCCTTCAGTATACCGTAACTTTGCTTGTTACGCTGTTCAAGACGGCATACTTTTCAATTATAATGTCTATTCATTTTCGCTTGAAAAAAGTTAATCCATATCCACCCAATTTTCCAATAGCTGATTTATGGCTTCATTCATTGAGATTCCAATTTTTTTGCATTTAACTTCGGCTCTATCATGTAAGGAGGGTTGTAATAGAATTTGCTTTCGTTGGCTCCTAGCCTCCCGCTGCGGGGGGGGAACAACCAACACTGAGGCCGAGGAGAACGCAGCGGGAACTGCTAGTTCCTTCTGAGTCTGCTGCTGCGCTGCGTCTGAGGTGGCTAACTGAGCGGGAAATGTTGGTTCCCCTGTATTAAATAATCCTGCGGCGGGGTTCTTTATTTCTCTTTTTGCCATGCTATATGATTCCCCTTTCTGCCAGTTCGTCCAGAAATTCAGTATAATCCTGCGCGGTGGTGCTGTTCGGGGCGTGGTCGTACAGGGTTGTCCGGTTGGTCTGTGCCTCTTTGGTGACTACGCTCTCTCGGACATATGTACTAAAAAGCTGTGTCCCCATTTCGGCGGCTATGGCCGGAAAACTTTCGGACACAACTTTGCTGAGGTTCGTCCGCTCGTTATGCTTGATCAGCAATAAGCCGCCTACTTGCAAATCGGGATTTGTGTTCTCCTGTATGGCCGCAATGGTATCCCGAAGTTGCGACAAACCTTGCAGGCCGTAACGGTCAGCGGTGATGGGTATTATCAGGGATTCCGCTGCCGTGAGGGCGTTGTGTAGCAAAATTCCTGCGCCAGGTGGCGTGTCAATTATAATATAGTCATAATCAAGGGAAATGGCCGCAAGAGCCTTCCGTAAGAGTTTTTCATCCCCTAACCCGGTTAGCTTCTTGTTGGCGTCGGCCAATAAAGGATCACATGGGATTATATCTCCGCTGGGCGTGTGTTGTATGGTTTCCTGTATCTCTTCCCCGTCACAAAGCAGGTCATACAATGTCGCTGCTCCGTTTATCTCCGCTTGGTATGTATCGGATGCGCTGCATTGAGGATCCGTGTCAATCAGCAATGCTCGGTTTCCTCGGAGTCGGAGGCCTGCGGCAAGGGCGGTTGCCGTAGTGGTCTTGCCTATGCCACCTTTCTGGTTTGCTATGGCTAGGATTTTTGCCAATAATATACATCTCCCGTCTATCCATGCAGTTTATGTATGTATTCTATGTATAATATATTTCCATATATTATACATAGATGTAATAATATTGTCAATGATTATAAAGTATATAAATCACATGTGTGTATGATGTATGTGTATTATATATTACACATACATCATACACACATGTGATTTATATTGTATAGGCAACAAGGAGACCGCCATCTTTCTCAGTACGTCCGGCGTGGGTAAAATACACTACGCTATCGCGCTCGATATTGCCGCCTATATGAAAGGAAAAAATGTACTGTTTGCTCACGTTCCCAACCGTATCATCGAACTCAAGGAAACGATGAACAATAACCAGTTAAACGGACTTGTCAAGAATTATTGCGGGCGGCCCCATTGGGGGCGGGAGCAATAATTCTATTCATTCGATACTACCCTCCGTTTCAAACTGCTTTACCCTGCGGTAAAAGGTGTTAGATGATAATTTTAGATGCTTCTGCGCGTCTACGGCGGTTATGCCGCCCGCTTTCCATTGATCGTACACGGCCCGGAATTTGAAAGGGTCAACGTCGATGGGCTTGCGGCCTTTGTACTTGCCGGCTTTCTTGGCTTCGGCGATGCCTTCACGCTGCCTCTGGAGGATGTACTCGCGTTCTAATTCCGCGACGGCCCCGAACACGGTCAGCATGAATTTACCGGTCGGTGTATTGGTGTCAATGGCTTCCTTCCTGGATATGAACACAACGCCCTTGCCTGCTAGCTGCTCGACAAGCCCCAGCAGGTCGCGGGTGTTGCGGGCGAACCGGCTTATACTCTCCACGATCACCGAATCCCCTTCCCGGACGAAAGCAAGCATCTCTTTCAGCCGGGGGCGGTTGGCGTTTTTGCCGGATGCCTTCTCAATATACACCTTATCGACGCCCATTTCTTCCATGAGAACCTCCTGGCGGATGGTGTTCTGCTCCTCTGTGGATACGCGAATATAACCCACTTTCATTTATTAATCAGCTCCTGTTTCACAAGGGAGGGTTTCTGCCCGGATTGGCATATACGTTGGTAGGTGATGCAAGTATGACATAGTATCTATAATATACTTTTAATTATATCTTTATATATATTTTGCGTCAATAGGATACATTATCATTATGGGACATTCCAAAATGAAATTATCAATATATATGACATACCTTGCCGTATCTCCATTAAGGCGTGACCTAATGGAGCACTTATAGCGAGCCGGACTTTTATATAATAACTTAAAAGTACTTGACAGTCTAATAACTTTTAAGTATAATATAGATGGTGGGAGGGAAATCTAACGTTTATAAAGTCTTTTACTACAAGGACAGGAACGGCGAAAGCCCAATAGCGGACTACATACAGGAATTGGCTGCGAAGCGTGATAAGGATAGCCGATTAAGTTGAATAAGATATACGAGTATATTAAATATTTGAGTGAGGCCGGATTGCAAGCCAGAGAGCCTTATGTTAAGCATCTTGAGGGCGATATTTGGGAGCTCAGGCCGATACGAGACAGAATATTATTTGCTGCATGGGACGGCAAACCTTTATCCTCTTGCACCGCTTGGGGAAGAAAACGCAGAAGACCCCGCGGCGGGAGATAGAGCAAGCCAAACGGAATTTAGCTGACTACAGGGAAAGGAGCATGGAAGATGAGTAGAGATATGGAGTATAAGCAGGCAATTGAACAGGCAAAAGAAAACTTAGCTGATTTGCGCGAGCGCGGTGAGGATGCTATTGGCGGGGATGCCTTGGAGCTTATAAGAGGCATGCTGACTCCGGAGGAAGTGGCCGCCAGCGACCTTAGAGTTTCCATGATGCTTGAGCTTGTAAAAGCAAGAAAAGAGCGAGGAATATCTCAGAAAAAACTTGAGGAATTAAGCGGTGTCAAGCAGCCCATCATAGCCCGCATGGAACGGGGACGCACAAGCCCACAGATTGATACTGTCCTAAAGGTGCTGGCTCCGCTCGGCAAGACGCTGGCCGTTGTACCTTTGGGTGAGCAGCAGGTCGAATAGGGAACGCTTCGGGCGTCCTCTTTTTCTTTTTTACTTGTAGAATGAATGCGAAGACGGTAGCAATCCCTATCGCGTGCCCGTATATTTATGGCCTCTGAAATTATTTTGAACAAATTTTCTAAAAGGTATTGACAAGCTTGAGAATCGGGGCTATAATGAAATCATAAGCAAATTACAATTGCTTATGATCGAAACAGAAAGGGGATGGTCACCGGCGCGGAGAGAACACAACCAATGGCCGGAGGAACCCGGCGGATAGGAGGAGGATAACCTGCAGCGTATCGATCATGGCAGATTCAACCAAGTAACACTTAATTAAAAAAACAACAAAAATATTAGGAGGAAACAATAATGTCAACAAGCAAAACACCGCTCGGGCTCAATAACTGGAGCACAAGCGAAAAACCCGTGATGGCTGAGTTCAACAGTGACAACCAGCTTATCGATCAGCAGCTTCGTGAGCTATCGGCAAATAAGGTGAACTAAGTATTATGAAAAACCAGCCGGTAGAATAAGGCCGCTACATGAAGTTGAAAGATCGAGTTTCATGTAGCGGCCTTATTCTACCGGCTGGTTTTTCATAATACTTAGTTCACCTTATTTGCCGTTACGCAATCTCATAGTGCGTAGGCAAATAAGGTGAATATGGAGATGCCGACACAATACGCCCTTTCTTTAGTGAGTGGGCTGCAGGGAAATGCCGTATACCATAAGAATCAATTTGGAGAAGTAACTATTATTATTAATCTAAGTAAAAGTGGCACATCTGAAGACTTGGGGAATGGTTTAATAGGAACATTGCCTGTTGGATTCAGACCTCAATTTTGGACAGTCGTTCCTTGCATCTCTGGAAGCGGTGAGAACGGCACAGCAAAAGCAGCAGCTAATCTTCAAATACATACTGATGGTCGCGTTGAGCATTATACAAATCAGGGATCCTTAGTTCGAAGTATCAGTGCAAACGGCGTCTATCTTTCGGC
>Ga0153953_1000934_pt1 | contig 10642 bp, 9 predicted proteins | sample TSNJ037MetaG_FD_104718 | JGI IMG/M metagenome (GOLD analysis project Ga0153953, IMG submission 104718) | Attine ant fungus gardens microbial communities from New Jersey, USA - TSNJ037 MetaG | ecosystem: Host-associated > Fungi > Mycelium > Unclassified | place: USA: New Jersey, Wharton State...
AATCGCTACACCACGTTTCATTAAATCTTCTTTCGAAAGTCCCAGATGGAACATCTGGTTTATTCCTATCAATACAGCTGCCGCATCGGAGCTTCCGCCTGCCAGGCCTGCCGCTACCGGTATGAATTTTTTCAAATCAATAGAAAGACCCTTCCGAATTCCAAATTCATCCATTAAAAGTTTTGCCGATTTATATACGAGATTGTCTTCGTTATCAGGAATGTAATGCAGGTTCGTCGTAATCTTGATACCGGGTGCATTCGTTACACCCAAACGTATCTGATCATATATCTTAACCGTCTGCATAATCATGCGTACCTCATGATATCCGTCTTCTCTCCTGCGTATTACATCCAACCCCAGATTGATCTTCGCCAGTGCCTTTAATTTCATTTCTCTCATATAGTACCTCGTTGCACTTTGTATACAATTTGTATTATTCTATTATTTTAACATGTTCCCTATAAATGTCAACGGATTTTAGGGGTTTCTTTCATAATTATTAAACGGTTTCCCGTCTGAATTTCATCTGTTTCCAGTTCGTTCAACTCCTTGATATGGTACGGTGTGGTACAATAGGATTTGGCAATACTCCAAAGGCTGTCACCCGGCTGTACGATATATCCTACAATGCCCGGCAGATCCTGAAGCTTTTTCAGATCCAGTTCCTCCTCTACTACATCCGAGATACAATTCTCATGGTGCACCTGAACTACCAATACATTTAAATTAATGCTGACCTTTGCCTCAATTTTTTCACTGTCTATCATGGTTGTGGATAACTGTTCCAGCTCCGTTTTCAGAGAAAAACGGCAATCCGTATTGATTCCTTCTACCTCTATGGTATGCTGGAACGGCACCATACTATTCATAACCGCAAAAGGCAGCGTATCATCAGACGTAATATACAGGATCGTCACAAAAACGCTTCCTTCTACCTGGATTCCATTATTTACAATCGTAGTATCATCGATTTTGATATCGCCTTTACTATGGCAGATCTGAAGCATCCGAGGCTGATTTTCTTCCATATTGATGAGCTCACCGGACCTGCATTTGGAAAAATTCTTAACTACCAGGCTTTCATAAATTTCCTGTTTCATTACAGGCTTGAGTTCCGTCAACGGTGAGTATACATCCGCTAATATCTCTACCTTATCTTCCTCATAAAGCTTGATGTCCAAATCCAATACAGCTTCTACCTGGATCAGCCGCTCTTCTCCGTCATAATCCGGCCTTACTTCCAGGGTGCATGCAGAGAGCGTCATCTCCACATCCGGGATCATAAACCCTGCGCTGCTTCCGCATGTAATTGTCTCATGAAAAGGAAGTGCCATCTCAACCCACTGCTTCGTGCTGTTTTCATCATCTCCCGCATAAAGAGCAAAAGCAAACAGTTCACCTTTGACATCCAGTTCTCCATCCATTACTCTGATATCCGTCCCCCGCAGCTGCACGTTATCCCAAAGCAATTCACCTATATTCGGCTTGTTCGAAGCCAGAGCAATCTCATCCTTTACACGTACGATATCCTTTTTCTGTACAGCCAGAGAAAGCGGTTCAAGAGTTTTTGTCATAGTGCTGAGTTCATCCACGTCCTTTACCTCTATGCCGGCCTGCGCATCATAGATCTCTTCAATAGAGGCCATAAAAACCATCAGCGCCTGAATACTGACTTTCCTTGAATTTATCATATGTACATTCAGGTCTTCCACTGTCCATTTCAAGCTGATATTGTCACCTGCGTCCACTCCATCCAGATTTAGTTTTTCCTCAAAGGGCAGTCTTGTATTCATTCTATGTAACTGCTTTTCCCCATTGTCGGAGATATAAAGGATACTGATTTCCAACGCTCCGCTTAATAGTACGTGATTTTCCATTATTTTCGTATTTTCAACTTTTATTGTCCCATTTTCCTGGATAATGCTTCCTATATCCGGCTTGCTATCCGGTACATTATGATCTTCATCTAAGGTTATTTGATTGACGGCTTTACTCTTTTGGCGATTCATACGAATATTTTTCTTTAATAACTCCATTAATAAACCCTCCCAGCATAATCTCTTATAAGTTTATGCCGGAGGGTTTATAGTTATGTGCAGATAATTTGCAAAGTTACCTCTATGCTGTATTGTTAGTTAGATAATCCGTCAAATACCACCTCAAAATCCCCGCCTTCTACTTTTATCACCACAAACGGATACGATGGTTCATTCTGAAGCTTCTTGTCATGAGGCGGTCCAATCAGACTGGTTTCTACATGTAACTTATCCTCTGCTATATATACGTTATTTACTGAAAGGCTGTAACCACCGGTTTTCTGTTCCCCATAACCTCTTACGATGTAAGTATATCCGCCGTCTTCATAGCTCATTTTAATTTCATTCATTTTATTCTTATTTATTACTTCCAGTAATTCTGCCGAAATGTCTTCTATTTCTACTAACGTAAATTCTACCTCTGTTTTATCAGATTCTCCAGCTTCACCCATTGTACATCCGGATAACAACAGACTGCTTCCCATCAGACACACACATAATAATGTTATAAATCTCCTCAATAATATCTCCCGCAATCATTCTTAATACTATAAATATTATATAATAGAATTGTTTATGCGGATTTTTGGAAAGATAGTTTTTTAGAGTTAAAATACATATATGTAAATATGTTATTATCTTATATTGGTTTATGTAGATTTTTGTGTAAATAGTAGACCTTTGTCAATTTTTATTGTATAATGTTGAAATACCTATTGTTAAATATTAGTTTAAGGGTGATTCGTTATGATAAGCAAATTAAATATTCTGCTCATTGAAGACAATGAAGCTGAACGTGAAGCATTAAAAGGATATGCAAAAGAAACCGACGATATAAATATAATCGCCGAAACAAATAGTGCCCGTAGAGGTATTGAATATGTAGAAGCACTTCTTCCGGATGCTGTCATTTTAGATTTAGAATTACATGCAGGAGAAGGAAACGGCATATCTTTTTTAAATGCACTGAACAAATTAAATATATCCTATTATCCTTATGTTCTGGTAACTACAAATAACGTAAACCCTATCACGCACGCCAAGGTTCGAAAATGCGGAGCAGGTTTTATAATGACAAAAAATCAGGAAGATTACAGCGCCGGGAATGTATTGGAATTTCTCAGAGATATGAAAGAATTAATTAAGAACAGTGCCAACATGAATAATCCACTTTCCAATCTGGCTACCATTGAATCACCGGAAGAATTTTCAAAAAGATTATTGCGGCTGATTAATAGAGAATTGAATCTTATTGGTCTGAATCCAAAGATGAAGGGTAGAAATTATCTGAAAGAAGCAATTCAGATTCTCATTCAAGATGCTCCTGAAGAAAGCCTTTGTTCAATTCTTGCCAGAAAATACGAAAAAACGGATGCCAGTGTTGAAAGGGCTATGCAGCATGTAATTAACCAGGCATGGAGAAATATGCCCATTGAAGATTTGAAAAAATATTATACTGCCTATGTTAATCCGTATAAAGGTGTTCCTACAAATATTGAATTCATATATTATTTCGCAGAAAAGATAAGGAATGAAATTTGATGTTTTCTGAAGGGAAAAGGATTCAATAGTGGTTAAAAGTATTGGAAGAGGGACGCCAGGAATCCCTGCCAACTATCTTATGCGAACCGGACTCCTTCGGCGGTCGTTCGAAGCCCCCGAAAGCAGTCGCCATTCGGGAATGCCCTCATGGCTCCTTGGGTCTTCTCTCTCCCTTACGCTGCTTCGCAAGCTACGCAGCTACCCTCATACACCGGATCTTTCACATAAGATAGTTGGCAGGGATTCTTGGCTGTTTTTCAAAAACATTTTAAATATCGTCAAATATTTAGCGACCTTGTTTACTCAAAAGGTTTAATTTGCAGTTGCTACATAATGTTCTTCCATACTGGAAAGCCTCGGCAATACATTGTTTTCCAACAAATCAACCTTGATTGCACGCATATCATTCTTAATTGGCTGTACAGCAGCGTTAATCTTTTTATCAACGATTTCGGAAATCGCCATTAATAATTCATTGTCCGTCATGCCATTACCTCATTTTCATTAAATTGGTCTATACCATCTTGATATCTGCAATATGTACCAGTATAACAAGCCTCCAAAGTATTTAGCCTTCTTGGGAATAGTATAGCATTTGTCTTTGCATACTTCAATCGCTTTCTGTAAAATGATAGGAACCTATTTCCTGTTGTCAAACTGTATTTCCTCCTTATTTCGGCAGAGATCACTTTTAAACTATTCTATCTTTTTCTAAGATTTTGCATAGTAAGGCAATATCCCGTTGATAACTTTTTTGTAATTCTTTTTGTCTTATCTGCTTAATAGGAATAACCGGCAAGAGACTGCCAATGAATAATGATTTTGAGGATATATTTATCATATATTACTTTTAAATATTCGTCAACTACTTTTTTATTCAACTTATTATTAATAATTCATTACTGTTTTGGTGCATAAGATCCGTCTTTTAGTTGTAAGTTATGTATAAACAGTAGACCTTTGTTTATTTTTACTGTATAATTTCAAATAAATAAAACTTCTAAGGATTGATTTCATATGGTAAACAAATTAAACGTTCTGCTCATCGAAGACAATGACGCTGAATGTGAAGCAATAAAAGAGTATAGCAAAACGACAAATGACGTCAAATTAATAGCCGTTACCAACAGTGCCCGTAAAGGTATTGAATATGTTGAACAACTTCTTCCTGATGTTGTAATTTTAGATTTAGAATTACACGCCGGAGATGGAAACGGCATATCTTTTTTGAATACGTTAAATCATTTAGATATTTCCTGTTATCCTTATGTTCTGGTAACTACTAATAATATAAATTCGATCACTCATGCCAAAGTTCGAGAACGCGGGGCCGGTCATATTATGACTAAGAATCAAGACAATTACAGTGCCGGATATGTGATAGAATTCCTCAGGGATATGAAAGATTATATTAAGATCAGCGCCCATATAAATAAATCAATTTCGAATCTCTCCACCATCGAAACGCCGGAAGAATTTTCAAAAAGAATATCACGCTTGATTAATAAGGAATTCGATCTGGTTTGTCTTAGTCCAAAGATGAAAGGCAGAAATTATCTAAAAGAAGGAATTCAGATTCTTATTCAGAATGAAAATGAAGCAGGTATTTGCGCTCTGATTGCCCAAAAACACAAAAAAACAGATGCCAGCGTGGAGAGGGCAATGCAGCATGTACTCAATCATGCCTGGAGAACCATACCAATTGAAGATTTGAAAAAATATTATACTGCCTATATTAACCCGCAGAAAGGTATTCCCACAAAAACTGAATTCATGTTTTATTATGCAGAGAAAATAAGAAATAATATTTAATTAAATAAGCCAGTCAAAACTGCAGTATCCTTTTGAATAAATCTCTAAAAACTCAAGCCTATTTGCAGAATCACATTTGCCAATATCTACGACAGTTAAATAGATATTGGCTTTGACCATAGTTGTTATAAAATTCACTTTTTTGCTTTTGCCGTTTTCAGCAGCTTTAAGTCGTTGTTTTTTATTTGATAAATCATCGACTGAAAGCATGTTTCATCCACCATTTAAATTATTAATAAGTTCACTTTACCAAAATGCCCGCACGTATACAATATTAATATAATGTACTTTGATCATCTGATCAATCAAATTAAAAGGGGATATTTTAATACCGGCAAAACTTATGGGCAATTTTACAATCTCAAAATTTATATTGAAAGTCAATTGTAAAAGTGCTATAATTCTGGCATCAAGAAAGTTTCTATATTTAAATATATCTAAATTCTAAAAATTCCACCAAACATCCACCAAAATATAATATGTAATAATACTTACTTCTATGATTTATCATCTGTTTTTTAATTGATTCTTAAATACAGCAGGAACACAAGACTTAATAATTGCTGTATTCATTTATACTCTGTCAATCCGAACTTCTTCGGAAAATATTCATAGTGTAATTATTTTAAAGCCATACCCTGGAGACTTTCTTGAAATACTTAATCAACACATTAGGAAAGCGAGGTCCGGATGGAAGAAACATTACAACAGGAAACCAAAGATTTTATTTCACTGAAAGTAGATTTTGCTTTTAAGCACGTCATGAAAAATAAGAAAGTGCTTAGAGGTCTGCTTGGTACCATTTTTGAAATAAATCCCGAAGAGATCACGGATATTGAGTTTCGTGATACATCTTTGGCAAAAAGTGCATCCGATGGGAAACAAGGGATTCTGGATGTCAGGGTCACAGTTAATCACGGAAAACACATCAACATTGAATTACAGATAAATTATTTTCAATACTGGAAGAACCGTACTATGTTTTATAACTTTAAGATGTTCATCGACCAGGGGCGTTCCGGCAGCAAGTATAAAGAATTCAATCCATGCATACATATCAGCATCTTAGATTTTAATTTATTTCCGGACTCCGAAAAATTCCACTCAAAGATCCAACTGCTGGATACCGAAAACCATCAATTATATACTGACAAAATAGCATTTCATGTGATAGAATTAAAGAAAGTAAAAAGCGCCTTAATCGAAGCGCAGGGAAACGAACTTTACCACTGGTGCATGCTTATCAATGCGAAAAGCAGGGAGGAATATGAAATGTTGGCCAATAAAAACGAATATTTGAAAGAAGCAGTGAACGAGATCCAAAAGATTAACCGTGATCGTGCTTTAAGGGAAGAATATTTAAAAAGAAAAATGGCAATCATGGATGAAGAAAGCCAGAAAGACTCTTACTTCGAAGCCGGGTTGGAGCAAGGGTTGGAACAAGGGTTGGAGCAAGGGTTGGAGCAAGGGTTGGAGCAAGGAAAAATCGAGAATGCCATCAATGCTGTTAAAATAGGTCTGACTACCGAACAGATCCATGCCATCACCGGCTTATCCAAGAAACGGATAGATGACATAAGAAAGAAGAAGCTATCATCTTTCAATGATCTTAGCTAGTACAACGTTCTATTTATATTTCAATGTTAAATAAGCCAGTCAAATCTGTAACAGGATTTTGACTGGCTTATTTTTGTTTTATATTAAGAGTATGGGGCATCTGCACTCCTGTACCATTTCGCTGATACACAAATAATATTATAATAGTGAGTAAGATTCAATCTTTTTATCTTTACTATGAATCGTCATTATTGAGAAGGGCAATAATGACACAGCAGATTCATGTTCGTGATATATAATTGCTTACTCACCATTACTTTATTCCCACACGTGTACATATTATCATATTCTTTTAAATTTTTATATGAAATTATGTTGTAGTTTTGTCTTGGTTTATGTGGTTTTGTGTAAACAATGTGAAACAATTAATTATAGATGGCATAATGTTTGAAATGGTAGGGAGACGCCAAGAATCCCTGTTACCCGTATCGGGGCGGTAATTTTCGACATTATTTTCCTCTTTTTTATATACAAAAAAGAACAGAGTATTTTTTCAATACACTGCTCATATTCTGATTTTTTATAACAAATATTAACTAAATAACATTGGGACTAACAAATAATCTTATAATGGTGAGTAAGATTCAATCTTTTTATCATTACTATGAATCATCATAATATGAGAAGAACTCTAATGACACAGCAGTTATTCATATTCATGATATAAAATTGCTTACTCACCACTATATGATTACCACCATGTATATACTATCATATTCTTTTAAATTTTCATCTGAAAACATGTTATTGTTTTATCTTGGTTTATGTGGTTTTGTGTAAGCAGGGTAAACACTACTTTAAGCCTTAACTGTATTTTGCTTATTATCAGAGATTAGACGTTCTCAATTCCATTATATATCCGTTCCATTTAGCGTCATCCCTTTCAAAATACTCTTTTACTAAAAAACCACATTTCTCGTAACAGCGAATGGCTCCGATATTGAAAGCAAACACACCCAGCGTCAGTTTATTTATTCTCATTTCATCATATGCAATTTTTATAAGGGCATTGAGAGCCGATGCTCCGATGCCTTTGTTTTTCATATTTTCGCAGAGTATAAACCGACAAACATTAGCAGTGGATTTATCTAAGTCAACTTTATCTAATTCTACGCTGCCAACTATATTACCGTCCAAATTAATCGTAAATATTCTTGCTCCTGATCCAATTCTTTTTTTTATTTGTGATGCAGAGATAGGATATGTATATGCTTTATGACCGGCCCATTGAAAAAGAAATTCTTCATCTTTTTCGTCATTCCAATCAACAAGTAATTGATATTCATTTTCGGTGATAGGACTTAATTTTAACATAAATATTTACAGCTCCACTAATATAAATTGCACTAAACTGCTGGCGCAGTGGTTCAAAAACCGGTAGTTCGGTGCTTTTTTCTCTATTCTAACACTTCAAATCCTTTTGGTAAACCTTTAAAATATAGCTTCATACTATTTTAAAGAAGCTTGCATCTTTCTATTGGATTTGTCATTAGTATCACTATCATCATTTATATCTGTTTTCTCAATCTACGTTCCTTCTCAGTCACCACTATCTTCCATAACAAATACAATTAGTGGTTCCAAGACTATATCCTCCGTCTTTGCCTACAATATTTTTTTATATAGCGAAAATAAAAAATCATATCTAAGACATAATACTACATAAATCTACATAAGAAGAGTCAGATTTTTATCTGGCGCTTTTTTTATTCTTTTTTTTCATATGCTTACATATTAAACAATTATATGGACTAATCAGAATATTTCTTTATTTATGATAAATTATATGAAATCAAAAGAAAAGGAGCTGATATGTATGATACAAAGAATGATTACTCAAATTTTTTACTTTTTAAAAATATAATACTCAGCAAAGTATAGCTGGCCTAAATATTAAAGCCAGCTATTCTTTATGTTTTTTGCATCTTTCTATGTTAAAATATAATTTATAATAACATTTAAAGAGGTGATTTCATGATTATATCATTAATAAAATATTTCGTATTATGCATTAGTGATATTTACATTTTTACTAAAATATTAAACTATAAGAAAATAACTGTGATAAAAGTAATTTCTTTTATTGCCTTTTCATCAATTATTTCATATTTAGTATCTATATCCAAAGTTTATCTTCCTAATTTAAGAATAATTATAATGATTTTACTATCTGGAATTTTTATGTCATTGATATGCAAGAAAAAGATAGATATTGCGATAACAACAATGTTTATTTCCTATGGAATTAGTTATACATTGTTCATGTTGGCTATCGCACTACTTACTATAGCGGAGGAAATATTTATTAAAGAAATGCAAAATATACAAGTAAAAGAATTACCATTCATGATTGCTTCCAGTATTTTACAATTTATATTGTGTATATTATTTTTTAGAATAAAAAGATTCAAATATGGATTTTCATTTATGAATAATATAAAAGCTAATGTTATTGGATTTGTCATTAGTATCACTATTATCATTTGTATTTTCCTAATTGAATCAATAGATTATATTACATCAGGAATTGGTATTTTATTAATTGTTATTATTCTTTTTTGTGCTTTCGGAATCATCTACTGGTGGCTCAATAATATTACAAATCAATATATTGATTCCCTAAAAGTACAGGAATCAGAAGTTCTGAAAAATACAATCCTTGAAAGAGACCAAAAAATCGAAGAACTAACCCATACCAATGAATTTCTATCCAGCGTAGTACATAAAGACAATCATCTAATCCCCGCCATGCAAATGTCCGTTCAGAATCTCCTGCAATCTTTGTTAAAAAGTGATGCGGACACCAGCTATGTTCAGGAAACTCAAGACCTCCTCGAACAACTTAATCGCCTATCCGCGGAACGAGACGATTCCATGGTAAAAGAGCAGATCGCAAATAAGGTTCTGCCTACAACGAAAGTAGCTTTAATAGACGGCGTATTCTGCCATATGTTAACAAAAGCCATTAAAGAGAAAATCGAACTCGATCTTGCCGTCACTGGCAGCATCCGATATATGATCGATAATATCATTTCACAAACAAGCTTAGAGACTTTAATTGCAGATCATATCAAAGATGCCATAATCGCTATCAAAGCAGGAACCAATACCCATAGAAGAATATTCGTTCATCTCGGTATCTTTGATGGATGTTATGAATTCAGTGTGAAAGACTCCGGTATTCCCTTTGAAGTCGACACATTACTGCAATTGGGAGAAAAGCGGGTTACGACTCACTCCGATACCGGAGGCAGCGGAATTGGATTCATGACTACCTTCAAAACCATGAAAGAAACAGGAGCGAGTCTAATCATCGCTGAAAGTACACAAATTTCATATCCATATACCAAAACTGTAAAATTAAGATTTGACCAGAAAAACGAATATATCATTCAATCTTTCCGGTACAAAGAGATAAAGTCAAAATGTAAAAGGTCAGATATTATCATACAAAAAGTATAGAAGGCGTGCGAAAAAGCCAAAACCAGCTTTGGTCGAAACCACCCGGCTTGAGGTAAAGATTGGAACCATGGTGCCGGGCTGCATAGAGCGAGGATAGAGTTTTCTTATTTCGCTGGTCCTGCGGTCAGGGAAAATGAGCCCTTGTGGCTCAAGCGAGCATTGTTTGAGCA
>Ga0153953_1000945_pt1 | contig 10595 bp, 10 predicted proteins | sample TSNJ037MetaG_FD_104718 | JGI IMG/M metagenome (GOLD analysis project Ga0153953, IMG submission 104718) | Attine ant fungus gardens microbial communities from New Jersey, USA - TSNJ037 MetaG | ecosystem: Host-associated > Fungi > Mycelium > Unclassified | place: USA: New Jersey, Wharton State...
GGCTCGGAGTACTACCCCGTGGGCGAGGCCATGTATGCCCGCATGGTCACGGAGCTGCAGGCCGCCCAACGCTTTATCTTCCTGGAGTACTTTATCGTGCGGGACGGCCTGATGTGGAACACCATCTTTGGCATCCTCAAGCAGAAGGTGCGCCAGGGGGTGGAGGTGCGCATGATGTACGACGACCTTGGCTGCATCGGCACGATTCCCAAGGGCTACGACAAGGTGATCCGGAACGCGGGCATCAAGCTTTGTGTGTTCAATCCGTTCCGCCCGCGCATCAGCGTAATCATGAACTACCGCGATCACCGAAAAATCTGCGTGGTGGACGGGCACACCGCCTTTTGCGGCGGTATCAACTTGGCGGACGAGTACATCAACCAGTACGAGCGCTTCGGCCACTGGAAAGACACTGGTGTGATGCTCAAGGGGGAAGCGGTGTGGGCCTTTACTTTCATGTACCTGCAGCAGTGGCGCTTCAGCACCGACGAGGAGATCCGGTTTGAGGACTACGAGGGGCTCAACGCGCCAGTGCCGGAGGACGGGCGCGTCCAGCCCTTTGGCGACAGCCCGCTGGACAACGTCAATGTCACCGAAACCGCCTATCTGAACATCATCTCACGCGCCACAAAGTACGTGTTCATCACCACCCCCTACCTGGTGATCGATTACGAGATGGAAGCCGCGCTTTGCGCAGCCGCCCAGAGCGGTATTGATGTGCGGATTGTAACGCCCCACATTTACGACAAGTGGTATGTGCATATGCTCACCCGCTCCCACTACGCCAATCTGGTCAAGGCCGGCGTGAAAATCTACGAATACATCCCCGGCTTTATGCACGGCAAGATGTTTGTCTCGGACGACAAGGTCTGCATGGTGGGCACCTGCAATATGGACTTCCGCAGCTTTTACCTGCACTTCGAGTGCTCGGTGGCGTTCTACCATTCCACCATAGTGGAGCAGGTCAAGCAGGACATGCTCGCCACCCAAAAGGCATCCCGCCTGATCACGCTGGAGGATGCGCGCAACGTCTCCATCTTTACCAGGATGGGCCGCTCGTTCCTGAAGCTGTTTGCGCCGCTGATGTAACGCACAGGGCTTTCCGCCGGGCGGCCATCACGGAAACAGCAGCCGCACCATGGCGGCGCTCATGACAAAGCAGGTCACGTCGGCGCTGAACGCGGCCGGCAGCGTGTGCCGGGTGTTCTTGATTTTCACAGCGCCGTAGTACACGGCGATGGTGTAAAAGGTGGTTTCGCTGGAGCCCTGCATCACGCTGGCTACCCGCCCCACAAAGCTGTCCGGCCCGTACTGGTTCAGGATATCGGTGAACATCACCATGGCCCCGCTGCCCGAGATCGGCCGCAGCAGCGCCAGCGGGATCACCTCCCGGGGGATGCCCGTCGCCCCCGCCACGGGCGCCAGCGCGTAGCTTAAAATATCCAGCGCCCCCGAGGCTTTGAACATACCCACACAGGTCATGAGCGCTACCAGCGCCGGCAGAATGCCCACAGCGGTGGAAAGTCCCTCCTTGGCGCCGGACAGAAAGCAGTCGAACACATCCACCCCTTTACACAGTCCGTATAGCAGTATGCCGCATATTACGATTGGTATCATCATATTGTTCAGTGTCATCCGCGTTTCCCCGCTGTCAGCCCCCCAAGCAGCTTGGCCATCAGGATGCCCACCGTCAGCGTAACCGCGGACGATATCCAAGCGGCGGGCATGATATCCAGCGGCGCGGCCGCCCCGGCCTGCTGCCGCAGCAGCGCCGTGGTGGTGGGCAGCAGCTGCAAGGACGCCGTGTTGATCACCACAAACATCACCATATTGTTGGTGGCGGTGGCGCTGTGGGGCGTCTGCTTCTGCATCTCCCGCATGGCGGTGATGCCAAGCGGCGTGGCCGCGTTGCCCAGCCCCAGCAGATTGGCGGATATGTTCAGCGTAATGGCCTGGGCCGCGGGGCTTTTGTGGTCCATGCCGCTGAACAAAAAGCGGATTACGGGCCGGAACAGGCTGCTGATCCGCTCGGTGAGGCCCGCCTTTTCAGCGATCTTCATTAGTCCGCTCCACATGCACATGGAACCCGCCAGCGACAAGGTCAGTTCCACGGCCTTGCCGCAATCCGCGATTGCCGCGTTTGTCACCGCGTCCATGCGCCCCTGGCCGATACCAAATACGACCGACAGCAAGATCAATCCCGAAAATATCCATTTCATCATAACGAACATTTCCTCTTTCTACCATAATATTCTATTTTATGGTACCATTTTATGAAAAAGCAAATGGGAATAATACCCAAAATATTGGGTATTTCATACAGTGTTTTTTTCCATCGAATGATTTTTTGTATGTATGATGCTTTTTTTTTGACTTTCTATAGGAAAACCAGGAGAATTATAGTATAATAGCAAATAAACCCAGTTTTTGACAGATTGTAACCAGTATCGGAGGGATACACCATGAAATCTACCGGAATTGTTCGTAAAGTCGACGACTTAGGGCGCATTGTACTACCAAAGGAGCTACGGAAGATACTAGACATCGACGAACGCGACCCGCTTGAAATCTTTGTGGACGGCGGCTACATCATGCTGCAAAAGTACGAGCCCTGCTGCATCTTCTGCGGCAGCGCCGACGGGATAAGCGTCTACAAGGGCAAGAACATCTGCGGGGCTTGTATGAACGAGCTAGGGAAGTAAACGTCGCAAAACGCTGAAAAAAGCAATCGGCCCGGTCTGCCGCTGCAGACCGGGCCGTTTTATATTAGACCTGTTCTGGAACCCACCGCCCAGACACTGCCCAGGGGGTTCAGAACAGGTCTATTGTGTTGTGTGTTTATTGTACGCCGGGGATATGCGGTAATTTGTCAAAGCCTGCCTGCAGCTCCTCGTCGGTGGGGATGTGGTCGCCCATCTCGCCGGCGTTGAACTGGGCGTAGGCGCTCATATCGAAGTAGCCGGTGCCGGTCAGGCCGAACAGGATGGTCTTGGCCTCGCCCGTCTCTTTGCACCTCTTGGCCTCCTCGATAGCGGCCCAGATGGCGTGGGCGCTTTCGGGCGCGGGCAGGATCTGCTCGTGCACAATGAACTCCCTGGCGGCCTGGAATACCTTGGTCTGTTCCACCGAAACCGCCTCCATGCAGCCGTCATGATAGAGCTTGGACAGCGCGGGGCTCATACCGTGGAAGCGCAATCCGCCCGCGTGATTGGCCGCGGGCATAAAGCCGCTGCCCAGCGTGTACATGCGGGCCAGCGGGGTGATCTTACCCGTGTCGCAGAAGTCGTAGGCGTATCTGCCGCGGGTGAACGACGGGCAGGAGGCCGGCTCCACAGCGATAAAGCGCGGAGCCGATTTGCCCAGCAGCTTGTCTTGCATGTAGGCGCACTGCAAGCCGCCCAGGTTGGAGCCGCCGCCGGCGCAGCCGATCACGATATCCGGGTATTCGCCCAGCTTATCCATGGCGGCCTTTGCCTCCAGGCCGATTACCGACTGCGACAGCAGCACCTGGTTCAGCACCGAGCCCAAGGCGTAGCGGCAGCTGTCCCCCTCCCGCATCGACACCTCGATGGCCTCCGAGATTGCGCAGCCAAGGCTGCCGCTGGTGCCCGGGTGCTCAGCCAGGATCGCCTTGCCCACCTCGGTGGTGGTGGAGGGGCTGGCGATGATCTGCGCGCCGTAGGTTTCGATCACGCTTTTGCGGAAAGGCTTCTGCTCGTAGCTGCCCTTGACCATGTACACGATCAGGTCGATGCCGAAGAACGCGCAGGCCATGGCAAGGGCTGTGCCCCACTGACCCGCGCCGGTTTCGGTGGTCAGCGCTTTCAGGCCCTGCTCCTTGGCATAGTAGGCCATGGCGGCCGCCGCGTTGAGCTTGTGGCTGCCCGAGGTGTTGTTGCCCTCGTATTTGTAGTAGATCTTCGCCGGGGTGTCCAGCTTCTTTTCCAGGTTGTAAGCGCGTACCAGCGGCGAGGGGCGGAACGTTTTGTAGTATTCAAAAACCGGCTCGGGAATGTCGAAGTACCGGGTTTGCTGGTCCGTCTCCTGCTCCGCGAGCTTGTCGCAGAAAATGGGGTAAAGGTCCTTTGCCTGTAAGGGCTGAAAGGTCTGGGGATTCAACAGCGGGTCGTGCTTTTCTTTCATGTCCGCCCGCACATTGTACCACTGGCGCGGAAGCTCCTGCTCGCTGAGATAGGTCTTGTAGGGGATGCCTGCCATTTTATTTTCCTCCTTCACGGTTTTCGCGTTGTCCACATTGGGGCTGCATGTGCAAACAAAAAAGCCCTTGCCCCTGCAAAAACAGGGACAAGAGCCGTTACAACTCCTGCGGTACCACCCACATTGGCGCAATGCGCCCTCTCGTCCTGCGCACCAACATACGCAGCTTCGTTGTAACGGGTGAACCCCCGTCGCACCTACTCCCCACAGGTTTCGGATTGCCCTCACAAGTCCATTCGACGGTCCCGGCACTGCCGCGCTTCCAGCATCGGCGGCTCTCTTGAAGTGCCAAAAAACCGTGTACTACTCTTGTTCGTCGGTTTGTTTTATTGATTGTAACCATTATAGGGTCAGGCCGCTGATTTGTCAAGGGGGTAAATTTGTTCTACAACGCGCCCGCCCGCTGCTGCACGTTTTTGTCGAAGTTCAGCACCTCGTGGTCGTAGGGAGTGTCCATGAGCGGGGAGGTGATCATGAAGTCCGCCGTGGCCTTGTTGGTGGCGATGGGGATGTCGTACACCTGGGCGATGCGCAGTAAGGCTTTCACATCCGGGTCATGGGGCTGGGCCGTGAGCGGGTCGGAGAAGAAGATCACCATGTCGATGCGGCCTTCTACGATCTTGGCGCCGATCTGCTGGTCGCCGCCCAGCGGGCCGCTGTTGTAGCCCTTCACCCGCATGCCGGTGCGGTCGGTGATCATGCGCGCCGTGGTGCCGGTGCCGCAGAGCGCGTGATCTTTCAGAATCTCCCGGTGCTGGATGCACCAGCCCATCAGCTCCTGCTTCTTGTTGTCGTGGGCAATCAACGCAATGCTCTTTTGGGGCCCGATGGTAAGTGTGATGAATTCGTCTTTAATCATGTTGCTCTCTCCTTTACGCTCCAGATATGGAATACCAGCGCGTACCGTTTTCGTCCGCCGCGCAGGTTAAGCTTCCGGTGAAGTACAGGTGCTGCAGGTTTGCCAGCGTCTCCGAGCAGGCAAACCAATGCTGCTGAGCTGTAAAGTCGTCCAGTGTCTTGCCGCCGCTCCAGTCGATCCGGCCGGCCACGTAATAGGCCGTGCAGGGCCCGCCCGCTTCCCGCAGCACCTCCAGCATGCGCCGCAGGCGCTCCTCGTGATGGCGCAGCAGTTGGTCGATGCGCGCGTTCAGGTCGGTTGGAGCCGCGCGGTGGGCGGGAAACAGCCGCTTTACCGGCATGCCCCGCACCTTCAGCAGGTTGCTCAGAAACAGCTGCAGGTAGTCGTTTTCGGCGTCCCACATGGTGATGTTGGATGAAATGCCGCTCAGGATATGGTCGCCGCAGAACAGCCAGCCCTTTTCCTGGTTCCACATCCCGATCTGTCCCGGTGTGTGGCCGCTTAGGTCCAGCACCTCCAGCTCCAGCTCCAGCTCCCCCACCCGCAGCCGGTCGCCCGCTGCAAGGGTGGTCAGCTCCGCCGGGCCGGGGCGGTTTTGGTACGCCACGTGCTCCTGGGCGGTCAGTTGGCGCGCCTGCGGCACCCCGGCGTAGTTGCTGCACCTTATGATCCAGTCCCAGTGGTCTGTCCGGTGGAAGTTCTCTATGTACACGCTGTCCCTGGCGCTGATATACACTCTGTTTTGGGGCCGCTTCAGCCGCGCCAGAAGACCGCTGTGGTCCACGTGCATGTGGGTGATGAACAGGTCGGTGTTTTCGGGCGTTGCGCCCGCCTGCTCCATAAACGCCAGCACGGCGCGCTCGCACTCGTCGTTGTTGAAGCCGACATCCACAATCAGGTTGCGCTCGCCGCCCTTGAGGATGTAGCAGGTCAGGGCTTTCAGCGGACTGCCCGGCAACGGGACCCGGCTGCTATATAGGTTCCGCGCCAGCTGCTCCATCTGTGTCTCGCCACCTTTTCTGCAATATCGTACGCTTATCCAGTATACCCCCTGCGGACAAAAGATGCAAGTGGTTGTTCGGACACAAAGCGGGCGCATATTGTGCACAATATGCGCCCCAGCTGTATCAGCGCAGGTAACCGCCGGTCACATAGGCCGTGACACCCCCGTAGACCACCTTTGCGTAACCGTCGCGGGGCTCCTCCAGCACCAACGCCTGCTTGCCCTCGGGCAGGATGCCCCTGCTTCCGGCCGTGGGTGAGGACTGCTCCCGCAGCTTCAGCGAGGCTGTGGCGGTTTTGATCACAATGGGCTGGCTGCGGGACACCCGGGCCAGTTCCCGGCTGCGCATATATCCCACCCGCTTGTCGGCGCTGCGTATCTTGCACCAGCCGTCCTCCAGCTCCTCCAGCAGGGTCACCGCCTCGCCGTACCGGGCCGCCGCCATTACCTGCGCCGAGAACCGGGGCGCGGCCATGACCCGCCCTCCGGCGCAGGGCGTGACCACCGCCGCCTTGTGTACGTGCAGGTCGGCGATGGCCACATAGCCCACCTCGCCACTAATCGGCTGCACCTTGAACCAGTCGCCGCTCTTGCCGAGCAAGGTGACCAAGGTCCCCCGCTGCAGGGTCGTAAGGAGGTGGCTCTGCTTGTCGGCCCTGGTGTGCAGAGCCGCGCCGGGTGTGAGCACGCAGGCTGTCTGGGGCAAGGTGGCGGCCGGCGTGGGGACGCCCGGCGGCTGCGTGCGCGCTTCCTGTATCGGCTCGGGCGTTCCGCTGTGCTCTGTGGCGGACGTGTGCTGCCGGGCTCCGCGCATACCGCCGACCGCCCACTCACGCCAGATCTCCCACGCGGATTCCGACTGCTCACCCAGCGCGTTGAGCGCCACCCCCTTGAGCCTGTAGCGGCTGGCCAGCGCCAGCTTGTACCGCAGCGACACCTCGTCCTCATACCAGAGCTCGTAGGCGCCGGCGCCCACCGGCTGGCCGTCGATGCGCAGCGGCATGTCCTTGTCCAACGTGAACACCGCCTTGGGGGATTGGTGCCGCTCGTTGAACAAGACCAGCGGCTCGCAGGTGCTCAGCAGCTCCCGCGCTTGATGCAGCGGCACACGCTGGCCCGAGAAAGTGTTGTCGGCGCTCCAAAGGCGGCCGTAGAGCGGCAGGCCCATCACGACCTGCTCCGGCGGCACCGTCGCCAAAATTACCCGCAGCGACTGCTCTGCGAACAGCGCCCCCGCCACCGGGCCGGGATCCCCACCCTGGTAGTGCTGGTCGCAGGTCATGCACATCAGGTAATCGGCATGTCTGGCCAGCTCGGCGCAGTCGTAGGAGCCCTGCCAGCCCCAGTTCCAACCGCCGGGGTTGGCGGCCACCAACACCGAGACCTCCTTGCCCTCCGGCACTGCCTGCCGAAGGCTGGATACGAACAGCACATAGGCGTCCCGCTGCACCGGAATCAGGTTGTCCAGCGCCACCTGGACACCGTCCAGCGCATGCTCCTCCAGCAGGCCGGCGATCTCCCCCGCCAGGGCCTCCCCCCGTTCTAGGGCGAGGATGCAGGCCTGCCGCCGCCAGTGGTTGCGCAGTAGCGGCACCACCCTGGCCCCCGCCGGCTTCGCCTGCTCACAGGCTTTCGCGTCAAAGGGCTTCAGGGTGCCGTTCAGGTCCAGGTCCAGGCTCCCGGCGTAAAGCGTGCCCAAGCTTGCCAGCCCGCTTTCGGGCACGGACGCTCCCTCGGCCAGATAGGCCATACTCCGCTGTGTGCTCACCGGCAGAAACATCTGCAGCGGCATCACCGCCAGCACCAAAGACCCCGCCACGATTTTGGCGCGCTCAATCTGAAGCCCCCTGGCGAATTCCTGTAAAAAGCGCGCGACCGTGGCGTAACTCTCCTGCACGCGCGGCTTTGACAGAAAATCCATCGCGAACTCGGTGTCGTGGCGACTGTAGCTGATCAGCAGATCATAGGTGTCGTCGCTGTTTTTGACCAGCGACAAATTTCCATACATCATAATTACCTCCTGCATATTGCCGTAGAAGTAGTATGCCCAGATTATGGCAGCTGAAAACACAGGGCGCCAGCCGTGGGTTTTGCCTTTCACCCACAGCTGGCGCCGGATGTTTACACTGCCTTTTGTTTGGAATCGATGGACCTTGCATAATCTTTCATACACCCAAGGGAATACTCCATATCTGTCAGCTCGGTGTATAAGAGATACCGCCGGTCCAGCAGGCCTTTGGTGGGGGCCCCGGCCTTGCGCGCCTTGTCGATCTCGGCGCTCAAAATCCGCAGCCGCTCCCGCAGCTTTTGGCTGCCGTGCTCGTACTGTGCGATGGTGTGGCTCATGCTCTCCATATTTTTCTCCTTCCCTTTGCTGTAAAACCTGTCTTTACTCCTCCAGCTGTTCCTGCTCAAGCGCGTCGTAGATGGCCATGTACATCTCGATGTACTCCTTGATCGATTCCATCCCCGCGCACAGGGACTTTGTGACTGCGGAGCAGACCCTGTTCTGTATGCGCGCGATTTCGCTTTTGCTCACCCCTTCCCAGAACAGCAGCTTGAGCTGCTGTCGCTGAACCGAGGATATGCAAGTTTTCATTGCTTTTTCCAATGCTATCTTATAATGCCGCAAGCGCCGCTCGTTGCCGCCCCGTCGCCAGCCGCTAGGCAGCAGCCTAGGGTCGGTGCCGGGATCCTCCAGGCGCTCAAGCGCGCTGTTTGTCAAGCTAATGTGGGACATTTCTTCACCTCCAAACCAATCCTGATCTATAATATAGAACTATTGTTCCCTTTTATTATAGCTCTATATTCATGCATAGTCAATCATAAATTGTTAATTAATTCGGACATTTTATATCGATGCAAAAAAACCGCATAACAGCCGGAAATACGGCTGTCATGCGGTTGCGGGATGTCCTTTATTCTTTTTGCTCTTTGCGGCGCGGGGAAGCGTTGGCGTTTCTACAGCAAGGGAAGAAAAGTCAAATTGCTGTAAGCGCGGCCAGCAGGGCGTCGGTCTTGTCAGTTTTTTCCCAGCTCACCCCCAGGTCCTCGCGCCCCATGTGTCCGAACGCTGTGAGCTGGCGGTAAATAGGCTTGCGCAGATCCAGATCGCGGATGATCGCGCTGGGGGTTAGGTCGAACACCTTGTACACCGCCCGGGCCAGCGCCTCGTCGTCCACCTTGCCGGTGCCGAAAGTGTTCACGTTTACCGAAACCGGCTGCGCAACACCGATGGCATAGGCAAGCTGCACCTCGCAGCGCCCGGCCAGCCCTGCGGCCACGATGTTCTTGGCCACATGGCGGGCGGCGTAGGCCGCGGAGCGGTCCACCTTGGTGGGGTCCTTTCCAGAAAATGAGCCGCCGCCGTGGCGTCCGTAGCCGCCGTAGGTGTCCACGATGATCTTGCGGCCGGTCAGGCCGCTGTCCCCCTGAGGGCCGCCCACCACAAAGCGCCCGGTGGGGTTGATGAAGTATTTGGTGCCCAGCAGCAGCCCGGCCGGGATGACCGGCTCGATCACATGCTTGGTGATATCCGCGCGCAGCTTGTCCATGGCCACGTCGGCGGAGTGCTGGTTCGAAACCACCACCGTGTCCACCCGGGTGGGCTTGCCGTCCACATATTCCACCGTCACCTGGGTTTTGCCGTCGGGCCGCAAATAGGGGAGCGTGCCGTCCCGCCGCACCTTGGAAAGCTGCTTGGCCAGCTTGTGGGCCAGCGAAATAGCCATTGGCATCAGCTCGGGGGTTTCATCGCAGGCGAAGCCGAACATCATGCCCTGGTCCCCCGCACCGTTCTGGCTGTCGTCCCGGGCGCTGTCCCGCACCTCCCAGGCGTTGTTCACGCCCATGGCGATGTCGGGGGACTGCTCGTCGATGCTGGTGATCACAGCGCAGCTGTCGCCGTCAAAGCCTTGCTCGTTGCCGCTGTAGCCGATGTCCTTGATGACCTCGCGGGCGATCTTGGGGATATCCACATAGCAGCTGGTGGAGATTTCGCCCATGATCAGCACCAAGCCGGTGGTCACGGCGGTTTCGCAGGCCACCCGCGCGTGGGGATCCTGTTCCAGGATGGTGTCCAGCACCGTGTCCGAAATGCGGTCGCACACTTTGTCGGGGTGGCCCTCGGTCACTGATTCGGATGTGAACAATTGCTTTATCATGATAAATCCTCCTTTTTGATGCGCCCCGTCTCAACAAAAAAAGCTCGGCGGTAAGCCGAGCTGGGGGTATGTAATCCTCATCTCTCGGTTTTACCCGCAGGACTTGGCACCTTGCACACTTGTGCAGGTTGCCGGGCATCACAGGGCCTGTTCCCTCCGCCGCTCTTGATAAGGGGCTATTCAGTTTTCTTTATTCTACACCACATTTTGTTTTTTGTCAATCTATGGCGTTGCCGTGCTCACGTCAATCTAATTTGAAAAGAAAGCCAGAAACGAGGCGAGATTACGGAGGTCAAAAAGATTACGCTTTAAGATGCCAGAGATAGGGAACTTGGAAGATGTTTTGGCTTTA
>Ga0153953_1000955_pt1 | contig 10521 bp, 10 predicted proteins | sample TSNJ037MetaG_FD_104718 | JGI IMG/M metagenome (GOLD analysis project Ga0153953, IMG submission 104718) | Attine ant fungus gardens microbial communities from New Jersey, USA - TSNJ037 MetaG | ecosystem: Host-associated > Fungi > Mycelium > Unclassified | place: USA: New Jersey, Wharton State...
CATCGGCGTCGATGACGATCTCATCAGGATCTTCCACTTTTTTGACTTTGGAAGCCTCCGTCTGCTCTGATTGAGGAACATGGGTAACCTTCGCCTCAAATCTCACATGAAGGTGAGCTGAGAACCACCACGCAGGCTTCAATGTCTTCAGTAAGCCCATCATTGGTGGTGAGCCAAGATTACCACTCTCGACGTCAGATCGAAGGAATTTCTTGCAGGATAAGAGGTTCTTCAAATTTCCATGATGTTCAATAGATCGTGGCCAGTCATGGGACATGAAGATCGTCGGTTGAGAAAGCTGTTGTGAGGTTGATTATTCAATCAATAAGAACATCGCTGTTATTGGTAAAGAAACATACAAGAGATAAACGTCTGACGTTGAATTCACGGATGTGATAAATGCTTCGAAGCGAGCTAGAAGTGTATGGTAATCTCTCGTAGTATCCTGCAAAGTATCACATCGTATGTAGCAATGAGGTATGAACCAAGTAGAGTAGCTTACCTTTACGGAAATCGTGCCCCTTGAATATACCGGATGCGCCTGCGATTCGCAGTCCGTTAACTTGAATACAGCCAGCGTGACCAAGAAAGTATATATTAGGTGCTAGCCAGCCGCCATGGTAGCTGTGAGAACCTGATCAAAGGATCAGAAAGGCCAAAAGACAACACGTACAGTTCCCACATGTAATTCGACGCCTCATGGTTGCCTCCAATGACTACCGTCAATACGGGTGCAGTTTTCTTACCCGTGTAATATCTATATATTTGGATCACAAGATTGGATGACCATTAAAACACAAACACAAGCTATGGGCGCACCTACTTATAGAACCCACCAAGGGTTTTATACTTATGCGGTACTGCCATACATTGCAAGTCAGCAAGATTTCTGACTGCTTGAAAATCGCCACAAATGAGCAACAAATCGACTTTGTACTTGTTTTGGGTTTCGAGGGTTCGGACATGGTCATAAATGGCGTCAAGCTCGCCATGACAGCACCCTTCAACAGCAATTTTCATAGTTGGAGGACCAGAGCGTCGATTTCTTGAATTATGAGAGGTATGTTTAAAGCGCAAGATGCCAGATGCACGAGGTAATGAAGCAGCGACGCGCTTTGGAAAGAAAGTGATCATAGATGACAGACGGACCTGTGCAGCATATATATAGAATCTGCCATCAAAAATTTATACTCCGCTATAGGCTTGTGCACAAAATCGTGTATAACACTGGCCTTTTACTATAACAAAAGCTCTACTCTATCACAAAATCACCGAAAACGACTATCATCATGGATCAATCAATCGGTTAATATGATTCCGAGTCCGGTGTCACTTGATCATGCGACTTCACCCACCTATTTCAAGCTTGGAGACATTTTGGCAGAAATCTCTCTCGTTAGTTTGATTCTAAAGGCAAGACATTTCCGTAAGAGTCTTCTCCAGTGAGATATCTTTGCCAATCTGGGCTTGAAACTGTATTCGGACTGTCAGCATCTTTCGAACCTGTACATAAGTGGTGGTTGTTGCTTATGTCACCTGGAGCTTGACACAGACTGATGACCTCGATAATTGCCCGAATTAGGTCGGATCATAAACAGTATATATTACTGATAGTACATCGTACCTCTATACCCAGATATGCCGGCTCAGGCTTACAGCGAGAACGAAGGGATCGAGCTCTTCCCTGTACCCGTGCCCGTCCAGTCAACCAGTCTTCCTGTTCCGAGGCCTTTACCTGGAATCACGCCAGCAAGTACCGCCACCTTGCGTGAAGTCTTGCAAGCGAATAACAGGCAATTTCACTGCTTTTTCAACGATAAAGGATTTCACAAGTGCGTCCATATGTGTATCTCCGTGATACTGACATAAAACCCTCCTTAGCCATACTGCACACACCGCTATTGCGCTCTGGTACCTGGGTGCCGATCCTGACGTCATCAAAGCGGCTTTCGCGAACTCCTCTTCTTACCAGCGCCCCACGTTCGATTCTCCAGGACCTATAAATAAGGACAACTGGACCCAGCATCTCGGAGACGACAAGTTGGTCTTCTGGTGACGTTTCTCGTATATTTGTTCACCTAGCCTTGCAGATATTACAATGCATACCTCGCCTTTTTTATTGGTGAATTGAAAACCAAGGGCCATAGTGCTGTTCTTGAGGAGTATGTATTCTCAGACGCTGCAAACTTGTCAGATGGAAAACATCAAGTAGAGATGCTGACTCGCTTCGGCGATGGTCTCCTGCATCCTTTGATCCATACTGGATATGGATTCGAACTCGGTCTTCCTGGAATGGTTGCTGAAGGTCAATCACAGCTTATTCCTTAGTATTTGATATGAAACTTACTTCCAATAAACCAGGACTCGCTCAAACAGCTGTTCATGGAATCGTCGGATCTCCGCTTGTTCATGCCCATCGGTTCAGGAACAGCAACGGGGCAACGAAGGCCAATTCGACATCAAGCGTACTCAGTATCCTATCCCGTATTGTTGCTGATCCCGAGATCATATTGAACTCACCGCCGGATCTGTTCAATATGTATAAGGGCGTCATTGAAAACCACGGCTCAAGGATTATAGCACATCTTGATGCGTGGATACCAAATTTGTCCACCGAGGAGGGCCTTAACAAGACTGTGGAAGAGGTTGTGTTCCTTATTTGCCTCATCTATGCTGTTCCTGGTTTGGTGAGTGAAAAGGAAGGAAGTTTCAATGCTGATTTTTTCACGTAAGTCACCAGTGACAGACTAGTAGATAATCTAACATTTTTGTCCCCTCACTATAGGATGCATTTTGTCACTTCTTCGATGTTCTTATCCAGCATTCTCATCCATTTGGAGCCGAAATTTCAAGAGTTCCTACTGAGGACATATGTTTCGATCTGCCTCACTTGGTACATCGCACGTGGCAAACCTCAGCTCGACATTGGAGCTTTCTTTGCTCATGATTCTTGCAAATCTCTTAATGACGGACCAGTAGTTGTTCGACCTTGTCTCCCTGGCATTCCCGTCCAACCTACAAAGCCCTCTAATCCCTGGACTTTGATCCTTGAAGAAACCATTGTTCACCCGGATGACCACATCTCTAAGATTCAGCGAACTTTGTTACACTTCGCTCAGGTATACGGAGGTCGTGAGGCCGGGTACTTTGAGGGTACAGAGTTAAAGGGAGCGGAGAAGATTGATGGGACCTTATTCATGCGTTCGGCAAATCTGACAGCAATGAAGATGAGTAGTGCCACCGGAAAAGAGCGTCTACTAGGGGATAGAGTTGATTGGTGGGACAGGAAGGGGTTCTTCACTTAAGCCTAGCAAATTCGAAATACAATGTACTTATGCGAAATTTGTACAATATTGCTTTACCTTTTATGAGTATGATTAAGCTAAAGTGTTATTTACTGGAACATGTCAGCCATTGTAAACCGTGCTGTGCTGAGTTGACACTTTGGCAGGTGGTCAATTTTCTAAAATCCAATCCCCAAAGTAAAGCAAACAGTATCTGGCTTCAGATCATTCTGAAAGTAGGTCCAGAGGTTGCATTCTTTTAAAATGGTTGTTCACAATGTACCTGGAATACAGAGGATGAACTTTATCTTTACTCTTGAGGGTAAGCTCGATCTTTACTATTAGGTTCGTGTGCAATATATGAGCATACACGTGAAGAGAAGAGTTTTATATATACAATACACACGCATCAGACACAAAAGAAGGGGTTACAGGGATCACAGAACCCCGAGCAGGAATGAAATGGAATAGTTAGTGAGTGTCTCAAAATTGTATGCATGCAGGTGAAATTATTAACACGAACATAAAAGAGACGGCAATGCATGAAACGTATGAAACAAACCATAAGACGAAAAGAGGAAGACTGGTGGTATAAATTCCACGAGAAATTGGAAAAAAAGAAGTCTTCCAATTAGTTCCCGAGTGAAAAGAATGCATAGACAAAACCTCGGGTACTATACTCCACCCTCACTCAAAATCTTCATGTAGGCCACCCCCGTGCCAACCTCACAGCACCTCCACCAACTCTTTCAAGCACTCTCCATACCGCATCAGTCTGCCTATCCCCCATCCCACCCGCCACAGCATCTTCAAAAACACGTCTACCTCGACCCATCAAAACGTTACCAAGGAACCCCGCGGGAACAGCAGGAGGAAAAGCAATACCCTCACCACCACCTCCACCGAGAGCATTAAAACTCGCCCAGGCGGCACGGTCATAGTTGTTTGGTCCCCCTGGAATATTAGCTGGTGAGAGTGATGAAAGGAGGTATGGCGTTAGTGCAATGAACACAACTGTCGAGGCCGATGCGAAGAGGAGGGTTTGAGTGGCGAGATGAGTCAATGTCGTTGCCAGACTCTTTCGCCCTGATGACGATGGGGTAGAAGTAGAGGGGGAAGAACCATCGGAAGAGCCATAAACATAGGTATTGTAGATATTGAAAAACCTCCCACTTCGTCGTTTCCCTTTATTGTCTGACGTCGTCGTCGATGACGAAGCATCATTTGCCGCACCACGAGGTATCTTCTCAGACTGTTCAAGAATTTTATCGATGACTAAACACTCAACGCCTAATTCCGCTTTCAACGCCTTCCACTCCTCAACCAATTCTTCAGCAATACCACCCTCAATGGGTTCAATTTGCACACCATCATTATCAAGAGTGCCTCCCTCTTGCTGCTTTTCCTCCTTCGCCCGATGCTTATGTTGATGTGCATGATTGAGAGTAGAAGAAGCAGCCAATGACCTCAACTTGGCACCAACATGCCATCTAGCAAGAGCTTCATTGACTACACGTCGCTCTTTATCTTCTTCAGCTCTTTGTGCAGCGACTTGATTATATGTCGGTGGTTCATCCTCGCCGCCCAACGACAATGATCGTACAAAGGCTTTCGGAGTTGGCGGAAGGATTGTTGAAGAGGAAGAAGCTAGGCTCTCAAGTCCTTCGCCTTGGATTGGCGTTGCTGTTCCCGTTTGTACAGGTGTAGATTCCTCTTGCAGTACCTCCGTTTGAATTTCTACTTCCATAGTAATTTTCTTCGGTGAGCTGGGTGGAGGATCTGTTTGGATTGGGAATGAACGAGTTGTAACTTCCGGTGGGGTGTTTTGAATCCCAACGGTATCTGTAAGAGAAACCGTTTGTACTCCAGCAGAGACGCAAACAAGGGTAGGATCATATTGAATGGCGATGTCTGAATATTCTTTGAACTCCTCTATGCTGAAACTGTGTTCTGCTTCGGTGCTAGATGTACGTTCCTGGAATGCATGTGATTTTTGAGATGGACTAGGCAGTTCTTTGGCACGGGATGCGACTTTCTGTTCAAATTGTCAGCCGACAAAATAGTAGGTTAGAAGGAAGACGTACCCGTTTCGTACGTGTGATAATTGTTTGGATAAAGTCTTCATCCTCCGTATCATCGTCCTCCTCAACAGCAGTAACACTCGCTCCACTCTCATCTTCGCTCTTATCAGGAGCCTCCAGGCTACTATCTTCCTCCACACTCTCCTCCTTCTCTTTATCCCCACCAGCATCCTCTGCATCCTCTGTATTCCATGGCATCTTCCCCATCAACTCCACACCAAGGGTCTTACTCAAAATCCCGCCGGCGGCACCTCCGCCTGGAGGGAGACCAAGAGCCGGATTTGCACGCATCTCATCCATCTCAAACCTCATCCTGTCAATTGTCTCCTTCAACAGCATATTTTCTTGTTTCTGTTCATCCAATTGAACATACACTGCCTGTGCAACATTCAATTCTTCTTCAAGTTGAGCTATACGTTCTTCGTAGCCTTGTTGTTCTCTTGCCCACTTATCACCTTCGAGTTCATGGAGAGATGCTGATTCGTGTAAAGTACGAATGAGTTCTTCTCGTACACGAAGGTCGGAACGGTATTTCTCCGAAAAGCTGCACTGTTCTTGGTACAGACGTTGCAGGGAGGTATAGGTCGATTTGGCTGACTCGAGAGCTTTTGTGATTTTCGACACCTCGAGCTCGAGTGCGGAAATCTGGGTTATGTTTTGTCGCTAGATTTTGGTAGTCCTGTTAGATGGGCTCAAACTAAAAATAGCCGAAAATGGTTCACCTCCTTTGAGCGCAGCTCCTTTTCTTCGCGTTTCGTTGCACTCAGCTCACTACGCATCTCCTCCAGCTTTCCTTGCATCTCCTCCAATTCTGACTCGTGGTCTGCAAGCCTGTTCTGCAATGTTCGCTCGGCCTCCATCAATTTTCTTCCAAGATCTGTGTTCCGCCTTTGGAGTGCCTCCAGGCGTTCGAGTGGTTCCAGAGATGCAGTCGATGAGACAATGTTACGCTCCAATACGAGCGACGCATCCCGTTCATTATCTGAACCAGAATCCGATTCCGATTCCGCTGATGCAGCGGTAGGCATAGGAAGAGACGATTTCCCACTGTTGATAGATTCATCTGGGCGTAATTCACCGCTTGTATCCAACAACACATTCGTGACAACTGTTTCGTCATTGTCAACACTTTCGTCTGCCAGATTCAGGGGGGAACTGAGATCAGGAGAAAAGATGCTACTGAAGCTTTGAGTAAAGATTGACGCAGACTGCGAACTGGTGCGAGATAAAGGTCGGGAATATGCGCTTGAGAGTTTAGGTGAACCGATGGGTGAAAATGAACCTCCAAAATCATCGTATGTTGATGAGGGCGAAGCTGGGTTTGAAGGGGTCTGTGCGCGCAACTGGCCACTTGTGGGTCGACTGAATGGCGGAGGACTCAGAGACAACTATTTAAAAAAATTGATTAGATTCAACCCGTCAAGCAAAGTGAAAAATGAACGTAAGATGATTGATGATGCTTACTTCAGAATCTACGCTCCCATCAAAACTGCGTCTGCGTGCTGCGGGTGCTGGTCGCTTGGCACCACTCCAGCTTGAAGGGGTATTATTTAGTGGCGTTGAGCGCTGCCGGCGCTCCAAATCAAAGGGTGAACGTGCAAGAGCCCCAAGAGAGGGCGATCGACTCCTTGGATATGATGCACCGTTCGACTCGTTACTTGGGGACCTTCGAGGAGAGTCACCATTGGATTGCCTGTCTTGATCCCTTCCTCTCCAAAAGTCTTCTTCCGAAATTTGTTGTAGTTGCTCTTGATCGTCTTCCTGATCCGGATTTGGGCTAGGCGAATGTCGCGTTTTTTCAGCAATGAACTGGAGCAGGATACTGGGGGTGACTTCGAGTCCCGGGTTGTCCACAAGGAGAGTCTTGAGCATGGTAGTCTCTTCATCGGAAAGGACAGGTATTGGGGAAATGTCAGCAAGGGCGTTGAGGATGTCGACAAGGGCGTCTGCAGGGATGACTGGTTCGCCAGACTCGTTGACATTGGAAGAAGGGTGATCGTTGAAAAGTGTATAAAGCTCCCGTTCAATGTCGCTGTGAGACACCTGCGTGGCCTAAATCGTGGATTATTGCAAGTTCAAAGATTGGGTGGAGATTGCTCACCATTATTGCATTTGTTTCTGTAATTTGAGTATCGATCTCAATTCAAACGATTGATTGCATGTGTTTGGCATGTATCCGACAGAAAAAGTTTAAGCATGCCAAAGCTGACTAATGTTCCCCAGGCACAAGAAGGAATCCAGGATTCAAATCTTCTAGGTCATTTCTTCAATCCATCATGGTTACTTATAACAAGGTTTTCATCTGGGCCCTCCAAAAAAATACACTGAACTTGAATCGTCTTTTGCAGTCTCAGTAGTATTGGCTTATGCATCGTTTCGTGAACCAGTATGAAGAGGGGACCATTGAGGGACCATTGACACCAAACCAACGTGCGAGTGTGAGTATGAATGCAATAATTCCATTTACTCTTGTGTTTCTCTGGACAGATGAATCATGCTTCAGTTCTCATCTATATTGCTGCATTGCGAATAATGGAGGTAGCCACATAAATTCGGGACAATTATTTTGACACCATCATTCACGCTATCTCGACTTGTTGTCGCCTCTAGCAGGTGTCCTCGGCAGTTTGACCAGCAATGTAAGCTCGTAGCCTCAATATATGTTATTCACAGTTCAGCCTCGAGCTCATCAGCCTCAACAAATGGACAATGAACTTTCTTTAAATGCCTGCGACCAAGTCATGATTTCCTCTGCCAAGACCGTGCCCTCAGTGACGGCCGTTGACAGTGACAACCTTGTCCAGGTACTGTAATTACACAGTAATGTTCGACTTCGGTGTGAAAAGAAATTGATCCCACATGCAATCTTCAAACCTTGCTTGTCCTGTGGCCGAATCTGCAATCAGACCGGTGGGACAACGGGCGATAACCATTGCGTTGTTAGAAAGAGATAGGCATCCAGGCAGTCATATCCAGTATAATTCAATTACGCTATATGATTGTGTTCAGGCCCCTGCCATAGTACAAGCACTTTGCTGAAAGAAGATTGATCAGTATCTTATCACCTGTGCATACTTTGGCAAGTGATGATAAGCCGTTCATAACAATTACTCAATATCCAGTCTAATCACACATGCATAAATGGGAAAACAAGTATTCATTCACAAAACATACAAAAAGCTATCAACACAAAATTTATTATAAGACAGGGGATGCTGTTAGCTTCAGCTCCACTCATAAGATGGAGCCTACTAAGCTCCCAACCCACGTCAAGGGCGCATCACAGGTCACGTTGTCAAGGTGACCCGACCGGGAGAAAAAACTTGTCCTTACCATACACCTCAATTCAGGGTATATGTCAAGGCCAAAGATTATACCTTGTGATTCAGACATGTAACTCACCACACATGTATTAATCATCGAAGCCGCGAGACGACGATGAAGAACACCAATCAAAAGACCTACAGTCTGTATATTCCTACGAAGAAAGGAACCCCACCCAACAGTGCATTGTGCACAACATCCACCATGGCCGGCCCCCGTATCATAACACCACAAGAGACCAATTATATGACAATGATATGACGCACAATCTAAGCCCTAGCAAGGAGCTTATGATACCATCCACCGATCACAGGGGCCGCCAGAAACACCGCACAACGTCGAGTTTTCAACCTACAAAACAATTCTAAGATTGGGTTAGTAGATTCATCACGTACTGTTTCGTCTGGAGCATCATAGAATATGTCAAGCGCTACCACAGCACCTTACCAAACATTCAACCTACAAGATGGTACCAAGAATGTGTTAGTATGTTGACCACGCACCATCGCATCGCAGATTATGCCAAGCGCCAAGCATCACGTCGCCAGAGCATCATGCTGGACATTGATCATTGGCTTATCACAGTGCGATGCCGAACATCCAACCTACAGGACATCAGAACGGCGCCATTCTAAAAACAATGTCAACGTACCTCGTGGAGCAGAAGCAGAACTGATGTTGCCAGACATCGATTATCAGCCTCACCAAATCACAATGCTGGACCCCAGTCAAGAGGCTGCCACAGCACGATGCCAGGTCTTCCTAACAGATATTAGACAAAAAAATCGACCACATCATTGTTACCAGAGCATCATGCCGGACGCCATTCATCAAACTGCCACAGCACAATGCTAGGCACTCTATCTACACGACGTCAGAAGCGTATCGATCAGTAAGCCATCCACTCACCCACTGTGTCATCCACAGCATCCAGTATGCCATGTCGGTTTCATCTACCAGACCACAATCCTGGACACCATCAGCATGCCACAGCACCGTGTCTGATATTCCACCTAAACAACGTCAGAACTGTACAAAAAGTTAGTCAACAGCATACCACTGGCGCATTTAGTCATGTTTGACAATTGTCTCCCGACCTGGGAAGACGCGTTCACGTAAACAGCAGACGACATGAATCATGTCAAGTGCCATCTTCAACCGCCGCTATGGCGTGTACATGACGCGGGAGAAATAAAAAGCTCAACGAAGGAGGCATAAGCGACTGACGGATACGAAAAATCCTTCAGCGTTTTATACACAAAAATCATTGTCACATTTTATTTATCTGTGACAGGGTTACATTCGCGAAAACAATAGGACCCATGACTATGAGTCATGAGTCTGATGATCAACTCTGAAACGTCTCAAGTTCCGTGTTGGAATGGACTGACCCACTCGCACAGTGTAGGAACGAAGGAGGCGGATGATTATCCGTGACACAACGGCACACAGGATGAACTATTCCATTAACCTTCGACAGCGGATGAACGTGTAACTATACAAGTCCCTTAGTTACGGAACGTCTCAGCAGTCAGGAGTGCAGGTGAAAGGGCAACTAATTAAATATTGAGTAACTGTTATTTAATTAGTTGCAGGGTCACTCTGGTGCACTACCACTAGTGCGTCAGGAGTGGACTTTGGTATGGTCCCCTTACACATACATAGTAAAAGATAGTAGAAGATTGCATTATGATGTATCAATATCATGAATGGTTTGTCACTGGGCATCACGCAACCCAAACTTATAGTCACCTTTGATTATTTCCCTTTCCAATGTCATGTGTGAGGTCATCTGCATCACTCCCTTGCCTATGAAAATCGGTCAAAATTAC
>Ga0153953_1000958_pt1 | contig 10512 bp, 10 predicted proteins | sample TSNJ037MetaG_FD_104718 | JGI IMG/M metagenome (GOLD analysis project Ga0153953, IMG submission 104718) | Attine ant fungus gardens microbial communities from New Jersey, USA - TSNJ037 MetaG | ecosystem: Host-associated > Fungi > Mycelium > Unclassified | place: USA: New Jersey, Wharton State...
AAGAACTTGCAAGGCCGTCTAATTGATTTGGTTGATGAGGACGCAAAAGCATTCGAGCCTCTTGCAAAGGCATATTCGATACCAAAGGATGAGCCAAACCGGGCGGCAATCATGGAGGAGGTGCTTCAAAAGGCCTGTATGGCACCGCTGGAAATGATGCGTTGTTGCTGTGAGTCACTGGACCTTCTTGCCGAGATGCTCGAAAAAGGCAGCGTCACATTGGTATCGGACGTCGGCGTTGGATCCGTATGCTGTAAGGCGGCGCTTGTGGGCGCGAGTATGAACATCTTTATCAATTCACAATCACTGGCAGATAAAAGCACGGCCGAGTCTATTGAAAACGAGGCGGATTCGATGCTGGAAAAATACTGCACTGTTGCGGACGAAATCAGCAACGAAGTAATGCGCCGGATACGTAAGGAGAAGTGAAGCTATGGCAGAATTGCTGAAGGGCGCCCCTGTAGTGGCGGCCCTAAATGAAAAATTGATACAAAAAGTGACCGCATTAAAAGAAAAGAATATAAAACCCACCCTTGCTTTTGTGCGTGTCGGGGAGCGTCCCGATGATGTAGCATACGAGAACGGCGCGTTGAAACGCTGTGAAAAGATTGGGGTCAGGGCGCAGCGGGTCACGCTGCCTTCTGATATATCACAGGATGAACTGCTGGAAATGATACGGGAAATCAACGCCGACACAAGCGTTCATGGCATGTTGTTGTTCCGTCCGCTGCCCAAACATATAGACGAGTCGCTTGTCTGTAACGCGCTTACACCGGAAAAGGATGTGGACGGAATTACTAACTCATCCAATGCGGGAGTGTTCATTGGAAAGTCAATTGGGTATCCGCCATGTACGCCCCAGGCCTGCATGGAGATTCTTGACTATTACAATATTGAACCCACCGGCAAAAAGGCGGTTGTAATTGGCCGCAGCCTGGTTGTGGGAAAACCTGCGGCGATGATGCTGATTCAAAGAAATGCGACCGTTACGATTTGCCACACAAGAACCAAAGACATACCTGCTGTATGCCGCGAAGCGGATATCCTGATCGTGGCGGCGGGCAGGGCGGGAATTGTCGGTAAGGAGTATTTCCGGGACGGCCAGATTGTGATTGATGTGGGAATCAACGTCGATGAAAAAGGCAACCTCTGCGGCGACGTGAACTTTGCGGAAGCGGATCCAATCGTAAAAGCGATAACGCCCGTGCCTGGAGGTGTGGGAACCGTAACAACTTCGGTTCTTATTAAGCATGTGGTAGAGGCTGCGGAACAGGCGGCGAACAGGAAGGGGTAAGCATATGAACGTATTCACTCCTGCTGAAATTACGGCGAATTACGCCGATACCGGCGCAAAAAAGGCATCCTCGCCGGTGTGGAAGCTGTTGCTGCTAGGAATATTGGCCGGTTTCCTTATCGGCATGGGCTCGGCGGTTACCAATACCGCCACCCATGCGATTTCAAACGTGTCAGCTGCAAGAATCATCTGCGGATTATTGTTCCCATTTGGCCTTGGTATGGTCATGCTGACGGGGGCTGAACTCTTTACAGGAAACTGCATGATTCCGATCTCCGTGCTGGAGCATAAAACAAGTATTGGAAGTATGCTGAAAAACTGGATTTGCGTATATATTGGGAACTTCATCGGCGGTATATTGCTTGCAATCGGTTGTGCGTATTTCGGCCAGTTTGATTACTCCGATGGCGGGCTTGCGGTTTACACAATAAAGGTTGCCGCCTCAAAATGTTCGATTGTTTTTCCCCATGCCGTTGTGATGGGATTTTTCTGCAATCTTCTTGTATGTATTGGCGTACTGTGTGCGACTTCAGCAAAGGATACGGCGGGTAAAATCATCGGCGCATACATTCCCGTTGCTTTCTTCGTAATATGCGGATTTGAGCACTGCGTCGCAAACATGTACTATGTCCCAGCGGGACTTTTTGCCATGAATGTACCAAAATACGCACAGTTAGCCGCAGAAGCGGGTATTGACACCAGTATGCTGACCTGGGGTAATTTCTTGGTTCGGAATCTGCTGCCGGTAACCATTGGCAACATTCTGGGCGGAATTGCTATCGCATTTACCATGTGGGCTTCTCACCTGTGCACAGTAAAGCACAAAGCATTTAATACCTTAAAGAATGTGGCGCAACCACATTAGGAGGAATTGTTTATGAAAAAGCCAAATGTAAAAAGACTCGTACTCACAGCGATGCTAATCGCAATTGAAATCGTTTTGACCCGTTTCCTTTCCATCCAGACACCGATTCTACGGATTAGCTTCGGATTTCTGCCAATCACAGTGATTGCGATACTGTATGGTCCGGTCTATGCGGGGATTGGAGCTGCGATCGCTGACCTGATCGGAGTAATGCTTTTCCCCACCGGTGCATTTTTTCCAGGGTTCACGCTTACCGCGTTTTTAACCGGAGTCACATACGGAATCTTTCTTTACAAACGCCCAAAAAATCTGATAAACATCTGTGCTGCGGTGCTGATCGTCACGATGGTTTTACATCTTGCATTAGACACATGGTGGGTTCAACTTCTCACGGGAAAAGGGTACATTGCTCTGCTTCCCGCGCGAATCATTAAAAATTTCATCATGGCTCCGATTCAAGTTTTTTGTATCCGCATGACCGTAAGCGAACGGTTCCGTTTCAAGTTCAGCGGGAGAGCGGTTGATGCTGGTTGAAAGTTACAGCCATCTCTTTAAAAACGCCGCAAACCCAAAAGGGAGCGCGGCGTTTTTACGTTGTTTCTCATTTTGACTTTCCGCAGTTTCACAGCGCGATGGAAATCTACATAGACCGCTGATTCTGCCGCAGATAAAGACCATGTCTCCTTGCAATTCAAGAAAAAGAAATTGCCCTGGAATTCGTTTAATCAGTTAAAGCGCATATCAGCTGATGAATTTAACAATGTCACCAAATTAGAATAGCTAGGTTCACGAATCAGCCTGCGCATCTTCTCCGCATCAAATAACAGATCAGTTATCATTTGGTAAAACTCCTCAATATCCTTATCACCAGCCTTGGAAATAGACACCAAAAAAACAATCTGTACTTCATTATGTCCCCACCAAATCGGTTTATCCAAAACCCCGGCAATCACAAAACTGTCCTCCGTCATAACGGAAAACGGATGGGGAATTGCCGATAGGTTCCCAAAATCAGTTTGCCCCAGGTTTTCCCTGCGCATAACCGATTCATAAAAATTGTCTGGCAACTGAAAATGCTGTCCGGCCGCTTCACAGAGAAATGCAATAACCTCTTCCTTATCCTGAAACTGAATGTCTGAATAAAAATATTCCGGTGAAAAATATCTTTTGATAATCCCACTCCTGTCCGACTCAAATAAATGCTGTACGGCCGTCGCCTCCTTTTGATCCCAAAACAAGCTCACCTCAAATACCGGTACCGGAACAGAAACATTGAGCGGTATGGTAGTAAAAATATAATCAATCTCGGAAAAATCATATGCTTCAAGTTCCAGAACCGTACATTCACGGATCTGCTCCACATATTTGCCAAATGCCTGCCGATACCGATGAATAAATAATTGTGAACTGCCAATTCCGGATGCACAGACTACCAAAATATTCTTTTTATCTACAGCGTAATCCTGCTTTTCCAGTGCAAATTGAAATAATAATGCAAAATAACCGATTTCATCTTCAGAAACATGGGTGTTATAAAATTCATTTAAAACAATACTGGCATGAGCAGCCAGATTATAAGCATAGGGACACTCTTTTTTCACGTGTTCCAGAATCGGGTTCTGAAGCGGAATCCCGTAAAGCATGCGGATATTAAATGGTACCATATGCTTATTCAGAGACATCCGCAGGTCAAAGTTATCCCGAAAATCCAGCTTAAATCCATCATAAACACTGGAAATCATACTCATAGACAGGCGGTCAATCTGTGAGGTGATCTCCAGGTTTTTCGGCAGCTTCAATGCCGTATCCGAGGACATGGTGCCGGACAGGATAATGGCGATATAGAACACTTCTCCTTCTGGAAGAGAAACTGAAAACTGTGTTTCTATCTCGCTGGCAATCGCGCCTGATGCATTCATAATTAATTCATTTAACTCGCACTTCTCTCGTTCTGCAGTCACATCAATACTTCTCCCCTGACGGATACACCGGATCGCAACATACAGATGAATCGTCAGTACCTGAAAGGCAATCTCTGAAATACGAATCATATGATGGTTTAAAACCGTTTGGAGAACGGCGGCGATTTTTTTCTGCCCTTCCTGGATTTTATGATTATTCCGGTAAAGCGGATTTGATTTCAATAAAATATTCGCCAGGCAGGTACGTTTGTCAAACTCACTGCCTTCTGCCCTGATTCCATAATTGGGCCTGCGGGTCAGGCTGATTCCATATAACCCAAGAGTATACTCTACTTTCTTAATATCTGCCGTAATGGTTTTACGGGAAATATAGAGAAAATCTGCTATTGATTCTATTTTTACATATCCGCTGTTGTTCAGCAGGTACGTCAGAATATAACTCTCCCGCTCCTCGGCATTGGAGGGCAGCTGCTGTTCTTTGGTTCCAATGGCAGATAAAAAGACCGCATAAACAGCCGTATCATCAATACGGAGAAGATAACCCAGCTTTTGTTTTGATATCACACCCGCACCATGAGCTGCTAAAGTTCCATTCAGCTCTTTCATTCTGGTTCGGACCGTCTTCTCACTTACCCCAATCATATCTGCCAACTCAACTGCAGTCTGATAGGACTCCACATCCAACAGCCTTAAAATATCAAGCAGTTCACTCTTCATAGATTTTCCCCTGCCTTCCCTCAAACGTACATCATTCTTTATTTAGTGTTCGCCGCCTCTTCTTTTTCTAATGCAGCTTTGTCTGAAATCCGGAAAAACGGATAATAAATCACCATGGAGATACCAACTAAAACGATTGACCATATCATTGTTCGGAAATCCCCTCCGGAAGCCAGGAATCCACTGATCCCCGGTGGCGTCGTCCAGGGAATGTCTACATAAGCCCGACCGATGATATTGGCACTCATCAACAGCCAGGTAGTAACCGCATTCACAATCGGCGTGACAATAAAAGGTATCGCCATCACTGGATTAAATACAATAGGGAAGCCATACAACAGCGGTTCATTGATATTAAAAAAAGATGGGATGAGGGCAATCCGTCCCAGAGTCTTATACATATTACTTTTTGCAAAGAACGCCATCAAAACCGCCAATCCCAGAGTTGCCCCTGTCCCTCCCATCAGAACAATTGTAACCATTCCCCAGGTCGTCAGTGCCGGCGGCAGCCCACCAGCGGCAACGGCGGCAACATTGACTTCCGTACTAAGAGAGAGAATCGGTATCAGGAAACCAAAAATGACTGCCGTATTAATACCACATAAAAACAAAAGGCTCCCAAACAGTGTATAGAGAATCATACCCAGCATTGTTCCAAATACTTTAGACAGTGGTGAGAACAGCATCATTATCAAAGCATTCACATCCAATCCCAAACCAATTCTCATGCCAAGAAACAAGGCAACCGAGATAAACAGCGGAATCAACAATGAAAAGGTTCCTGTTACCATTGGCGGAACCCCATCTGGCATTTTGATTTCCAAATGGTATTTATTGCACAGATGTATAATATATACAGCAATAAAGCCTGTTACAATCGCTGTGAAAATACCCGTGGCACCAAAATTAGCAGTCATGATGGTAATTTCTTCGCTTAATTGCGTTGCCATAAAGGAGGTAAGCGATGCGGTTATTCCCAGGATTCCGTCCAGTTTATATTGTATTGCCGCAAAATATCCGACGCTGATCGCCACTAAAAGCCCGGACAGATTAGCCGTGACTAGGGAAAGTCCATTTAAAAATGGATATAGCGGCACTACTGCTTCTGCTATTCCTTTAAATGGTATATTCGTCATAAAGGTGCCGATGGCACCTAAAACCATAAGCGGAATAATCGTCATGACCGAATTTCTTAAAACATTGATAAAGGGAAATTGAGCATATTTATTTGCGGCCGGAAGCAGTTTTTTCTGCAAAAAAACAGTAAAGTTATCCATCTGCCCCTCCTATTTATCTAATAGGGCCAGTGCATCATCCAGAACCTTCGCTCCATTCATCATACCGTAATCCAGTTGGTCGATTACCGCTATATAAGGAATGTTTTTATATTTATCGACAAACTCATCGTACACAAATGACAACTGTGGCCCAAGCAAAAGAATGTCTGTGATCCGGTCGGTACTCGGCAGGTTACTGTCTGCCATCGCGGCAATATTGACATCCAAAGCTCTCTCTTTCGCACTCCCCCGCATCCTGCTCATCAGCATGCTGGTTGACATCCCCAGATTACAAACCAATGTAATGTAAATCATTATGCAATCTCCCTTTCCCTATAAATTATTTTATACATCTCTATCATTTGAATTGCCAAATCGCGGATCGTTATGGCATTCATCAAATGATCCTGTCCATGTACCATGATAAGCCCTACCTGGCTGAAACCTGTACCACAGGCTTCAGCCTGAAGAATTTCGGTCTGAACCTTATGGGCTTTATTTAACGCTTCATTGCACAGATGAATTTTTTCAGCAGCTTTCTCGTACTCCCGATGCTGGGCTGCCAGTATTGCTTCCATTGCCATGCTGCGGGCATTCCCGCCATTTACTACCAACTCCATTACAATCTGCTCATAATTACCTTCCATACATCCTCCTCAATGTTTTATTGGACTGCTTTCTTAAAATCATTATAATAACCATTCAACCGGAACTCCAGCCCATTTTTTTCCTTATTAGAAACGGCTAGGCGGAGCCAATGGTCAGACACATGGCATTCATATTCTCTATGAAAAACAAGATTAAATACTTCCTCAGTATAACATACAGCAGCCGCTGACTGCAATCAAACTAAAACACATAAAAGGGCTTGTTTCTCTTATTTCAAAGAGATGCAAGCCCTTTTTTCATATCTATTTAATCAGAAGCTGTAGCTTCCTCTTCCTCATTCATGATAGCGGCTCCGGCCTCAACATAACTCATATCATTAACGGACTCCACTTTATATTGACCATCTTTATAAATTATAAGAGAAATACTGGCATTTTTCAAACCTGATCCCGCTTCAACATCGGCCCCGTTTAAATCGGTCAGCAAGGCTGCCAGTGCCATTCCGTGAGAAACCACCAAAATATTAGTTTCTCCCTTCTCCTGAGCCGTTGCAACTATTTCATCCATTGCCGCTCTTGTTCTGTCCGTTACTGTCTGATAATCTTCCGCCGGCCAGGTTTTATTTCCTGTATTTATTGCTTTGTCCAGTTCAGCCAAATCATTGGCAAACTTGCGGTTGTTGTTTACATATCCCAATACGCTTATATTGGCAACCCATTCATCATAGGTTAAATTTTGCTTTTCAGCCACAAGCGTTGCCATTTCTGTATTTGACATTCCCTCATACATGCCAAAGCAAAATTCACGCAGACGCTGATCCTGAATCAGATTTGTAAATAATTCGGGCTGTCCATTATGTTGCAAAACAATCTTTGCAGTTTCAATGGAACGGCCGCTGTCACTTGAATAGACAGCATCAAATTTGATATCACTCAACCCTTTTCCCAGACTTTCAGCAACATCAATACCTGGCTGAGTTAATGGGGCATCAATCCACCCCTGTGCCAAGTCAGAAGTATTCAAAATTGTTTTCCCATGGCGGGTCAAATAAATTTTAATCTCCTGCTCTCCTTCTGCCGAACCTTCCGTATTAGCAGGTGCTTCGGTATTGGCAGTTTCTTTTACACCCGTATTACAAGCAGTTAATGTCAATAACGTTAAAACCAGAACAATCAATTTTATTAACTTCTTCATGCTTTCCTCCCAGATTGTTTTTATCATTTTTCTATTTTCTTCTCATAACCGAAAATCAGAACCAGAGCACAGGCTAAACCAAAGGAAAAGACAATACCGATTATATAAGGAACCATTGGCGTAAAGGCCGGAATGGTAAAAATATTGGCAAAAGCAAAGGAAACACTGATTACTTTAAAGGCTCCCATAATCGCCCCGCCAAGTATCCCCGTTATAATAACCATTGGTAATGTGCGGTTATATTTTAGGATCAGACCGTAAACAATCGGTTCAGAAATTCCTGCCAGCAAGCCGGTAATTGTCGTACCAAGAGCGATGTTTTTCAGGTTTTTATCTCTGCTTTTCAGATAAATCCCAAAAGCTAAACCAAACATGGCAAAGTTTGCCGCACAGCCGGCCGGCATCAGCATGTCGCCGCCACTTGCCAGGTTTTGAATCATAACCGGAACAACAGCCCATTGCAAGCCGAAGATGACGCCGATTACTAAGTAGCCGCCATAAAATGCCCCCAACAGAATACTATTGGTTTCGCCTAACCAAGTAAAGAAATCAGTCATCTTTCCGCCGGTAAACACACCAAAGGGTCCAAAAACCAAAACTGTAAGCGGAATGATAATTAACATGGAAAGCGTAGGTACAAAAACAGATTTCAAGTTCGGATGAATGACTTTATTTAACCATTTATAAATAACCGCATAAAGTGCAACCGCACAAAATATCGGAATAATGGTTGAAGAATAGTCCACCGGATACATTGGAATGCCGAAAAAATCAATGTTTGATTCCAAATGAATCAGGTTTGTAAAATTGGGTTCCAGCAAAGTCGCTCCAATCGCCGCGCCAATAAATCCATTCGCCCCTAATTTTTGTGAAGCTGTATAACCAATAAAGACCGGCAGGAAATAGAACACTGAATTTCCCGCTGCGGATAGTGTTGCATAAGCACCGCTATCCGCACTGAGCACACCAAAGTTCCCCAGAATCAATACCAATGCTTTCAGCATACCGGCACCAATGATGGCGGGTATCAATGGGGTGAAGGCACCACTGATTACCTCTAAAACGGAAGAGACAGAAAAGGGTTTCTTTCCGGTATTTTCGGCTTCCTCCTTTGTTTTTGCCAAATCAAATTTTTCTCCTAAATCTGTCATTTCCAAAATCAGATTAAAAGCTTCGTTAACATTTGGTCCAATCACAACCTGAAATTGATCGGAAGCCCATTGTATGCCTAAGACTCCGGGCAGGTTTTTGACATTTTCATCATTAACCTTCGTCTTATCTTTAATATTAAAACGTAAACGGGTTACGCAATGTATATAATTTGAAACATTCTGCGAACCGCCAATTTCATCCATAATCCCCAGTGCCAGCGCTTCATATTTTAAGTTTTTGGCCATTTTCTTCTCCTTTTAAATTTTCTATCATATCACGTTCTTATTTGACCGATGCAGCATTTAATCTAACAATGACGCTGCATCCTCATCCAGCAGTAAGATAAAGTTAGGATGTAATTTCAAGATACTTGATGGAAATCCCGGGTCCACCGGAGACTCAATCATCTTTTTCACCATCTCCGCCTTATGCTTGCCATTTACCATCATCACCAACTGCTTTACCCGCATCACGCTGATACTTCCCATTGTTACACAGACATCACTGGGTTTGCTTCCTTTATATGTATCACTCATGATCGCCTGAAGGTTCTCATTTTTACTGATGTCAATGACATAGCATTCGCGGTCTAAGATCGTGTCATTCGGCAGGTTGCCGCAGAAATGTCCATCTGCCCCCAGACCTATGAGCATAAAATCCAGCCCGCCGGCGGCAGCAATCTCTCGGTCATAGCTCTGATAATTTTCAGATGTCAGATAGTGGATGTTTTCATCTGCAATTTCTGCCGGCTGGTATAAATCTGGAACCAGCATGCTCTCTGCCAATCCATATCGGTATAAGTCATGATCACAATTATCAAAGCCATAAAAATGAACATCCTGATAATCCTTTTTGTTTTCCCGGATTTCTTTCGCGAGAATCTCGTAAGCTCCCCTTGGGCTGGAGCCACCGGTAAGTGACACATTTACCCGACGGTCCTGCCACATACTTGCCATTACCAAACTTGTTGCCATGCGGTTAAACTCATCCCCGTTATGTCTAATTATAATTTTCATTTTTCACATCTCACTTTCCAGCTGTTCGTTGCAGCTTGTTAATTGTTCTTTTCTTGAGTTCATTGTAATAATTCAAGCAGAATAACTCTATCCTCACTTTTTCCGTATTAAAAACGGAAAACACTTCCCAGTGAATCCCTATCTACGATGCTGTATTTTATCTTTCAAAAAAGCCACAATCCTAAAATATATTCGGATCATGGCTTTTGCTGATATTAAGTTCAAGACTCCTCTGAAACAATTTCTGCATTCTTTACTTGCAGCCAGATATCTTTCCCCTGTCACGACTTAACTCCGGTCTGTCTGTAAGATACTGCGTATCAAGCAGTGCGACAAAGGAATCCAGGCAGCGTAGCGGATTGCTCATATACGCCCTACAACTAAAAAAGCCCTGCTTACGCAGAGCTTTTCCGACATTTTCTTTTAGCAGCCTGCACTGCCTGGCCAGATTGTGGTAAATGTCAAA
>Ga0153953_1000974_pt1 | contig 10438 bp, 11 predicted proteins | sample TSNJ037MetaG_FD_104718 | JGI IMG/M metagenome (GOLD analysis project Ga0153953, IMG submission 104718) | Attine ant fungus gardens microbial communities from New Jersey, USA - TSNJ037 MetaG | ecosystem: Host-associated > Fungi > Mycelium > Unclassified | place: USA: New Jersey, Wharton State...
ATCTCGATCTGCACCTGATTCATCAGCCTGTGGGCGATTACTACGGTTCATGGCGGGCAATGGAGGAGCTGTATAAAATAGGAGTCATTCGCGCTATTGGCGTGGCAAACTTCATGCCTGATCGCCTTGTGGATTTGGTGCTAAACAACGAAATTCCGCCGGCAATCAATCAGGTGGAGGTCAACCCCTTCTGCCAGCGCGCCTTTGACCAGCAAATTATGGAGAAAAATGCTGTCCAGATTCAATCATGGGGGCCGTTCGCGGAGGGTCGCAACGGTTTGTTTGAAAATGAGACGCTGAAAACCATTGGCAGTAAATATGGAAAATCCATTGCACAGGTCGTGCTTCGGTGGCTCATTCAGAGAAATATTGTTTGCATTCCGAAGTCCGTGCATAAAGACCGCATCAAAGAGAATTTTAATGTGTTTGACTTTGCCTTGAGCGACGAGGATATGCAGACCATTGCTTGCCTTGACACAGGAAAGAGCTGCTTCTTTTCGCATCAAGACCCGGGAGTCATCGAAATGCTTTGCGGGCTGGCACGATAATGCGAAATCCACAGCCTCACAAAATTCTGCTAAAGTTCTCACACTTTTCTCACAATTTTAAGATACTCTTAATTCGATTCGAGGGTTTGCGGAAGCAGAGTGCAAGATCCTTCTGAACATTGCAACCAATCGGATGAAATTTGTGTAGCATAAGGAGAACTATCAAAAATGAAAAAAATAATCGGGATTTTTTGCGCCGCCATTATGGCATTATCTTTTACATTGGTTTGCGCGGCAAGTACCGCCCCTGACAATAAGGCGGGAGCCGGTCAAAGCGCAAGCGGTAAATCACTTATAGTCTATTTTTCCCATACCGGCAACACCGAGACCCTCGCCAACATCATCCATAAGCAGGTCGGCGGAGACATTACCCAACTTGTACCCGTTAAATCCTATCCCACGGATTATGACGCCTGCGTGGATGTTGCAAAAAAAGAGTTGGAGCAACAGGCCCGGCCAAAATTGCAGACAACGATAGCCGATATGGATTCCTATGATACGGTATATATCGGATATCCGATCTGGTGGAGTACGATCCCTATGCCGGTGGCAACCTTTCTGGAGAGTTACGATTTTTCCGGTAAGACTGTTGTTCCCTTTTGCACCCATGGTGGCAGCGGATCAGCAGACAGCGTATCCGATATAAAAAAGCTTATTCCGCAAGCTACCGTTTTGAATGGCCTTTCGGTTAGTGGTAGCAGCGCTTCCAACGCACAAAACAGTGTTACCAACTGGCTGCGGGGTATCAACCGGACAGAAACCGAGATTACAATTACCGCCGGGGATACTGTGATTACAGCGGTATTAAACAATACCACGACTGCCCGTGACATTGTCAGCGCGCTGCCTCTGACCATCAACGCGAAGGATTGGGAGGACAAGGCTTACTATGGCCGGGTTCACGGCGACATCTCTACGGGCGAAGCCCAGCATAACCAGCTACAGGCGGGCGACCTTGTCTATTGGATCAACGGCAAAGCCATGATGCTCTATTATGACGATACGAAGGATTCCAAAATAACAACCCCGGTTATTACAATCGGTAGGATCACCTCTGACCTGAAGGCGTTTGAGAACCTCGATGATGCAGTGGAAATGCGCGTGGAATTGAAACAGTAGTTTATGCCCCTTTCGTCCCTCAAGTAAAGGCTGGTTGAAAAGTATATGAAAAGATTTGTTCCGGCGTTAATGGCATCTCTAATCATGATCTCCGGATGTGCGTCGAATGCCTCTCCATCAATAAATGCTGTTTCGGAGATTTCTGACGGTTCATCCTCGTCACAATCAGTTTCAGAGAGCGAATTAACCGAAGATCCTGTAACAGAGCAGAGTATAATCCAAAACACGACCGCGTCATCCTTGCCCAGTCCGGAAGAATATGTCAAACAGGTGATTCGGGATACGGTTCCCAAGTTTTCACGACCGGATATGAGTGAGTACGAAAAGGTAAAGGCTGCTTTCGATTACCTTATTGAGATCGGCTATTACCAGCGCCCGATTGCGTTGGATGTTTGGAGGTTCCGCAGCACCGGCGGAGCGATACCCTCTTATGTGGAAACCCGGTCTTTGAGTATGCTCCTGTTTGGCTTCGGCACCTGTGAGGATTACGCGGCCTCCCTTGTGTTGCTGCTTGAAGAAATGGGCATTGAGGCGCGGTACATGACGGGACTTACTTACACCAGGGGCGGCGGATTGACCTATCATTCATGGACGCAGGCAAAGGTGGACGGAGTTTGGTATCACCTTGACAGCGAGCTGGAGGACGGCATTTCCGATGATGGTACAGTGCGTTACCGCTACTTCATGAAGGGCGACGCGACGATGAGCGCTTCCCACTACTGGGGGCAAAAGCTGATCGACTACGCCGGCAACCGGCTGCAAGCGGAACAAATTGAAGAAATCACCAATGAATATCTCGGGGAGGATTGTCCGCGGGATTATCCCACACCTGACCCGAAGCAAATTGCCGTAAATCCCCGCCCTGATGTTGACGCGCTCCGAGCGGAACTGTTGGGGGAACTGCGGGAATATGAGGAAGCCTATGGCAAGCTTACATACATGGAGCAGAATATCTTCCCGCCGGTCTTTGTGCGATATTGGCAGAACAGTAGTGAGGAGCCGGAGGACAATTACGGCAACCTTGTACGCAGCGCCGATTTTATCCGCGAATATCCAAAGATAAGGCTGCTGATCCCGCCGCCGGAAGGTGAATAGCTACGGGATGATGGAATAGATCAACTCATAAAACAGGGAGAAAATGAACGCCTATGAGCAAATATCATGGTGTCATAGCCGTGTTCTTCGCCGCGGTGCTGGCACTTTCCGGCTGTAACAGCGAAACGGTAACCAGCGGCGCATCACAGACGGAGCTCGCATCGTCCACGACATCCACGGCGTCCATTGCTTCCACAACGTCCACGTCGGAGCCGGGGCTTGCCGAAACGGATAAGGATACTTCTGTTTCCCCAACCGAACCGGAGCAAAGTTACATCGACCAAGTAGTGCGGGACACGATCGCCAAGTTTGCAGAGCCTGATATGGGCGAGTATGACAAGGCAAAAGCGGCCTTTGATTACTTGATTGAGTCCACCAGCTTAACCGAACCGGTGGGGCTGGATCTTTGGCGGATTCGTGGCGAAAACGATGAACTTCCGTCCTTTGTGGAGAACAGGAGTCTGAGTGTTTTGCTGTACGGTATTGGCATGTGCGAGGACTACGCGGCGGCGTTCACCATGCTGCTGCGGGGGATGGGGCTGGAGGCCGAGTATGTTCCGGGGCTGACCTATGCCGCCAATGGGAGCGGATTGGTTGACCACGCTTGGACCGTCGCGAAAATCGACGGGGTATGGTATCACCTCGACTGCCAGTTGGAGGACAATATTTCCCGGCACGATACAATCCGGTACAAATATTTCATGCGGAACGACGCCACGATGGCGGGCTCCCACCGCTGGGGGCAAAACCTTATTGATTCCAGGCTGCTGACAGCGGCGCAAAACGAGGAAATCGCCCGAAATTTCTTGTTTGAACCCTGTCTGCAGGATTATCCCACACCTTCCCGGCGTACATTTACCTCTGCGCCGATGCCGGATGTAGGCGTGATTAAAACGGAAATCGAGGCGGAATTCCGCGAGTATGAGAGTGTACACAGCGCGCTGGAACCGTTGGAACTCAATATAATCCCGCCGGTATTTGGTCTGGAGGGGTTCGGCCCTCCGGACTAAAAGCCGAAATGTCTTGACAAATATACGCAACATCGTTTGGGCATAAAAATTCGCCCATTGCACAAAGCAACGAGCGAATTGAGTCTGGCTTCAAGCCGGTGGTGGAGGCGCTATGAAAAAAACTGTTTTATATCTATTTTTAGTTGCAGCCTTGCTATTCACTTCCGGCTGCGGGCAGGCGGATTCCCCGGCGCCCGGTTTTACGCGGGAAGATTTGTACTTAAACATTGATGGAGCACAGTACCGCTGCAATATCAACATCGAGACGGTGATTTCGGGTCTCGGTTCGGATTATGAGTATTCGGAAGCCATGTCCTGCGACTATGACGGGCTGGATAAAACCTATATTTATGAAACCGCGGAGTTTTATACCTGGCCCATGCCGGATGGCGATTTGGTGAATGAAGTCTACACGGAAAGCCCTGCGGTATCCACATCAAAGGGGATTTCCGTGGGCGCTACAAGAGAAGAAGTGCTGGCCGCTTACGGCGAGCACTTCGAGGACGCAAATTCCCTGTTGGTTTACAGGCTATCGGATTCCCGTGAACCGGCAGACAGCGCCGCCCTCTGTTTTGATTTGGAAGACGGTATGGTAAGGGCTATCTTTATAACCATGCAAGCCGTATAGGAGCATTATGATGTTTGTATTGGAACGTATAAAAGAATACGCGAGAACCGATAGAATAGCGCTGATAAATCGAGAGGAAAGCGTCAGCTTTGCGCAGTTGGAAGCGCACTCGGAAGCCTTTGCCTATTGGCTGCTGGAGCGGTTTGGAGCCGACCGGACGCCGGTTGTGATTTACGGGCATAGGGAAAGCAGATTTTTGCCCTGCATCTTTGGCGCACTTAAATCTGGGCGCGCATATGTGCCGGTAGACACTTCGGTTCCACCCGGCAGATTCGCGGAAATTATTGCGGATATCGAACCCAAAGTCATTGTGGACTTTTCCGGGACGCTGCCCGCGTCCGGCGCGGTTGTTTTAGACGGCGAGGCGCTGAAACAAATCCTGGGAACGTTCCCCAAAACAGAGGTTTCAAAAGATATTTGGGTTTCCGGCAACACGCCGGCCTATATCCTCTTTACCTCTGGCAGCACAGGCAAGCCGAAGGGCGTTCCCATCACAGCGGCGAACCTGACTAATTTCTATGAGGGGCTTATCCCTTTTATGGGTGAAAAAGAGGCTGGCGTGATTCTCAACCAAATTTCCTATTCCTTCGATGTTTCGTGCTGTTCTATTTACGCGGGGCTCAGCCGGGGCATGACCCTCTTTACCATCGACAAGGAGATGGTGGAGGATATGGGTGCGCTGTTCGATTATATGAAAAAGTCCCACCTTACCATGTGGGTATCGACGCCATCCTTTGCCGAGATTTGCGTCCAGTCCAAAGCTTTTTCTTCGGAGTTGCTGCCTTGCCTGCACAAGTTTTTATTCTGCGGCGAGGTTTTGACGCACAAGCTCTGCGATCAGCTTGCGGAGCGATTCCCGCAGGCGCAGGTGCTAAATACATACTACCGAGGCGACCGTATTGGTAACGGCGGTTACTGTAACAGACGCAATGCGCCGTGATTCGAGGCCAATCCCCATCGGTTATCCTTTGGATGAAGTAGAACTGCGGCTGGTAAACGATCAAGGTTCGGAAGTGGAGAAGGACGGCGAGTGTGGGGAACTGCTCATCATCAGTGACAGCGTAGGCCCCGGCTATCACCGGCGCGCCGATTTGACCGCGGAACGCTTCTTCGAGGACGAAAAGACCCGCAAACGCGGATACCGCACCGGGGATATCTGCTACCGAAAGAACGGTTTATATTACTATCAAGGCCGGGCGGATAACCAGTTAAAGCTGGGTGGCTACCGCATCGAGCTGGAGGACATTGAGAACAATCTGACACGGATCGAAAATATTTCAAGGGTCGCTGTCGTTCCCGTGTGGGTGGAAGACAAGGTACAGTGCCTTGCGGCGTTTATTCTGCTGGAAAAAGAGGACGGGCTTTCCACATTAAAGCGCTCCATAGCTTTAAAAAAGCAGGCGGCCGCTTTCCTGCCCGCCTATATGATTCCGCGCAGATTTATTGCGGTGGACGCTTTTCCCCTGAATACAAACGGGAAGATAGACAAAAAAGAACTGGCAGATAGATTGCGGGAAGATAAGACATGACGCCTTATAATGGATTGCTGTTTTTTTATATATTAGGGCTGCTGCTTTTGCCTGCCATTGTAACCGGCTTATTGGAAAAGCCGCTAAAGCATTACGGGCTGCTGTTTACGGCAATACTGCTCGGCCTCGTCTTTTCCGAAAACGGGCAGCTCATGGCGTTGGCGGTGTTTTACATCTGGCAGATCGCGTTATGCTTTTTGTTTTTGCGTATCCCCAATAAAACGCGGCTGAAGCTCAGGCTGGCGATTGCGCTGTCGCTGGTGCCTCTGGCAGCCGTAAAGATCGGAGAGATACTGCCGGTCTCCCATGTGTTTCAGTTGCTTGGCGTAAGCTATATGACATTCCGCAGCGTACAGGTGTTGATTGATATTCACGACGGCAAGCTGAAAGAGCTGCGTTTACTCGATCTGAGTTATTTCCTGTTGTTTTTCCCGTCGGTCGCATCAGGGCCGATTGACCGATACCGCCGGTTTTCAAGCGACCTAAACCGGAAACCCAGCCGGGCGGAATACACCGAAATGCTTCGGCGCGGCATTTGGAAGCTGATGTTCGGCGCGTTCTTCTGCTTCGTTCTCAGCGGCCTGATATGGCATAGTTGGCTGCAACCTTTACCAGAGCGGGGGTTGCTTGCTGCCGTCTCCTATATGTACGGCTACACGTTCTACCTGTTTTTCAATTTTGCCGGGTACAGCAGTATGGCTATCGGGACGGCATATATTCTCGGGATTTCCCTGCCGGAAAACTTCAGGATGCCATTTCTCAGCGTTGACATGAAGGATTTTTGGTCTCGCTGGCATATCTCCCTCTCAACCTGGCTCCGAGATTACGTCTACTCCCGGTTTGTGATGGATTCTCTGAAAAAAAAGCGCTTTAGAGGCAAAAGAACCGCGTCATATATCGGCTACATTCTGACCATGATGACAATGGGAATCTGGCATGGCCCGACGCCCGCCTATCTGCTTTATGGTGCTTACCACGCCCTGCTGATGTGCGTAAACGAGGCTCTGGATTTACATTGGAAACCGTTCCGAAAAATAAAGCAACAGGGTTGGTCGCAGGTCATCATGGTTGTCGTGACGTTTCATCTGTTCAGCTTTGGGCTGCTGATATTTTCGGGGAGGTTATTCTGATTCCGGTAAAAAGGAGAACAACATGGAAGAAAAGATAATGGCGATACTAAACAATATCTGCGGTGCCGAGGAAGGCGAGTTGGAACCGGATTTGGATTTGTTTGAATCGGGATTGCTTGATTCCTTTGGCGTTGTCCAGCTAATGGTGGAGCTGGAGGAACAGTTGGGAGTTGTACTTGATATTGCCACCCTTACCCGGGAAGAAATTGCTACCCCGGCCTTAATTGCCGGGCGGGTTCAAAAGGAGAAATCCGTGTGAAAAGGTTTCTGGCATCCACTGCCGCCCTGACGCTTTGTATCGCACTGCTTTTCCATGGCGCTTCAATCTATTTCAATACAACGATGCCTGCCTACAGGGACAGCGTGGGAGATGACAACTACACCGAGAAGATAACAGGCTTGTATCTTGTGCGGGAATCGGCGGCACGGGAGGATAATCTGATTATTTACGGTTCCAGCGAGCTGCGTACTCTGGAAATTTCCACGCACCCGTCCAATTTCTTTGCGGGGAAACGCGCCGGATTTCAAGTCAACCTTGTGGGGCGAGGTTCCTGCCAGTCCCTGATCCACGCAATATCCATTGCCGCAACCGGCGACGCGCTATCCGGCAAAAAGGTGGTGCTGATCACGTCCCCGCAATCCTATGTGGAGGATGGGATCGCTCCCGATCTGTTCATGGCCAATTTCTCCGAGCAGCAATATTTGGAGCTGCTAGCGGCGGCGGATATCTCGGAGGAGGTCAAGCGGTACATTTCAGCCCGCATGGTTGAGCTCTTTGACCGTTATAAAGCTATGCCGGGATCATCAAAAACGGATACGGCTGTCCGTTATCTGGCGGAGTATAATGCTCAGCCAATGCCCGCAACATCCATCTGGAATGCGGCCCTGTCGCCTTATTATGGGTTCAACCGGTATCTGTACGATTTGAAAGACAAGGTAACGGCCCGCTCTTTATTGGAATCCGTGAATGATAATCAAATTTCCGCAGACTCTTCGGTAATTGATTGGGTAAAGGAAGAACAATCCGCAATTACCGAAGCAGTGCAGATGACCGACAACAACGATTTCGGTATACTAAATGATTATTATACAACCTATATTGGCACAAGGCTATCCCGGCAGAAAGACAGGGACAAAGACCTTGATTACTCGGTTTCCAAAGAATACAACGACCTGCGGATATTGTTTGAGATTTGCCGCCAAAAAGGGATCGAGCCGCTGTTTATCCACGTTCCGCTTCATGGCGGGTGGAGTGATTATACCGGCTTTACCGCCGAACGCCGGCAGCAATACTATGAAAATGTGCGGGGCATCGCAATGGAATATGGTGTCGAAATGCTGGATTTGACCGGCTACGAATACGAAGAATATTTCCTCTGCGATGTGATGCACTTGGGATGGAAGGGGTGGCTGGAGGTTGATCGGGCGCTTATCGACTATTATTACGACGATTAAGGAGTTTGTATACAGCCATTTGACGCTGCGGTATATCTGTTATTTGGCGATCATAGTGGCGTTACTGCTCTTTTGGCTCTACAGCGCTGATACGGAAATAGCCTTTGTTTATAATGCTTTTTAGACCTGTGTTCACCTCATAAATTAATTTAAATACGGGGGGATCGGTATGAAAATCAAAAGAGATAAGAATATATGCATGGTTCTGGCGGTAGTTCTAAGCCTTTCCATACTCTCTGCCTGCAATTCGGGCGGCGCCGATATTTCGAGCAGCAGCAGCCCTGATTCTATACAGGAGCCGGGCAGTATGAACGCTTCCGTCGCGGTCAGTTCATTGCCGGATGAACCTGAAAAACCGGCAGAACCTGAAAACACGGAACAACAGGAATCCCCTGTTATCCCCGATGGACCGCCTGTTGTATATATGACTTCCGATGTCAGCCCCGCCGGTCTGATTGCCGTATATGAGGCTTTAGGACGCGAAGCGGCCGGAAGTGTGGCCGTCAAGATCAACACGGGCGAGCCCGGCGCGAAGTATTTTCTTTCCCCCGACTTGATCAAAGATTTTGTCCAGACGGTGGACGGTACGATTGTCGAGTGCAACACCATGAGCGGCTTCAACGGCCGACGCTCCAGCACAGCGATGCACTATCAGGTAGCCCAGGATCACGGCTACACCGCCATCGCGCCAGTATTGATTTTGGATGAGGAAGGCGATTTGACCATCCCCGTCACGAATGGCACGCACCTGACTGAGAACACCATTGGCGCCCACTTCGCGGACTTTGATTTTCATGTCGTCCTCTCCCATTTCAAGGGTAAAGACGCAACCGGCTTCGGCGGGGCAATCACGAATATGTCCATGGGCTATGCCTCAGCCAAAGGAAAGGAGCTGATACACGATGTTGACAAAAGCAGTTCTCCCGCATTTCTGGAAGCGATGGCGGAAGTCGCGAAGTCGGTGGCGGATTACGCCGGCGAAAATATCCTGTATATCAATGTGATGAATAATTTGTCCGTTAACTGCGATTGCAGAAGCAATCCCGCCGCCTCCACCATGGCCGACATCGGCATTCTGGCGTCCACGGACCCGATAGCCCTTGACAAAGCCTGCGTTGATCTTGTATACGCGGCCCCGGACGGACAGGATTTGATCCGCCACATCGAATCAAGGGACAGTATGCGCGTACTGGAACATTCCGTGGAGATCGGGTTTGGCAGCCTGGAGTACGAGTTGGTAAGCATTGACGCTTAATATCTATACAAATTGGAGGTAGTAAAATGAGCAAAAAAATCCTTGTTATTTCAGGCAGCCCAAGAAAGGGCGGCAATTCCGACATCCTGTGCGACCAATTTATGCTGGGCGCGCGGGAAGCGGGTCACGCTGCGGAAAAGATTTATCTACAGGAGCAAAAAATCGGATTTTGCAGGGCATGTTATGCCTGCAAGGAAACCGGGACCTGTATTCAAAAGGACGATGTGAGCGTTATTCTGGACAAGATGGTAAACGCGGATGTGATCGTGATGGCGACCCCCGTATATTACTACACGATGAACGGCCAAATGAAAACGCTGATCGACAGGGCGCTGCCGCGATACTACACGGAAATAAAGATAAGCGATAAGGATTTTTATTTTATTGCTACCGCGGCGGCGGAAAAAAGCAAGATAGAGCGCACGATAGACGGACTGCGCGGTTTTACGGATTGTTTGCCAAACGCAAAGGTGAAAGGCGTGATTTATGGCGCGGGCGCGTACCTGCCGGGAGAGGTAAAGGACACATCGGCCATGCAGGAAGCCTACGCAATGGGCAAAGGTGTGTAACAATAATAGGGGTTTATTGATGATTAAGGAGGAGACAATGTTATGAAAAAGCTAATAACAATTCTCATGTCCGCATTGTTCGTATTAACAACGGTTACAG
>Ga0153953_1000975_pt1 | contig 10434 bp, 8 predicted proteins | sample TSNJ037MetaG_FD_104718 | JGI IMG/M metagenome (GOLD analysis project Ga0153953, IMG submission 104718) | Attine ant fungus gardens microbial communities from New Jersey, USA - TSNJ037 MetaG | ecosystem: Host-associated > Fungi > Mycelium > Unclassified | place: USA: New Jersey, Wharton State...
AAAGCGTTTAGGGTTCCGGCGCCGTCTAACGTAAAATCAGCTCGTGACGCTCTGCCTGAAAGGGCAATATTCCCAACCCCATTAAAATCCCAAACCAATGTTTCAGTGTCCACTGCCAGTTTCCCGTTTAAAGACCCATCTATCGAAAGATGGAGTTCGCTGCTTTGTATCGGATCTGACTCTTTCAGTTTAACAAATCCCTCAAATATCATTTCATTCAAAGTAGGAACAGTGATATAAATAACAGGAGTTTTATCGTCATTCGTTATAAAGTCTTTATCAGATCTCACTACCAGTTGTTCATTCACCACAGAGATATACAAACATTCCGCAAGATTTTCCTGGAGCTCCACTTTTACGATATCCGAATCGGCGGCTGTATATACAATCGCTGCATTGACATCTATGACTACGGAGTTATATTTCTCTACAGGATATTCCTTTGTTATCATTTCGCCTTTGCCGTTTATACTCTCCTTTGAACCGGATCCCCCGGAGTAAGTAACGTTAACGCATCCGCTTAAAGTAAAGCCCAATACAGCAGCCAGAATGGAGAGTTTGATTATATTTTTAAACTTTTTCATATATTTATCTTCCTTTCCATTAAATATGAAGTAATGTAAAAGAGTATAGCTGCTTTAATAAGAGTCAGCACTAAGTAAATCCCCATTGCCAAATAATTGGTGGTAGAAATAGAAAGTGATAAAGATAGTCCGTATCGGCTGACAGTGGTAAAGGGTACTAATATCAGGTCGAAAAAAGTCATTACATAACAAATAACAATTCCGCTCAATATACCCAATAGAGCTCTTGCTCTTTTAGAGAAAAATATGCTTTTTGTAAAAGCTGCCATTAAGAATATGGTCAGGAATACCAGCAAATACTGAAGAATTGCCAAAATGATAAAGAAAATTTCGTTTATTGGATTTCTGATCTGAAGCAATGTAGAAAAAGGAGTTTCTGCTAACAAAAAAGACTGAACAACGATGCCGAAAACACCGATTACAAATCCCGGAATATCCCAGGTCAGGATGGCAGCCAGTCTGCTTGAAAGTATTTTCCGGCTGGAAACAGGAGCCAGAAAGATATGGTATCCTTTTGGTGCTGAGAATAAGCTTTTTACGATTTCATAATCAGCCAGGACACAAACCACCAGCCAGGCGCAGAAAATGAGTGCTGAAAGAGTAACGGCTGTTATTTTTCCGGCAGATCCATAGATGCCGGTCAATCCGCATATGGCGAATATGATATTTAATGCGATCATGAGTCCACTTGCTGCTAAGCGCAGGGAAAAACGCGTTTTCAGAGATAAACTATATTGCCTTAACATTAGAAAACACCTCCAGGTATAATTGTTCTACCGTTTTACCGGATTTTTCACGGATTTCTTCACAGTTGCCCTGTTGTATTACCATTCCATCCGATATAAAATAAAAACTGTCAAAAATAGTTTCCACATCTTTCACGAGATGCGTGGAGAGGATGATAGAAGTATTGGCTAGATCCATGGAAAGAATAGAAGAAAGTACTTTCATTTTCCCCACCGGATCGATTCCTCCCAAAGGCTCATCCAGAAGGTACAAAGAGGTATCTCTGGAAAAAGTCAATGCCAGTGCAACACGCTCCTGCATACCTTTTGATAATTTATTGATATATGAATCCATAGGAAGTTCCAATAAGTTTGTCATTTCAGCAGCTTTTTGACTGGAGTAATCCGTATACATATCCTGTTGGCAGGCAAAAGCATCTTTCACACGCATCCAGGAAGGAAATATCATAGAATCAGGCAGAAGAGAAACTGTTTTTTTCGCTTCGATACCTCTTTTGGCATTTCCGGGGTAAGTGATCTCACCACTGTCAGGGCATAGCAGACCGGCAATCGTTTTCATAAGAGTTGTTTTTCCGGAACCGTTTGGACCTAATAAACCTACGATTTCGCCGGTATTGATATGCATATTGACTCCATTCAAGCCTTCATTTCCTGCATAATGTTTTTCAAGCCCCTTGATTTCTAATAGTTTCATCGACTTCTTTCCCTCCTTTCATCTGCTGTTCCAATTCATTTAATATTTGGCGGTCTTTGTAACCTAATGCCCGCATTTCCACCAAAAAATGTGCCGTTGCATTCTGTACCATTTCCTCTTTTACTGTTCGGATCATCTTTTCATCTTCCATAACAAAATATCCTGTCCCTCTCTGGCTAAAAATTAATTGTTTTCTTTCCATTTCCTGATAAGCTCTTTGAATGGTATTCGTATTTACCTTTAACATAAGAGCTAAATCACGTATCGATGGTATCCGGTCTCCTGGTTTTAAATCACCTGTTACTAAAGAGCGGCAAAATTGATTAATGATTTGCAGATAAATGGGAGAACGTTCATCAAAAGCGACTCTCCAATTTTCCGTAGTAAGCATACTCTACACCTCCATTCTAGTGTACCACCATACTACCACACTAGGATTAGTCTGTCAATACATAATTTATAAATTAATTTTCATGTCCATAAAAAAAACAGGCATTCGAAAATACCTGTTTTTTGAGCTATTCGTTAATCATAATCTTTTTCAAATTTCACGATTTTACCATCTGATACCCTTACGTGAACGTCATATTCAATTCTTCCATCAATAATTTCAATATCATATACTTTGACTCCGTTTTCATAATCCAGTTCACATTTTGTGACAGTACCACCGCCTGTTTTGGCTAAAGCAATTTGTTTCGCTTTTGAGGCAGTTATTTTAGAATTAGTTTTTGCAGAAGCACTTGAGGAATATTTACTTCTATATATTTTTGTATTGGTATCCTTAAAAGCCCGGACTTTATAATAATACTTTTTATTAGCCTTTAAGTTTTTGTTTGTATAAGAGGATTTACGTGAACTTACCGTGTCCACTCTTTTGTAAGAGCCATTTTGGCGGGTTGACCGGTAAATCATATAACCTGATGCCCCTTTTACCTTTTTCCATGAGACTTTGATGGAATTCGTACCGGTGCTTGAAGCTTTGATATTTTTGGGTTTGGATATAGCACTGGAATTCGACGAAGCGGCAGATGCAGTTATTGTTGCTGTTTTAAATGTGGATAATGGCAATATTAAAAGTATCATAACTAATGCGAATATTTTTTTATATTGTTTCATTTTATTTACCTCCATTATTATATTTATTAGAATTTCCCTTAAAGCGTTTACGGAAAGCGATTATTTAAAGCGATTATTTAATCGTCATAATCATCATCGTCATAATCATCATCATGATCACCGTCATAGCCATCATCATAATCATCATCATGATCATCGTCATAATAATCATCATGGTCGTTTTCATAATAATCATTGGAATAATGATTATTATTGGAACTGCCGGTGGTGGATGGCTGGATGATTTCCTCTTCGTAATCCGTAATCGTACCGTCCAAGACGTCAATATCCATCTCATACATTTTGCTTTCATATTCAATTTTTACATTATAAACTTTTATGCCGTTTTCATATTCAGTTTTACAATAATTGACAGTACCGCCGCCAACTTTTGCAAGAGCGATTTCTTTTGCTTTCGCAGTGGTTATTTCAGCTTTTTCAGTTGTGTTTGCAGTCGTTTCTTCCGTTGAACTCTTAGATAGATCTGCGGAAGAGTTATTCGGTGAAGGCATTTGAGATGTGGAATTGCTGTTTGGTTGTATTGCTTTCTTAGAAGCAGCTGCATGATTGCTGAATGCAACAACAGAACCGGACAGCAATGTCAATACTGCAACCGGAATGATTCCGATAACAGCCAGTCTTTTCTTTTTCTGTTTTGTATCCATTATAGATTCAAGCCTCCTTTTTATTCCGGATTTCCCAGCATAAAAACAGGTGGAAAGCGGAGTTTTTACTGTATTCCTGGTACTGATCATTCCAATGATCACTTCTCCGTAAAACCGTCTGTTTTCTATGTCCGTGTCCTGTAAAACAGCTTCATCACAGGCGGCTTCTCCGTCTGCCTGCAGCGCTGCATTCATCAGGTAAACAACAGGATTAAACCAATGTATAGAAGTAGCGATGACGGTCAGGAATTTTACGAATAAATCGTGCCGCTTATAATGAATTAATTCGTGTTTGAATATAAGCTTTAATTCATCCTCATCAAAATGTTTTTCCGGAAGCAGTATAACCGGATGAGAAAATCCTGTTAACATAGAACTGGATATAAAATCACATGCTTTAAGGTCAATTTTCTTGTTGCTAAGCCCGGTCTGAGTTTGAACGGAGCGTAATACAGATAAAATTTGTTCATCTTTTACCGGTACACCCCAATGGTGTATCATTCTTGTAAAGCGAAGATAGCGCAAAATATGAATAGCAAGTATTATTATGGAAATAATCCCCCAAATATATGTGATAAGTCTAACTGGTGAAACAGTCTGACTGGAAGCGGAAATTACATTTTGTGTATCCTCTATACCTGTTACAGGCTCAGCTGTTGACAGGTTTTGTGTGTCATCAGGCAGTGTCCGGACAGACGAGGGTGTTTGAATTAAGATGAGCCCATTGCCTATTACAGGTCGAAATGGAATAATTAACCCTATTAAAATGATGCCCCAAATTATATAGCGCAGCTTTGCGGAAAGGGCTTTTGGAAATATTTTATTGAATAACATTATAATGAGTATCATTGCCGACATTACGATGGATGTCATAAGAAAAGTAGTAATCAATTCTGTCATTTTGCTCACATCCTTTCCGAAAGCCAATCTTTAAGTTCCTGCAGGTCATCAGGTGAAAGTTCTTTACCGTCGTAGAGCGTTTTCACAAAACTGCCTAAAGAATTCCCATAATACCGCTGCATAAAATTCCCTGTTTCCGCCTGTAAATAATCATGCTCAGATATTATCGGTGTATAATTTCTCTCCTTGCCGACTTTTTCACTTTTCAAAAACCCCTTTTCAATTAATCTTACAAGCATTGTCAATACGGTCTGAGGTTTCCAGTTCTTTTCAGAATCCAGATTTTCCATAATCTGTCTGGTGGTAACAGGCGGCGTATTTTTCCAGGCTACTTTCATAATTTCAAACTCTGCGTCCGGCAGTCTTTTTATATTTTTAGTTTTCAATCATATCACCTCCGATATTCTACAATTGTCTTTAATGATATTCTACACTTGTAGTTTTAAAATGTCAATAGTTTCTTGACATTTTTTAAAATATTTTATATAATAATTAATATCAGTAGAAATAAAAGGTTGATATTTAAATGGAAGATGATAGTGACAGTTTTACGCATAGGTTAAATGATTTATTTATGAAATTTATTGGTACAGTGTGTTCCTGATGCTTTTGAGCAGGAGCAGGCTGTGCTTTTTTGCGTTACTTTATTAACTTATTTACAAATATTTTGGAGGTTATGTATTATGGACGAAAGCGATCCTATTTTATGGCAACTGTTATTACAGATTTTTCTTATCATGTTAAATGCGATATTTGCCTGCGCGGAAATTGCAGTTATTTCAATTAATGACAATAAACTTGCAAAAATGGCAGCAGGAGGTGATAAACGTGCGCTTAGATTGGTCAAATTAACAGAACAGCCTGCACAGTTTCTTTCTGTTATACAAGTAGGTATTACACTTGCCGGTTTTCTCGGCAGTGCTTTTGCAGCCGGTAATTTTTCGGCGAAACTGGTAGATTGGCTTGTCAGTATTGGTGTAAAACTGTCGGTTACGATGCTTGATACAATCTCCGTCATTGTAATTACATTGATTTTATCCTATTTTACACTTGTTCTAGGAGAACTGGTGCCTAAGAGGATTGCGATGAGAAAGGCTGAGGCGATAGCGCTTGCTATGTCCGGACTGATCTATTCTATTTCTAAATTATTTGCCCCTCTTGTCTGGCTGCTGACAAAATCAACCAATGGACTATTGCGTTTGCTGGGCATTGACCCGAACGCCGACGATGAAGAGGTAACGGAAGAAGAGATACGGTTAATGGTGGATGCCGGCAGTGAAAAAGGTGCCATTGACCTTGACGAAAAGGAATTTATCCATAATATTTTTGATTTTGATGATAAAACTGCGGAAGAGGTTATGACGCACCGCATCGAGGTATCGCTTCTATGGATGGAGGAAGACGAAGAGCAGTGGGAGAAAACGATAAACGAAAGTGCTCATTCCGTCTATCCGGTGTGTGACAAGAATGCCGACGATGTCATAGGCGTTCTAAAAATAAAAGACTATTTCAGACTGAAAGATAAAACCCGGGAGACAGTCATGGAGCGTTGTGTAAAGCCGGCATACTTTATACCGGAAACAGTCCGTACAGATGTGTTGTTCCGAAATATGAAAGCAAACAGAAATCATTTTGCAATCGTGTTGGACGAATATGGTGGTATGAGCGGTGTAATTACAATGAATGACTTACTTGAAGAACTGGTGGGAGACCTTGAAGACGATGCCTCTGCACCGATAGAGAAGCCACCGGTTGAAAGTATTGATTCTCAAACCTGGAAAATAAACGGCTCGGCGCCTTTGGAAATAGTCTCCAATCATCTTGGAATAGCATTACCGGATGATGAATATGAAACTTTTGGTGGATTGGTTTTTGGTTTGCTTGGCAAAATTCCTGATGACGGCAGCACGCCGGAGTTGGAAGAATATGGACTTAATATTAAAATTACCAGTATCAAGGAGCATCGTTTGGAGACAGCGTTAGTTTGTTTTGCAGAAGGGCAGAGATAGGCTTAGTTGGGAATACAGGTACTAATGAACAGTGTTTGGAAGGTGTCCGTTATTTATCACATTCTTTTGTATTTGGAATAATATAGGGTAACGCAACAATAATGCACATGCTGATTGCATCTTGTTATTTTGATACAGCCTATGAAAATATATATTGTGAAAGGTGATTTATACTATGTCATTACCTGAATTTCCAACAATCACACCGCCTCTTTCACGGGAGGATTCCATAAATCAGATTATATCTTCCATTGCAATGGAAGAGCTCGGTTTAAGCCATATTATCAATACCGAAGGGGAGAAATTGCAGTACATCCTGGGAACGATTCCCGGCATAAGCGGTCCTGACGCAACGATAGAGGACGTACTCAAGGTGAATGAAAGTGTTCGCGCCGTGTTGCAGAGCGCGACGGAAAGCCAAACGCTTCTGCGGTCCAAGCTGCGACAAGCGCTTGACTCAGGCGTTTTAACCGGCCCGACCGGCCCGAGGGGAGAGGCAGGCCCGGTGACCGTTGCTGCAAAACCGGAGATTAATATCACTGGTCCTGATGGTGAGGCTTCCGTAAATAACATTGGGGACGTAAAAGATGTTGTATTAGAATTTACCCTTCCAAGGGGACCCACCGGCCCAACAGTAACCGACGTGAGCATGTCGGTTCTGAATAATATTGCAGGCACCACGATCCCTGCCGATGCTGAAGGAACTCCAATCCCCCTTCCGATATCGTCTTACATGGAAGGATTTTCAGCCAACATTGGCGCTACAGTTTTTACTATTAGAGACACAGGTAATTATCTGGTGTCTTACTCGATCCGGACAACAGAAACGCTTACCGGCTCATCCTCTGCGGTATTTTTGAATAACAATGAAGCTATAACCACAAAAGTGAGCCCGGCAGCCAGCGATAATTTTTACAATACGAGCATTTTGGCGCTGGTTGGTGGAACTCCTTTGGAGTTGAGACTTTCCGGAACGGCAGACGCAGATTTACAGAGCGGCGTCGGAGCCAGCCTGACTGCTGTAAGGTTGTCCTGATGAATCCTGACGCCCTTGTTTTTCCCGCCAAAAACATCAAAAAGGCAGAGCGTTTTTTTCGGTTCGGACAGGGGCAGGGATAAATTCCGATAATGCAGCAATTAACGCTCTTATAGTTACCGGCTTTGGTAAATGCCCATTCATTCCCGAGTTAATTGCTTCGTCGATATCTTCTTTATAAACGTTAGCCGTCATTGCAATTATCGGAACAATTTTCGCATCCGCATGGTTCAGCGCCCGTATTTCTTTAGTTGCTTCATAACCGTTCAACACCGGCATTTGAACGTCCATAAAAATTAAATCGTAATATCCGGCAGGGGAATCCTGAAACATATCTACCGCCTGTTGTCCGTTTTCGGCTTCGTCGATTTCAACTCCTGTCTCGCGAAGATTTTCAATAAGTATATATCTGTTTATATCCACATCCTCAACCAGCAGAATTCTTTTGCCCGATAAATCAATGAAATCCGGTGCATCAGATTCTTTTTCCGGGGTTGCGGTGCTTTTTTCAAAATATATCTCGAAATAAAATCTTGAACCTACGCCAAACTGGCTTTCCACCTTTATTTCACCGCCCATCATATTGATAAGGTTCTGGCTTATGGATAATCCCAAACCCGTTCCGCCATATTTTAAGGAGATGGAACTTTTCGTTTGCTCAAAGGGAGCAAAAAGCTTTGCAGTTTGTTCGTCAGTCATTCCGATGCCGCTGTCGGAGACAGAAAATCCGAGAAGGATTTTTTTATCGTCTTCTTCGAGTACAGTTACCAAAAATTTAATCTCGCCAGAATCATCGGTAAATTTAACAGCGTTGCCCATAAGATTGATAAGAACCTGATTAACCCTTAATTTGTCGCCTATCAGTGTCATATCGTTCATTTCATTGAGATTGGTTATAAAATTAATGTTCTTTTCGCGGCAGCGTTGGATTATTATATTCGATATATCCCGGTATGCCTCCAATAGGCCGAAAGGCTCATGTATAAGCTCAAGCTTGCCCGATTCTATTTTCGCCATGTCAAGCACGTCGTTTAAAATATTTAATAAATGATTTGATGAAACAGTAATCTGGTCAATGTATCGGATAGTGTTTTCGTGGTCATTATCCCTCGCCGCATTTTTCGCAATTCCCGCCATGCCTATAACCGCATTCAACGGAGTTCTGATTTCATGGCTCATTCTTGACAGGAACATACTTTTGGCCCGATTTGCCTCCCTTTCTTTTTCAGCCGCGTTTTCGAGCATTCTCTGATATTCCTTTTCATTTGTTAAGTCCTGTATAATGTCTAAGGATGCTTTTTTTCCTTCATAATCAATTACGCAGGCTGTTACAAGCGCTTCAAATGTTTCGCCGTCAGCTTTTAGGCAGACAAGCTCAATAGAATTCGGTTCATCCAAATCCAGAGCAAGTGTTTTTTCAAAAGAATTCATTCCATCCGGCTGCACCGGCGGCATAAAATCATTAACAGTGCGTCCGCACGCCTGCTCCGGAGATTCAATACCGAACAATTCCAGGGCACATTTATTGGAGTAAACGACATACCCATCCTCCACGTCAACGATTACGATGGGAGCGGGTAAAAAGTCCAGCACGGTTTGCAGGCTCTGCTGCATCTGGCGCAGCAGGTCGTTCTGCCGTTCGCTATCCTCAATGTCAACCGCCCATAATATGTAAGCTTCTCTTTCGCCGTGTTTGAGCGTGTTATAATTCCCATAAAACCGATGGATTTCTCCGTTTGACATATAAAAATGTACTATTCCGTTCACCGGGGATTTCATGTGCTCTACTTGCTCAAGTAAGATTTTCCGCTCTTTTGGTTTGACATAAAAAGGCTCTATCTTGTGACCCGGCTTCATTCCGAGATATTTTCCCGTGTAGTCGTTACATTCCAGTACAATATCGTCTATAGTCATCATATAGGCAACAGGAGCGGTGTTTATAAGGCGTTCAAGCTTCTCCTTGGTTTCGATAATTTCATTTTCAAGCCGTTTTTGTTCGGTAATATCGGTTGCGATAGATCCGTGCCAATCCTTTTCTGTTTCAACTTCAAAGCTTGAAAGGGACATAATGCGTACCTGACCATCCTTGCGTATAAGTGGTATTTCATATTCATATTTACCGTATGAGCATATTGCGGGTATAATCTCATCCGATATACGCCGTCTGGTTTCATCATCGTAAAGAATATTTGATCCGCTCTCCATCAGTTCATCGTAAGTGTAACCGGTTATCGTACATGCGGCAGGATTAAAGAAATCATATATACCCTCAGTATTGACGTAGGATATATACTGCGGTGCGGCTTTAAGGAGTGCAGACATGCGCTGAGATTGTGCAAGCTGGGTTCTAAGCGAAGTTTCTGCCTGCTTGAGTTCTGTGATGTCAATGAAATACTGCAGGTGAACTTCTTTACCGTCATACCATTCAATTATGCGGTCGGATTTTTGGTAATGTATCCCGTTGATTTCAACCTGGGCATCCAAAGACTCCGCCTTTTCCGGATTTTTTAATAGTTTATGCTTAACGCAAAAAGCACATCGGCCCTCTGCACAAGTGTTCATGACCTCATAGCAGATTCGCCCTAAGACGTCAGTGCCAAATTGAAAGTGTTCTTTCATTTTAGCGTTGACAAATATAATTTTATCTGATTCCAGCTCGGCTACAAACAAATAAGTATCCA
>Ga0153953_1000983_pt1 | contig 10411 bp, 10 predicted proteins | sample TSNJ037MetaG_FD_104718 | JGI IMG/M metagenome (GOLD analysis project Ga0153953, IMG submission 104718) | Attine ant fungus gardens microbial communities from New Jersey, USA - TSNJ037 MetaG | ecosystem: Host-associated > Fungi > Mycelium > Unclassified | place: USA: New Jersey, Wharton State...
CAGCGAAATTTTGGAGCAGCTGTACAATGTTATTCTGGACAGGAAAGCAAACCCAAAGGAAGGCTCCTATACAAATTATTTATTTAATAAAGGTATAGATAAAATACTAAAAAAGATTGGTGAAGAAGCAGCAGAAGTTATAATAGCTGCAAAAAATCCTGAACTTAACGAATTACAATATGAAATTGCCGATCTTATCTATCATCTTAGTGTGCTCATGGCTCAAAGAGGTTTGGAGTGGCAGGATATTTACGAAGAATTACAAAAAAGACGTTGATTAGCTTTGGCTTTCGGTATCGAAGTATTTGACGATGCCCATATATATTGCCCAGGCAATCCTGTCTTGATAATCTTCATTTATCAGATTCATCCTCTGTCTGGGATTCGTTAAAAAGCCGCATTCCACTATGACAGCGGGCATTTTGGTTTGCTTTAGTACATAGTAATTTTCATTGGACTTAGCTTCGAGCTTATTTGAATAGTCTACAAAATCTTTCAGTTCTTTTTGAATTGATACGGCCAAATCCTTGCTTTTATCAGATTGATTATAATAAAAAACCTGTGCGCCTTTCACATTAGAACTAGGGAATGAATTCTGATGGATGCTAATGAACAGGTCTGCGTTATTGGTATTGGCCAAACCCTTTCTTAAGTTCATGTCCCAGGTCTTTTTGGTTGATAAAGCCTCATCTTCAATACGAGTCATCAATACATAGGAACCGCCTTGCTCCAGATATGCCTGGAGCTTTTTCGCTATCTGTAAATTTATTTCTTTTTCTAAAACATTTCCTTCGCCAACTTTACCGGGATCCCAGCCGCCGTGTCCTGCGTCAATCACAATAACTTTTTTATTAACCGGCATAGTAAATGTGGTTATGGCTTCATTATTAAAGCTGTGCGCCAAACCGATAGCTATTATAAGCAGATAAATAAATATTAAAATTCTTTCTTTTTTTATGCTGATGACTTTCATAGCTTTCATATATATATGCCACCTCGTTTATTTTTTATTTTATTCAGGTTAGTGGCGTATTATAACAGCTATCTTATAGAAATTGCCTTTGCGTATAGGGATACATAACTATTCGCAAAAGACAACTTTTCCGTAAAGTGATATAAAAAATAGGAGAATTGACGCAATACAACGAAATTTTCTCCTTTTTAGGCTTATTTATACGGATTGGTCCCGAATTTATCCATAACAGTTTGAATTTGCTCGTTAGTAAGGATATTAGGAGCCCCTAGTGTTTTGGTAATGCAATAAAGCCTGGCTGCATATTCAATATGCTCAGCAGTAGAAAAAGCTTGTTCAATTGTAGGCGCTGCCGCTATCAGACCGTGATTTTTAAGCAGGCAGGCATAACGGTCGCCTAAGGCTTCCAGCGCATACTCTGCTAATTCGGGCGTGCCGTAGGTTGCGTATTCGGAGCATTTTACCTTTTGGCCGGACATAGCGACTAAATAATGTACAGGCTCCAAATCCCAGCCCATACAGGCAACGGCTGTGGCATATATCGAATGTGTATGAACAATCCCGTTTACATCAGACCGATTTTGATATATCAAAAGATGCATATTTATCTCGGTTGACGCCCGGCGCGTGCCGTCTGTGATTTTTCCTTCCAAATCCATTACTACAACGTCTTCAGGCGTGATATCACTATATTTCATACTGCTGGGGCTAAGTGCAATCAAACCGGCTTCACGGTTCAGAATACTGATATTACCGCCTGAGCCTACAGTAAGGCTGTGTTCAATCAGCATATTCCCATAGTGTACAACTTCTTTTCGTTCTCGTTCTAATAACATAAATATTCTCTCTTTCCATTATAATTAAGCTGCCTTAACCTTTTTTGCCCGTTCCCCGTGGAATACTATCAAAGCAACAACAGTAGCGATATAAGGAACAGACATGGTTATTTGACTAGGAATTCTGTTTTGAGCAACAGTAGCAAAGGCGTCACAGAATCCGAAAAACAGGCTGGCTACTATTATCATTACAGGGTTATTACGTCCAAGATTACACGCGGCCATGCCAATGAAGCCACGTCCGGCAGTCATGTTTTCAGTAAACAAGGTAACCTGGCCCATGCTCAACGCCACGCCGCCAAAACCGCATAAAAGGCCTGAAACAATAACAGCGCCCATTCTATAGCTTAAAGAACTTATGCCCATTGACTCAGCGGCTTCACTTTTCACGCCAACGGATATCAAATGGTATCCGTGTACGGTATGGAACAGATATATGAACATAATAACAGCAACAACATATGACAGGTAATCTAAAATTGTAAAGTTTCGGAGCAATGTTGAAATATAAGGAATGCTGCTGATAACTGGAAGCGATATCTTCGGCAACGTAAGCAAGGCCGGATTTTTAAAGCTGCCCTTCACTCCAAATAATACGTATAGCATTATTGCTGTAAACGCTCCAACCAATAGATTGATGGAAGTGCCGATTACCATATCGGCAGCCTTATACTTAACCTGTAAAAGAGCAACCAGCGAGGCAACAACTCCTCCCGATAAAATACCGCAAATCACCGAAAGAAAAATGCTATGAGTAAACCAATTAACAGCAATAGCAGTAAAAGACCCAATAAGCATTTGTCCTTCAAGCGCAACATTAAATACACCTGCGCGGTTACAAATAGAGCTTCCCAATGCGGCCATCATAATAGGAGTAGTAGAACGGATAGCGGAATTTAAAACCGCAAAAATAAAATTAGTTTCCATTAATTATATCACCTGCCTCTACTTTTTGCTTTTTTCGGTGTTTGAAGTCTGTAAACAGCTTGACGGATACAAACAGGGTAATAGTAGATTGAATCAACGTAGAAACCTGCAACGGAATATTAGTAGTACGCTGTATAGCCTGTCCGCCTACCTGTAACCCTGATAGAAAAATGGAGGCCGCAAAAGCTCCCACAGGATGCAAGGAAGAAATTAAGCCAGACATAAGCCCTGTCCACGCATAGCTGGTAGAGATAAACATAGCGTCGATGTATCGGTATTTTACACCGAAAATTTCCAGCATACCGGCACAGGCCGCAAGCGCCCCGCTGAAGGCCATGGCGCTCATCATGACATTATTCTTTTTTACTCCGCCGTAATTTGCGAACACCGGATTTAAACCGGTCATTTTGGATTCGTATCCAAAAATAGTTTTACCAATTACAAAGTAAACTGCCGCAACAATCAATATTGTTATAAAAAAACCCCAATTGAAGGTGTGACCTTCAAAAACACGAGGTATGCGAACATCAACAGGAATCTCTACGCTTTGTACGGCAATACCGCTTTTAGGGTCCTTTAAAGGAAATGTGACAAAGTAAGAAGCGATATAATTGGCAATATAATTCATCATAAGAGTAGAGATTACAATTGAAACATTACATTTTTGATAAATAAACGCTGCAAACAGTGCATACAAAGCTCCGGCTGCCATTCCGCCCGCTATTGCTAAAATTAGAACCAGAAAGGCTGGCGCAGACGTATGGATAGCTATAACTGTGGAAACTAGCCCGCCGACAATCATTTGCCCTTCCACACCCAGATTTATATACCCTGCGCGCCAAGCTACGATAATACCCATTGAGCATATGGTGATCGGCACCGCCCTGGTCAAAGTCTGTAAAAGGTAATAGAAGCTAAAAAAGGATTTTTGAAACATTTGTGTATATACATGCGATGGGCTTTCCCCGCTGATCATAATTACCACGGAGCCTAATAAAAAGCCCAGAATAACGGCAATAAGCGGTTGCCACAGAATTTGACACAAGCGTTTTAACAAGCTGCTGATTTTATGACGCATTGTCACGCAACTCACCTCCCGTCATCAGAATGCCGATGTCCTCAGAGTTTGCTTTGGCTCTTAGCAATTCTCCGTTGATTACTCCTTCGTACATAACGTAAATACGATCCGACAGCTTCAGAATTTCGTTCAAGTCTGAGGAAATAAGCAAAATAGCGGCTCCTGCGCTGCGCTGCTCAATTATCTGGTTATGGATGAATTCCATAGCGCCAATATCAACGCCCCGAGTTGGTTCAGCCACAATTAAAAGCTTCGCGTTACGGCTTATTTCCCTAGCTACGATCAGCTTTTGCAAATTACCACCGGAAAGCTCCCCTGCCCTTTGATTAAGCGAGGAATATTTTACATCGTAGCGATTCAAAAGTGCATCAAATTGCTGATTAGCCTTCATATAATTGATAACACCGTTTTTACTATATTCCGTTTCGTATTGACGAGCCATCAATGTTGTTTCAGTAAGATTAGACTGCAAAGCGGCTCCCATAGTATTGCGGTCTTCAGGCACGTAAGCGCAGCCGGCTTCGCGTATCTGACGAACTGTAAGACCAATAAGATTTTGTCCGTCCAGCGTTATTTTTCCTCCGCTGATATCTTTCGACAAGCCTGTAATGGCATGCAGTAATTCGGTTTGTCCATTGCCCGAAACACCGGCAATGCCTACTATTTCTCTCGCGTGTACATTAATACTGCAATCTCGCAGCGCCTGTATGCCATCCTTTCCTTTTTGAGAAAGATGCTCTACTGACAGCACCACAGCCCCTTTTTCCACCTCAGGTATGCTTTTATCTATGAGCTTCCGTCCTACCATTTTGGCGGAAAGCTCCTGAATGTAAGTATCTGAGGTCTTGACTGTGTCAATAAGCCTTCCGCCTCTCATAACAACACATCTGTCGGCCACTGCCATAACCTCGTTAAGCTTGTGAGTGATAAGTATTATGCTCTTGCCCATTTTCGCTAAAGAACGTATGGTATTTAGTAATCCGTCGACCTCCTGAGGAGTTAATACGGCGGAGGGCTCGTCAAAAATTATAATATTGGCGTTTTGATACAATACCTTAAGTATCTCGCATCGTTGCTGCAAGCCCACAGCACAGTTCTTTATAAGTAAATTAGGGTCTGCTTTTAAGCCATAGCGTTCTCCCAGCTCAATTACCTCTTTTACAGCTTTTTTTCGGTCGAAAAACAAACGGAAACAGCGGGGCTCGCTTCCAAACACCACATTTTCCGCAATAGAAAAGGTCGGAAGCAGCATAAAATTCTGTTGCACCATACCTATGCCATGGGCCATAGCATCCTGTGGATTTTTAAAAGCACATGTCTTTCCGTTAATAAAGATCTCGCCGCCGGTAGGGTGTTCCAATCCGTACAGGATTTTCATTATAGTAGTTTTTCCTGCTCCGTTTTCTCCAACAATTGCCAGAATCTCACCTTCGTTCAGATCAAAGCTGACAGAATCGTTTGCTAATACTCCGTTTTTGTAGAGCTTTGAGATGTTTTTCATCTGCAATAACATTTATTTGCCCCCAAAGAACAAAATGGGGAGCGGAGCATTTACTCAGCTCCCCTTGGAATCTGCTTAATTTTAATATTGATAGTTTTCTTCGTCAGGTACGTTTGCGAGGTCGATTTTGCCGTTGCCAATATCCTCGGCAGCCTGTTTTACAGCTGAAATTTCTTCTTCCGACAAACGATCACTAATGGGGTTGGGACTTTCATGTGTAATGTGAACTGCTCCGATAGCACCTTCAGCAACACCCAGTACAATATCGTCGGTATCCCAATCGGCTGAGAAATACATATCCATCAAATATTCTACAGTAGCCTTCGTGTCCTTGATTTGGCAAGAAACAATATACGGATTGTCGGGATCGGTCAAGTCAACATCCTGGCCGGAGGTGTAGAAATTCTTCTCAAGAGCGGCTTCAAATACGCCGATATCACCGCCGGCAGCAGCCGAATTGATGAATTGACAGCCCTGCTCGCTTTGCAATAGAGCGCTTTCTTTAGCTTGAGCCGGGTCATTGTAGTTGCCTACATAATTAAAAACGAATTTAGCTTCGGGAATAATAGTTTTTACGCCTTCCATATAGCCATAACGCCATTTAAATGAGCTTGGGCCCTGGGTCACATGTACCGCGCCAAACATCGTTGTCCCTTCGTCCACTACGGAAGCGGCGATTTTTCCTATAAGATAAGCACCTTCCTGTTCACGGTAAGATATGCACTTTACATTTTCGGCTTCAACCTCGGAGTCAATTAGAGCATATTCCGCCTTGTCAGGGAATTCAGAAGCTATCTTATTCAGAGGGTCGGCGCTCAGCCAGCCGCCGCCAATTATAAGGTCGGTTCCTTCCTCAACCAGCGCGCGTATATTGTCCTCATAAGCCGCAGAATCGGCGCACTCAACTACTATAGGCTCAAAGCCGTATTTTTCAGCGCTGGCATTCAGTCCGTCTATCATACTCAAGACAAATACTTGAGTGCCTGCTATGTCGCTAACCAAGGCAATACGCTTGCCTTCCCCCGGCATTGCTCCGGGGCTTGAACTGCTTTCTCCGCTGCCGGCGCTTTCGCTGCCGTTACCTCCGCAGCCTGTTAATGCAAATGTCAGAATCATAGACATCATAAGAATTGCTGAAATAATTTTCTTCATTTGTGATCCTCCTTAATGTTTTGTTTACAATCGTTCAACTATTGCCGTCATTAACTTTTTGAAGCGCGGCGCAGATTCTTTGGCTGTCTGGTCCACCTCATCCTCGTTAACAGGGCCAATAACGCCTGCCGCCATGTTGGAAATAAGAGACAGCGCCAAAACCTGCATTTCGCAATGAGCGGCTGTCAGCGCTTCAGTAACAGTGGACATTCCTACCGCGTCTCCGCCAAGAATACGCGCTGCGCGTATTTCTGCCGGAGTTTCAAACTGAGGGCCGGGAAAAAAGAAATAAACTCCTTCCTTTAAATCCACCCCTGTGGTTTTGGCGGCTTCACGAGCGACCTCCTGAAGCTCTTTGGTATACATATTAGATACGTCAAAGAACCTCGGGCCAAATTCCTCCGCATTTGGGCCCCGCATAGGGCTGGCTCCAAACAGCTTTATATGATCAAGAATAAGCATAATATCGCCTGTTCTAAAATCTGGGTTTACTCCTCCCGCCGCATTGGTTAGGACTAATTTTTTGACGCCTAACAAGTTAAACACTCGCACCGGGATAACCAATTGCTCAAAGTCGTACCCTTCATAAAAATGAAAGCGTCCGGAAAGGCATACGACGTTTTTACCTGCCAGTTTGCCAAAAATTAACTTACCTGCATGGGATTTTACTGTAGAAACTAAAAAATTGGGAATGTCTTTATAATCAATTTCGAGCTTGTCCTCAATTTCATCGGCAATATTTCCCAGACAGCTTCCCAATACAATAGCTATTTCAGGAGAAAAGCTTATTTTGTTTAGTAGATAGTCGGAGCTTTTTCTGATGTAATCTATAGAATATTTATTATCAAGCATAATATCTTCCCTTCTTTATCAAAATGCAGTAAAGTACCTGTTCAAATCAAAAGGGGAATAAATTCCCTTCGGAGTAACGACGCCGTTGCAAAGCTTTGGCGGTACAACATCAAAGGCAGGATAATATGCCTTTACGTTTTTTTCTACAACACGTACGCCCATAATGTCGGTCACCTGACTGTGATCCCTTTCCTCAATAACAACGCTGTCAGCGGAAGCGTGGGACTTACTGGGAGTACCCGTAACGAAATAAGGTATTCCCCAATATTGAGCTGCCAACGCTATCTGAAATGTACCTACCTTGTTGATTACATGTCCGTCCATTGTGATTACATCCGCTGCTGAAGTAAAAACGTCCACATGCTCCCGTTTCATTATATAGGCTGGCATATTGTCTGTAATGACATGCACATCAAAGCCCATATCAGAAATAACGCTGGCCGTCAGCCGCGCGCCTTGAAGGTATGGACGGGTTTCCGGACAGATAAACCGGGGGGACTTCCCTAACCTTCGGCATTCAATCAGCATTGTGCCTACAATGGTTTCGGCAAAACACATAGTCATTATTGTACCGTTTACTGGAAACTGTCCTACCAAATATTTTGCTGTATCCTTGTAGGCCGCATAACGATTATTTAAGTCATCCAGCGCTTGCAGAAACATAGCGTCTGCGGGGCTCTTACCTTCATCCAATGCATTTTTAGCCTCTTCCAGGCTGCGAGAGGTAATTGTCTGCATTTTTGCGGAAGTAGTTGGCCGCGCATGAGAAAGTACATAGGCGGCCTTTTCTAAAAAAGAAATCTGCTCCTGCCGAGGCTTGTCCCTGCACTGCCAGCCTGCAAGGGCCATGCCCATGGCAGCCGCAGTATAGGGACCTCCGCTTTGAGTAACCATGTCGGTAATAGCTTGGGCTACTTCTTCATAAGTTTTGCATATGACCTGTTCTTTTTTGTAGGGGTAAAAGCGGCGGTCAAGTATTTTTACTATGCCGTTTTCATACCAAGCAACATTTTCGTATTGCAGCAAGTATGCCATGCCGGTATCTTGGCGTTCCATAAGGGCCTCCTTATTTATCTTTACAAATATTAAGTAATCAGTTAGTATGAAAAACAGTTAAACCGCATTGCGCTGCGGAAGGGAGTTAAATTTTGAACTTAAATGTCTTGGAGCAAGCCAAACAAATTTTACTGCGGGACAAGGAACAGAATGCCTATCCTCTGCTATTAATCAAGGAAAACCTTATCGACGAATGTCAAATATACAGAGACAGCGTTTACCTTCACGACGGAGTTAACGGTAAATATTGCTACGCAGCCGACAAGTTTGAAGAATTTTGTTTTTTATATGATCAAGTACGCCATCGTAATGATGGGTTGGTTTCCCTGGTAACTCACGACAGGTTTAGTGATGATATTGCCCGGTGGGACAAAGCACTAACTATTACACCCACCTATATGCTGCAGGCCATATCTTCTCATAATGAGGCGCCTCCTCCTGAGGGCGTACAACTGGCTCCGGTAACCTCGGATTTAATTGATTGGATATTAAGTGTATATGATCACCCAGAATTGTCCGGAGATTTCATAATAAATCGAATTACCGAAGGCCCTTCAGTATCAGCCTGGTCCGGGGAACGGCCTGTAGGCTTTTTTCTGACACATAGCGCTGCTGAATTGGGGCCTGTCTACATAGACCCTGGCTTTCGCGGCAGCGGTTTATCGGAAGCTCTCTATAGCGCCATGATACGGCAGCTTTCAGGCCATGAAAAGCCTGTCCTTTTTGTGTATACCGAAAACTATCGTTCCCTTAATTGGCTGATACGCATGGGATGCGTACAAGCCAAGCAGCATGTAATATGGTTTTACAGGGAAGATTATTAACTCGCCGTCATGGTCTTGCATTTTCCGGGAAATAAACCGGAATATTTTTGTTTGCAAAAAATTCAGTCCAATATGGGTTAATGGGCTTATCTGTAACTATAGCATCAAAACGCTCAAAGTCGGCGATTTTATATAAAGATGTATTGCTGAATTTCGTGTGGTCGGCCACCAGATAACTTGCAAAGCAATGGTCAATGGCCGCTGTGCGAACCTGACCTATTTGCTCATTGGAATCCATTACCCCAAATCGCTCAGAAAGAGTACGACAAGAAACAAACCCTTTGCGTGCATAAACATTGTCAAGCTCGGAAAGTGTAGTTTTTCCGGTAAAGCACATATTGACTGTGTCTAAAATGCCGCCTAAGGCTATAACTCGTATGTTGCTGTAATCAGATAGATAATTGATAATAACCAGAGAATGGGTAATAACTGTTATCGGAAGCTGAACGATACATTTTGCAATTTCTAAAGATGTTGTTGAACTGTCCAAAAAAATTGTATCGTCGGGTTTGATGAATTGACTGCAAAGAACCGCGATTTGTTCTTTTTGAGGTAATAAAATATTTTTTCTCACCTGAATACTTACATCGCTTTCGGTAGAGCCTTTCAGGTAGGCGCCGCCGTAAGTTCGTTTTAATACGCCCTTTTTTTCCAACGTTTTCATATCACGCCGGATAGTTTCTCCACTGACGCCTAATTTTTGGCTCAATTCCTCTACCGTAACATATTTTTTTACTGTTAGAAGAGTAGTAATATGTTCTAATCGGTTAACAGGCAGCATTACGGATTCCTCCTATTTATTAATTATAAGAATACCAAAGGCAATCCGCTTTTAAGAGTCGGTACAGTCTCGTGGGGTTTGTTGATTCTTGTTGTTTTTAACATTATAAGATTATATATTTCTAATGTCAATTGAAATTCTAAAAAGGAAATTAGCAACAATTAAAATTATTCCACACTATTTCGTTGAGAAAACCAAATTCCCCAACAGATTACATAAAAATAAAAAGGGGCGGTTGCAAAACTATAAAAGGAAAAATGATATAGGGTAAGAAAAAAGATAAGGAAAAGCGGGAAAAGCGGGTCGTAAAAGGCCCGCTTTTGTTGTAAAATAGAGATATGACAAAACTAAATTTACAACAAAAAGATTATAAGGCAGGCAGAGAAAATTATCAACTAAAGCTGCCAATAGATTACGAAGTGATAATACCA
>Ga0153953_1000988_pt1 | contig 10393 bp, 12 predicted proteins | sample TSNJ037MetaG_FD_104718 | JGI IMG/M metagenome (GOLD analysis project Ga0153953, IMG submission 104718) | Attine ant fungus gardens microbial communities from New Jersey, USA - TSNJ037 MetaG | ecosystem: Host-associated > Fungi > Mycelium > Unclassified | place: USA: New Jersey, Wharton State...
GATCACTACCTATTGTTCTACATATAGGAGTGCTATTGTTCTTGAAATAGAGATAACCTAACCATCTTAGGGTAGTCCTTTGTTCTATTCAAGGATAGATGATAATCTATGAGTAAAGATCAGTATTATATACAAATATTAAGGACCTTGTATCTCTATGGAATCTTATTGCCTTGGGGTCTATTTATAGCCAAAAGAAGAGCATTGAAGAGAGCTTTACAATGGTTGTTGAAGCAACCAATTACATCAAGTGGTTCCCAAGATATCAGTGATTTAGTATCTGGTGACTTGGTGATTACCAACTGATCTGCTGATAACTTGGTGAATAATGATTTTCTTAAGACATTTTTGGTACTATTTGAAAAGTCTTCTTAAGGGCTTTTGGTGGCTATTTAGATTATCAAAATTGGTCAAATATTCCCAGAGTTATGGTCTGAATAAAGTTTGTAACAGATGTATTTCTCAATTATTATAAAGTCACTTGTTTTGGCTACTTTATTAGTGGTAAAGACAATGCTGTTCTATGAAGGATATATGCAGTTAATAGAAATATCTAATTTGACACTTTGGAGATGCCTATTCAAGATATTGACGTGAGTATCAGCTGGGTACAGTATAAGGTTCCTATTATTTTCAGTCATTGGGACCATATTATATACTTTCTCAATGGGCTCTTTGTAGTCATGCTAATTTTTGGATGTTTTTGAGTTTGTGGTTTGAATGCAGTATTGTGTATTTCTATGATCTTTTTTAATAGAAGAGCTGAAAAGGCTTCATAGATTTTTAGTACATTTTCAATGCTTGATTTGGTAACCTGGGCAAATGATTTATTAGCTATTGTAAATTTTGACTTAGCTAGCACTGTTGTGCTTGGATGTGGGAGGATAGGAGAAGGAACTCTAGAAACTCTTTTTTTTGTATTGTTTCTACATTGGGGGGATTTGGCTGGTTTCTTGAATTGTTTGGCTACAGCTGTCCTAAAGGAAAGGCCATTAGTGTTTACAGAGAACTTGTTCCATCCTGACTTGTATATTGCAGATAGCAGTTCCCAAGCTGAAAATTCAAATTCTTGTAACTGAGAAATATTGTTGATATTCTTACCTGTGATGTTTCTTTGTTTGATAAATATGGCAATGCATTGGAGTGAGCACACAATATTTCTTGCATCTCCTACTACTAGGAATTCTTCAGTTCCAAATAGAGTAGTGGAAGTGAATGCTCCATCCTATAGTTGAGGATCTGTTGGTGTGTCTGAATGGTATGGTATGACATTTGCTTCTATACTGGTATTTGTATTGTCCATGCTACCTGTGGGGGTATTGGAGATGTCTACTGCCTTGTTGTTTGCTATCTGGGTAGTATTTTCAGCTTGGGGTTGGGTAGAAAAGTTAAAGGACGGAAGGTTCAGATGTTGTGTGTTGGAGAGTGTAGCATGCATGCTCGCACCTGTGCCCTCTTCAATGTCCATCTGTTCTGCCCATGAGTTGTTTTGGGCTTCCATTCGGGTGGCATAGTCTATTGATGAGGCTACACTGATGTGGGAGCTAGTGGACTGAGACCTAGTGGTTGTATTAGTGTCTTGCACTATGGGGTTTCTACCTCTGGTTTCATCGTGTTCTGTAAACTCGCTGGTTGTATTTAGGTGGTTGGGTATGTTGTATGGGGGGTTGTGACTCTCAAACATAGGTGTATTCGCTGGTTCTCTACTGGGCGCTACCATCATTGATGGTGGTGTGTGAGAAAGAAGCGATGTTCCGTAAGACAGTCCAAAATGCGGCTCTACGAAATGCACGAGTGAAATTATAATAAATCGTTTTTGGGTTGCGGTTATCAGAACAACTCTTCATTGATGGTCGATCAAATATATTTTCCCACATTGTCTCCACACGCCTCCATTCAACCCGTCGGTGATTGGGTATATTTATCTCTCCTTCCTTCTTCCTGAAGCTTCCACTTTGACGAAGATTTACCAGCAGATTAAAAGTGCACCACAAACTAAATACACCAACATGACCCTATCCCAGGTATTTGCAACCCTGGCGGTTATACTGGTACGTTGTGATCGTTAGCACTGTTATATCCATATTCGTGATCATACCCAGAGCGTAATTTATTACCGAAATGGGGAACTCATCAGAAACACAATCCTCCTCAAGGCATCACTGCCCAAAGGTTACATCGCTGGAGGCGATTTCGATGTTGACTGTAGAGATATCGGCACTGCAGCGACACCAGAAATCGCTTCATGTGAGGATGCTGCGTTTTGGGATCTCCATGCTGCCTCGGGTGAACTCAAAGAGCGTCGACTGATACTCGGCTGCGATCCCAATCGCCATAACTGGAATACCGTCATGGGCCCATTGCGTGACCCAAATCCTCGAGCAACTCTCTGGCTATACACCGAACCCACTGAAAATTCTGCAAATGCTGGTGTGGCTTCGTCTCCAACTACAGCAAAAGACAAGGCTGCGGATATAATCGAGGAGATCAAGGGCATAGTGAATACTGAAGAAACCCCAAAAGAATTCAGACAGCCAGATCTTCGCAAACTCGAGTTGAAGAACTATCCAGAAGGACATGATTTTCATCCTCTTGGTATTGAAATATGGCCCTCCTATGGTGGAAATGGTTCGTACCTCTACGCGGTGAATCACGCACGTGCACGCACTGTGATCGAACAGTTCCTTCTGGATCCTGCCGATCTCAACAGTGCAACCCACATTCGCACCATTAGCCATCCATGGTTTATTTCTCCCAATGCTCTTGCTCTTACCTCTCCAGACTCGTTCTATGTATCTAATGACCATCTCTTCACCCGCCGTCTCCCTATCCTTGGCAAATTCTTACCCTTCACTGAAACAATCCTCGCCCTCCCGTTTAGTTTCGTCGCACACGTGACATTGAACCCTCCCTTCTCACCACCCTCCTCTCCTACCATCAAAGAACACACCATAGAGGCCCCTTTCATTCCCTTTTCCAATGGTGTCTCGCTCTCTCCTGGCGGTGGCGAACTTGCTATTGCGTCTACGACTACTAATAGAGTCCTTTTCTACCTTCGTGACAAAACCACCAACAAACTCACTTTCAAGGACGCCGTACCTATACCTTTCTGTCCTGATAACGTTCGATATTATGCACCAGAATCACATAATGACGATACCTCGGAACTCATTGTTTCTGGACACCCACACTTCCCGTCTATCCTCGAGGTTATTGCCAAGAAGCCTGGAGCGGTTGGTCAAAGTTGGGTCGTATCTGTCACCAAGACGTCTGAATCGCGTGCCGGTCTGATTTATGACACGCAAGCACCTTTTTCTGCCAACGAGAAAGTCCCTTTCGTTGCGATACCAAAAGGGTATGCCGTTGAGACGCTCTTTCAGAGTAATGGCACTGGATTTTCGACTAGTGCCACTGGTTTGAAGGATTCTCTTACGGGAAATGTGTATATCAGTGGTTTGTATGCTCCACAGGGTGCAATGGTCTGTGGATCAAGTGAGCGCATGTCTGCATGATGTATATGCAAAACGGGTGGGAAAGAAGATGTACTATCTATATTGTTCTGCCCTGTAATTTGGTTATCTCCAATACACCAAGTATGTTGTTTGTCTGAGTCACAGCATCCAACTTCCCGGGAAGAAGTGGCTTAAAAAGTCTAAATCATAGGTGGACGTAACGAATGCTACACTGAGGAAAGGGGACATTTCGTAAACATATATCTCTGAAAAGGATGTTCATTGATAACCATAAACTGCACCACCTATCTAGCGAAACGTGTGATACATGAGTTGCCGAAGCTAAGAAGGGTATGAAGCGGTGATGTAATGACGGGAATAACTGGTACTTGAGTTGCCTGAAAGAGGAACGGAGCTTTGAAAACCAGAAGAACCACGAAAAAGAGGGAAAATGTCCGTTGAAATTGAATGACAGTATCCGAAATCGGGCGTAAATCGGGCATAAATGAAAGAAGGGGGCATACGAGGTTGTCAGACTGAGAATAACAATAGCCTGTGAGCATAAATTGGTATAACTGCCCTTGCTCTTCATTTCATTCTCCAGTCCTTCACTACGAAAAAGCAAGTGCGATAGATTGGTATGCAGTTATCGACTTTGACATGTCCGCTGTCTTCCACTGATGTATCTCCTTGAACGGGGTCTTGATGAACAAGCCGTGCAATTATGACTGGAAAATACGGTCCTCGGAGGTGGTGTCAACACATCTAGCTTGAACTTGTTTGCACCTGGTAGCGAGCAATGTTCCTTGTGTAGAGACACGAGAGACTCCAAATCCTTATGGCCATCCCAGATACGAAGAGAAAGCGTTCCGCCCTCCGTCTCTAGATCTGGTATTAGGCGTGATTGGACCATCTGCACGAGAGCACCCGGTGAGGAGGATATACGGGTATTTAAATTTATTTCTTTCAGTGATGGGCACAAAGGCCAGCAACTGGGAGAAGGCGGATCGGAAGTGGATGGTGAAGATGATACAGGTGAGCAATTGAGGCTCGAAAGTAACTTATCAGTGATAACGACGCCACTGACGGTCAATTTGGTCAGAGACGAAGATGACATTTCAAGACACTCTGCAAGGCAGGTTTCGGTCATGGGAACATCAAGCCATAACGATTTGATGGCGCAAGACGAACGTTTGATGAGTGACAGGAAGCTTACCGGCAACCATGGCCCTATGGCTGCTGCTGCGCTCCGCCGTGCAGTCTGATGTGTTTGTCCTTCAGCATGGATACGAACGTGCTTCAACGCAGGTAGCACCAGGAAATCAATGATTGCGGTCAGGTCGTAGGCGATGTTGAGAGAAGTCAATTTGGAGAGGACGAGGGGCTGGCGTACAGATCGGGTATCTCCAGGACGAGGCCGGGTGATACGGATGTGCTCAAGATTGTAGCATCGATCCAGAAGTTCAAGGTAATCGAGGGTTCCCTGACGCATAGTTATGGATAGGAGAGTGAGGCGTGAGAGGGGGAGTTCCATTAGTCGACGTGTGTCGGCCAGGTCATCTACCCAAGTTAGTTCGCGAAGTTGAGGTGCGGAGTTGAGGAGAGAGATTATTGGGGTGATGTTGGCAGAGCTAATGTCACGGGCACTAAACTCAAAGGCACGCAGAAGAGGTGCATTGTTTTCCGCACGAGATAAAGAATACATGGGGGGACAATAGAGACCACGGAACTCGAGTCGGACATGTCTCCAGCGGGAGGAGTGGTGGCAGATGACGTCCAGAATCTCCTGTGCTGGCTGCTCATTGAAGTCGATGGATATAGAAATGGAAAGTAACAAACAGCCTGAGCGCTGGAGCCAGTCTGAAGCCATGGGGACGTCGAGGACTGGGTCCTTGTAGACGACATGGAGCCTGGTCCACAGCGACGGTGTCGACAGTGTCACTCTCCGCCATCGAGAACATGTATGTGCAACAAGTAAAGGCGCCTGTGATGACGCAGGTACGGGGAATGTTTCGTCAGAAAGACAGTAGCCAAAAATTTGGGCGAGCAACTCAGCCGGCAGCCGGCTCATGGGCCCACTTTGACAAGATCCACGCAAAGCATTCTTGTGGCCGTCGTCGACGGGGAGCTTACAGAATTCAAGATCCCCAAACAGCATCATGGGTTAACGGGAGGTGAAGGAAAGATGATGTGGGTTCTATTCGGATTAAATTTCGCCTTGTTTGTTATAACTCCATCTATGTTCGCGTATTACCCGTGCTCCGATGCCGATGGAAATATCTGCCGAGGTAGAGTTATCTCTGCAATATTGTCCGCGCACCGTATTCCTGGAGGTTGGAATAGTTGCGGAGCCATGACACAATCCAAACCATAATCTGGGGTGCTTTCTGACGTAGACAAGACATGTATGGCTAGTTCGAAAGCTTCAATAACATACTCCATGTCATTAGCTAATTATGCCAGTTGGAGCACGAAGCACAGAATTCTGATTGATACTTAAATAACTAGATGCGAGGATCACTCAGTGCAATCTGTCGTATGTTGTCATCATATACTCGTTGTTTCACCTCTTCCACTTGTAACCATCTCCGGCGCCACCACAGCTCACTTTCACTATGAAAATCGCCATCCTTACCTCGGGTGGAGACAGCGCAGGCATGAACGCCGTCGTGCGCTCCGTCGTGCGATCTGGCATCCTCAAGTCAGGAATTTGATACATATCGGTTCAGATACTTATTTGATCATAGAGATTGTGAAATGTGGGTCGTTCGTGAAGGCTATGAAGGACTTGTACGGGGAAATACACAGGCAGCAGAAGAACAAGCCGCACAAGCCGCGGTTCTCTCCGATGTCGCCAAAGTCACACAGGAGGCTCAGACAAAACCCCTCCGCGGGCGCGAGCCCGATAGAAATCTCATTCATAATCTCAGATTTGGTGATGGAGACCTTTTGAAGGATGGAACGAGCGAATTTGCGGGTGGTCGTACTCTCAAAGGCCGATACATCGTTCGAGTTGGCTGGGACGATGTGAGGGGATGGTATTCTCAGGTTCGTCGACCGGACTGCCACTATCAATGGTCTAATGAGAGATAACAGGGAGGTACTCTAATCGGTACCGCACGTTCAGCCACCTTTAGAACCCATGAAGGTCGTCTTGCAGCTGCCCACAATCTCATCAAAGAAGGAATAGACGCCCTTGTTGTGTGTGGTGGTGATGGTTCCCTAACAGGTGCCGATGTCTTTAGGTCCGAGTGGCCAAGCCTCATCCAAGAGCTTCACAGTCAAGGTCAATTCGCTGATGTACATGCCTTCGTCGCCCTGATAATTCTCACCTTTGCCAGGCATCATTACGGATGCACAACTCCAAAAGCACTCCCATCTACGCATCTGTGGTTTAGTCGGCTCAATCGACAATGATATGTCATTGACCGACCTTACCATTGGCGCACCAACCGCGTTACAGCGCATATGTGAGGCTATTGACAACATCAACTCTACTGCATACAGTCATTCTCGCGCTTTTGTTGTCGAGGTCATGGGTCGAGACTGTGGTTGGCTTGCTGTTCTGGCAGGCGTTGCGTAGGTCTTATACTGTGCTTCAATATGTTGAACTCATAACCAAACAGGGGTGGTGCCGATTTCATCTTTATTCCGGAACGACCTCCCAAGGGCGACCCATGGGAGGATGAGCTTTGTTCCGAGATTCAGAAGGTCACCATCTTGTTTAGTAGGTTTTTTATTGGCTGACGTGTTCACCAGCACCGCTCAATAGGAAAGCGCAAGACCATCGTCATTGTAGCTGAAGGAGCTCATGATGCGGATTTGAAGCCCATACAGGCTGAGTACATCAAAGATGTTCTGACTGATCGATTGGGATTGGATACACGAGTCACAACCCTTGGTCATACCCAACGTGGTGGTCCTCCTTGCGCCATGGATCGTATTCTCGTAAGTAGTGAATTCTGTCATTGGTATATTTCGTTCATCGTATCAACAGCCGACTCTTCAAGGGGTCGAAGCTGTGGAAGCAATCCTCGAGTCAACACCTGGAACTCCTTCCTATATGATTGGTATTCAAGAAAACAAAATCACTCGCGTACCGCTCATGGAGGCCGTTGAAAAGGTTCACTTTTACCTTGCGTTCCCTTCAGTTTCATGCTTACCTCATGCTTACCTTCGATAAGACGAGGGATGTAGCACGAGCCGTCAAAGCAAAAGATTTTGAAAGGGCTCTTGCTGCTCGTGGGTCTGAGTTCGTTGAATATTTCGAGGCATTTACCTCTGTCGCTTCCTTGTTCGATGAACATACTCAGGTTCCTCCCGAATTCGTGAGTCTCTTCCACTTATATTTAAACTAAATTCTGAGCATACTGCAGAGAATGCGCGTTGCCATTATTCAGTAAGTCGAGGATGAAACCGTATTGAGCAAGATCTCATCCAATCCTAGCATGGGCGCTCCTGCTGGTGGCATGAACGCAGCTACACGCGCCCTTGCTCGCTATTGTATTCAACAAGGTCACACACCAGTTGCTGTGCACAATGGATTCCGTGGCCTCTTGGATGATCTTGTTGACGAACTCTCCTGGTTGGGTGTTGATGCTTGGAGTGCCCGTGGAGGTTCTGAACTTGGGACGAACCGATTTTTACCTTCAATCGACATCGGTGCAGTCGCTTCCCAATTCCAAAAGTACAGGATTGATAGTGTCGTCATCATTGGAGGGTTTGAAGGCTTCCATGCTCTATTGCAGCTCGAGGAAGGTCGTATGCATTATCCTGCTTTCCATATTCCGATGGTCCACCTACCCGCAACGATTTCCAATAATGTGCCCATGACTGAGTATAGTCTCGGAAGTGATACTAGCTTGAATGCACTGGTGAGCGCTTGTGATGCTATCAAGCAGAGTGCCAGTGCCAGTCGCGATCGTGTGTTTGTAATTGAAACCCAAGGAGGAAGATGTGGCTATATAGCGACAATGGGTGCTTTAGCCGTAAGCGTTAGATGTTCCATCGTCCAATACTTGATTGATATAGTCATTAGACCGGGGCAACTCTTGTATACACCCCAGAAGACCCCATAACCCTTGATATGCTGCGTCGCGATGTGAGATTCTTGAGGACTCGTTATGCATATGACGTAAAGGGTAACCGTGAAGGTCGAATTATCATCCGGTACGTATTTAACGGTTCGATGTTATCTCGGTAGCTGATCGATGCGTAGGAATGAAGCGTCGTCGAACATTTACAGCACTTCTGTTCTCACAAAGATGTTTGAAGAAGAGGGTGGTGATCTCTTTGATGCCCGTTCAGCGTCTTTGGGACATACTTTACAAGGAGGTGTACCCTCACCCATGGATCGTGCGCGTGCTGTTCGACTTTCGCTCAAATGCATGGTGTTTTTGGAAACCCACCACCAGGCGCTTCTTCGACAGGGTCAGAGGAGAAGTGCGAGTCCGGAAACTGCTTCGGTGATCACGATTCGGTCGAGTTCTGTTGAGTGGGTACCTGTTCAGGTGATGCGCGACCATGCGGATATGCAGAATCGAAGAGGGAAGGAAGCTTGGTGGTCGGGTGTGAAAGAGTTGGCGGAGAATCTTGGAGCGAAGAAGCAGTTCCTTGGTATATCAAAAGATGAATTGCGAGACTCGAATTTGGGTTAGTAGATGTGACATGGTTTTTTTTAGCAGATATAGAATATTCGTAGCAAACAGTTGTATGCCTACTTTAATTAGATATGGGCTTTTTGATGGTCATTGATGCCATGGAGGGTTCGATATCATGCTGCTGTTAGAGGAAAAGAAGATGCAGTATGCAGAATCAGATGTCGGACTTGATCGAGGGGATGAGTTTGATAACGGTCTATCTCTAACAATCAGGTATTGAAGTCTGGAACTTGGGATCGAGATTAGGTCTGATCTGAAGTGTTGAGACTCAGGCAAAGAACGAGGGGATCCTTAGAAATCATAATGCCATGCCTGGGTTGGGCGACAAGACAGCCAATGGAAAGACCATCCCGATGTGTACTCTCTCTTCCAGATGATACAACAACCTTCCTGGGTATGATTTACTATTTGGACCTTGTAAACTCAATTGGCACCAATGTACAAGTAAAAAAGTCGAGGTAATGGTCCTTGAGAAAAAGAAACGATTGGACAAATTGGGAATTGAACCCAACACCTCTCGCATGCAGGTTAGTGCTAAGCGAGCGTGATAACCAACTACACCATTTGCCCGACCATTAAGACCTTCACACGGATCTGCATGACTCTTACATCCAATTTGGATTGCCAAGCCTATCACTGGTCTCTTTCCGATCTTCTACAGTGTTTGGAATAGGCATTATCAACTTCTAATTATACAACACCCAAAACTGACCATAGTTTTTTTTAATTTATCACGGGGTATACGTACTCGAGGACTCCTTTGAATACACAACAGAAACAGAAAAAAAAGGAACATGTGAGATTGAGGCAGCTAATGTGTAATTTAGCACGAGAGTGAGGAAATTATGGGTGTTGTATGATGAGAAGTTGATAAGTTCTCAGTTGGCGAGGTGGCTGAGTTGTTGGAGCATGAGACCTGAATGCAGAAAGTCCCATGACAGATGCAGAAGGTTGGATGTTCCAACCTCACCTTGACCACTAAATAAATCCACATAAAATGTGTGAAGAAAAAATAATGAAAATGAAAATAAAATGAAAACAAAAACAAAAGCAATTCAGTAGCTCTGGAACGATCCGCAGCTCTGAATTGTTTTTCCTCATCTTAAAGTCTCATGGACAAGTTATTTTTTTTTGGCTATGTTCAAGTAAACCTCACTTAAATCATCCTTCCTGCTCTTCTTCTACTTCCTCTCTTAACAATTCTGTCTCAAAGTACAACTTCAAACGTCCCAAACAGATGACACCACCAGCTCACTTCACCCCTACTCTTCTTCGTACTCA
>Ga0153953_1000989_pt1 | contig 10392 bp, 7 predicted proteins | sample TSNJ037MetaG_FD_104718 | JGI IMG/M metagenome (GOLD analysis project Ga0153953, IMG submission 104718) | Attine ant fungus gardens microbial communities from New Jersey, USA - TSNJ037 MetaG | ecosystem: Host-associated > Fungi > Mycelium > Unclassified | place: USA: New Jersey, Wharton State...
AAAGAACTCATTTTTATGTCCGAAGCAAATTGCTTCAGTGACATCAATAAAAGATTTTGAATATCCGCCGCGATGTTCTCCCATCGAATGCCCGTTACAGAACAATTCATAGTAGGCCATGACGCCGTCGAATCTTAAAATAATGCGGCGGTGTTTCATTTGGGCAGGAATATCCACATAAGTCACGTAGGAAGAAATCATGGATGTTTCGTCATGACTGAAACAGTTAAAAGGAAGTTCCTTTACGGTGTGCGGCAGATTGACCGCTTTCCAGTCTTTAGACTGTACTTTCTCCGAGGCCGTGGAGATATCCGTTTCAAAAAAGTCAGGTTTAAAATACCAGTGGTTATTCAACAGCTTTGGTTGATTCATATCATCACTCCTTTTCCAATTATTTTAGATGAGATCCGATATCGGCTGCAAGACAGCCAAGTTCAGTTTTTTACTGATTATTTCAGATTAAGAAAAAATTGGAACTAATCTAATATAACGTGCATTGCGGTAGCGTCCCCATGAGGATATAATGTTAAGTAGGATATCAGCTAAGGGAGGAGGAACGATATGTACACTTTGATTATTGTAGATGATGATGAATTGATCCGCAAAGGACTGGAGCGTGTAATACAGTGGGAAAAACTGGGGTTTCATGTGGCAGGAACTTTTTCGAAAGCTTCGGATGCACTTGATTATCTGAAATCCGAACCGGCAGATGTCCTCCTGACAGATATCAAAATGCCGCAGATGAACGGCCTTGAGCTGATCGATGAGGCCAGAAAATATCAGAAAAATTTAAAATCAGTAATTATCAGTGGGTACGGAGAATTTGAACTGGCCAAGCAAGCTCTTCTTTTACGGGTGGAGGACTATTTGCTGAAGCCTCTTGGCGAAGAAGAGATTGAAATCACATTTTTAAATATAAAAAGATGTCTGGATGAGGAACAGACTGTAAAAAAGGAGGAAAGGCTGGAAATGAAAACGGAATATGAACTGATGCGGCTTTTAAACCACCGTGTTCGTATTTCCAATCTTTTTTTGGGCCAGTACACCAAAAAGAAATATTATGAAATGATGGTAATCAAATTATTGTCCGGCGATATCGATGGTGAATGGTTAACCTGCGCGGCGGCTTTGGGAAAGGTTTTGAAAGATTTTTTCTTTGTCTCACATGACGGATGTTTTGCCTGTCTTATTTCTCCGGAGCAGTTAGACGGATGTTTGAAACGGTTAAAAAGGGTGCCTTTAGGATTTTCGCAGACGATCTGTCAGATTTTTATCGGAAAAGAGGTCTGTTCGGAGGCAGAGGTGGTATCTTGTTACTGGTCGGCCGTGGAGTTGGGGAAGATTGAAACATCTGGCGGTGTCTTTTATTATGATGGGAAGCGGAGCAGCTGCAAAAAAGAGTGGAATCTGCTGCAGAATTTAAAGAACCGAATGGTGGCTGATTTTGAGGACGGACGCTTTCAGGAAATTGACGTGTATATAGAACAGATTGACAGAATACTCAGCAATTGTGACAGTAAGGACAAGTATTATTTCTATTCCGATATGGCCTCTAAAATCGCCAGATATTTCGAACTGGATTACAGCGGGACGGATAATCAACTGGAGCAGCCGTATCCGGAGCCGGAACAGATAAAAAGGAAATTCCGGCAGGATATTGAGACGATCCGCAAAACCTTATGGGAAAATTCAGATACGATGAGAAATCTGATTGTCGGTAAAGCCAAGGTGATGATTGAAGAAAGATATGCAGACGAAGAGCTGAGTCTGGCTTTTGTGGCAAATCACCTCAATATCAGTTATGGCTATTTATCCACCATCTTTACAAAAATCGTCGGATACAGTTTCAAGACCTATCTGGTAGAGGTTCGGATGGAAAAAGCAAGGCAGCTGTTATTATCCAGACAACACCGTATTTATGAAATTGCAAAATTGGTGGGTTATAAGAATCCCAGATATTTTACGGATGCCTTTAAACGGTATTATCAGTGTTCACCGATGGATTACATAGCAAGATTTCGGGGGAAAGAATGAATAAAAGAAAAAAGCAGTTCCAGGTGTCAATAAAAATCTATATATTGGTGATTTTTATTCTGTCCATTGTTACTACAGTCATCCTGACCGGAGTTGCCATAACAAGTAAGATATCACAAAATGCCAGGCAGCGGATCGAAGACGGTGACCGCTGGCTGGTCTCCCAGTTGTGTGAAACTGCTGATTATCTGAGCGGACAGGCGGACAATATCTCGGCCACCCTGGCATTTGACAGTGACATTCAGTCGGCACTGATTGCATACCAGTATGGCGGCGGGGAACCGGCCAGTCTTGATCAGGTCCGGATCTGGATCAATTCCAATTTGCTGTATAAGAGCCACTTCAATAATGCGCTCTATGACTGCGTCAATATTGTTCTGTATTCCAATGACGGGGAGGTTCTCGGCAGTAAGGAGACATTCAATCAAAAAATCAATATTACGGATTACGAGTGGTTTGATCTGGTAAAGGATTCTCACGGAAAAAGTATCTGGCTGCCGCTGGGATATGATGAAAACAGCAGTGCAACCGATAAGGTCCTGACGATACCAATTGTCAGGAAAATATTTTCCACGCAGAGTAATAAAGAAAATACCATGCTGGAATTAATGACAGTAGGGAAAGAGCTGGGATATGTGGTGGTATATATTGATGTCAAAATGTTTTCCGATATCGTGGCAGAGGATGTGGATGTCTATGTGAAGCGTTTTTTTCTTGTGGACGAAAACGAACGGATCATCAGCTGCCGGAACAAAAAACAGATTGGCGAAACGCTGAACTATCAGACTTTAAACAATGGATATATAAAGCTGGATGACTCGGAATATATGATGACGAAAAAGGCGATGGAACACCGTGGCTGGGATTATATCTGTATGACGGACCGAACCGAGGTGAAAAGGGAGAGCACGATTGTCTTCAGTACCTGTCTTATTCTTGGCATGATCCTGATTATGGTATTTTCCGCAATTGGGATGATGATATCCCGGACGATAGCGATTCCGGTTAAAATTCTTGTTGATCATTTTAAGCAAGCCGAAAACGGGATTGTGGCAATCAGGGAACAGTCCGGTATCACCGAATTAAAAACTTTGTATGAGTCGTTTAACCATACGATGGAAAAGATTCATGGAATGACGAATGAGTTGTATAAAAACAAACTGATCCACCAGGAGCTGGTGATGAGCATTAAGGAAAGCCGGATTCAGGCGTTGCAGATGCAGATCAACCCTCACTTCCTTTACAATACCTTAGACTGCATTAACTGGAAAGCACAGATTGACGGGAATAAAGAGGTAGCTGAAATGATCCGGATTTTAGGTAGATTCTTTCGTTCCAATACGGAGATGAAAGGTGAATTTACCTCGCTGAAGGATGAAATTGAAAATATTGAACTTTATATCACTTTATCAAAGCTCCGTTTTGGTTCCCGCCTTCATTGCTCGATCGAGATAGACGAAGAACTGTATCAGTGCAGAGTAATGAAACTTCTGCTTCAGCCTTTGGTGGAAAATTCGATTATTCACGGGCTGGAGAAAGAGGGGAACGCTGAAACCATCTGGATATGGTGCGGAGCGGAGGACGGGGATATGGTGATTTCGGTGAAGGATGACGGCAGAGGAATGGAGCCAGATAAGCTCCGCTATCTAAGGCTGCTTTGGGATAACCGTGCGGATGAATATAAAAAAACAGAATCCATTGGACTTTATAATGTGATGCGGCGGCTATATCTTAGCTACCGTGATGACTGTAATCTGGAGCTGTTTAGTGAACCAGGAAAAGGGACGGAAATCGTAATCACATTTCCGCTGAAATAATCCGGACAAATCTGAACTTTTTGCCAGCAGAAATGAAAAAAACAGAATAGATATAAAATAGGACTCGTTGTTTGACAGCGGAAGTCTTTCTATAATTAAAGTGTAAAAATGGACTTAACACACAAGGAGGAAAAAAGCATGAAAAAAATGTTAGCTGTTACATTGGCATGGGCCATGACCGTCGGTGCCCTAAGCGGATGCTCCGGGACTAAGACCGAAGCAACTACAGCAGCGGCCGCAGCACAGACGAATCAGGCGGAAGAAGATCAGACTTCTGCGCCAACCGTGATCCACTATTATGACTGGGCGATCATGGACACCACCATTATTGATGATTTTAATGCAGCCAATCCGGATATTGAGGTGCAGTATCATGCCATCCCGGACAGCGGGTCCGATAAGCTGACCCAGCTGGATATTCTGGCGATGGGCGGCGGAGAGATTGATGTTATGCCAGGCTCAGACGGTGAGCAGATGCTGCGAATGAAAAATGGTATGTATGCCCCGATCGATGATCTGATCGCAAAAGATGGCATTGATATGGAAGCAAATTTTGGCGATATCCTCAGCTATGCCACCTACAACGATGTGACCTATGGCTATCCGATTCGTTCCACGATTGAGGGAATCTGGTACAATAAAGATATGTTTGATGCGGCCGGCATCGAATATCCGGATGGCTCCTGGACCTGGGACGAATATAAAGAGATCGCCAGGAAACTCACCAGCGGTGAGGGCGATAACAGGGTATACGGGACGTATACCCATACCTTTAACGGACAGTGGGCACCGGTCGGAAATGAAGTTTCCCCATGGTATCAAGAGGACGGCACATGCAATATTACAGCAGACGGTTTCCGGACGGCTCTGGAGCGCAGAAAAGAACTGGACGATCTGGGATATCAGTTATCCTTCAGCCAGATTATTGCGACAAAGGCCAACCAGAGTGCTTCTTTCCTCGGCGGAAAATGCGCGATGGTGCAGGCCGGTTCCTGGATTGTACAAAACATAAAAGACCAGGAAAACTATCCCCATGATTTCCGGATTGGTGTGGCACCTATGCCAAGGTTTGATGATACCGTTGAAAAAGATAATTATTTCAGCGTGGCAGCTACCATTCTGGCAATTCCCGCAACTTCCGCCCATCCGGAGGAGGCCTGGCGGTTTATCCGCTATATGGTCGAAGAAGGCGCGGAGCGCGTCGCCGGAACCGGTAATTATCCTTCCTATAAGCCGGCGTACAGTGACAGTCTGATTGAAACCTTTATCAAAGATTCCGGCCTGGCAATCGAAGATGTCAGAATGTTGTTTGAAGATATGTCACCGGTCGGACAGAAGCCAACCGGACTTGGCGCAGCAGAATATCAGCAGTCTATGCAGGAACAGACCCAGTTATTCTTTAACGGAGAAAAATCAGCGGATGAGGTTTTAGGGCAGATCGAAAAGATCACCAATGAAGCAATAAAGAAAGAACTGGAAGGAAATTAGCAACAGCAGCATTGGAGGGCCATTGTGAAGCAGAAAAATACCAAACGAACCAAGCGGCAGCTAAGGGAAGAACGCGCAGGATATCTATTTGTGATACCAAATTTTATTGGTATTGTCATCTTCGTGGCATTACCCATTATACTGTCTCTGATGCTGGGGTTTACCAAATGGAATCCGATGCAGGGTCTTTCAGCCATTGAGTTTGCCGGGCTGGATAATTTCTCCAGAATGATTTCCGATGAGAGGCTGCATGCGGCGCTGAAAAATAATTTTGTTTATACCTTTACCTATGTTCCCGTATCTGTAGCGCTGGCGCTTCTGGTTGCCGTATTGCTTGATAAATATGTGTTTATGAAAGTCCCGCTGCGTTTGATGTGCTTTATGCCTTATATCTCGGCGATGGTATCGGTTGCCTATGTATGGCTGATTCTTTTAAATCCTGAAGGCGGTCCGGTAAACTCTGTTCTGGCTGCTTTGGGTGTGAAAAATCCGCCCGGGTGGTTCACCAAGAGCAATTCGTCACTTGCCGGTATTATTCTGATGTCGATCTGGCATGACTTTGGCTATTATATGATTATCTTCCTGTCCGCCCTGCAGGGACTTTCCAAAGAGGTGTATGAGTCGGCCAGGGTGGACGGCGCCGGCGGACTGCAGTGCTTTTTTCGGATCACTGTGCCGATGATGGCGTCCAATATTATATTTGTGGCAATTCTGGCGACAATGAACTCATTTAAAGTATTTGATCAGATTAATGTTCTGACCGAAGGCGGCCCGGGATACTCAACGAATGTTCTGGTTTATTGCATTTATCACTATGCATTCCGGGAACATAACATCGGCTATGCGTCGGCAGTGGCGGTATTGCTGTTTGTAATTATTATGGTCTTTTCTGCGGTACAGGTAAAGCTGAAAGAAAAATTTACAATATAGAAGGGGCAGACGGATGAAACCAAAAACAAAAGAACTGCTGTTTAAGCTTTTAGCAACCCTGCTGGTGGGAAGCCTGGCTGTTGTCTGTGTGTTTCCGTTTATCTGGATGGTTTCCGCATCCTTGAAAAATGAGATCGATGTCATGGAATTCCCCATCAGGATTATTCCGAAAGTGGTCAATTGGAATAATTATGCAACGGTCTGGTTAAAGAGCGATTTTCCCAATTATTACCGCAACAGCCTCTTTGTGACAGGAGTTACCCTGCTGGGGACAATCTGTCTTTCGACAACAGCAGCATATGGCTTTGCGAGACTTAAATTTCGGGGAAAAAACCTGATCTTTGCCGTTTATATGGCAACGCTTATGGTTCCGATTCAGGTAACCCTGCTGCCCAAATATATCTATTTCGGGCAGCTGCATATTAATAATACCTTTTATGCATTGATCCTTCCGGGTATTTTCTCGGCCTTCAATACATTTCTGATGCGGCAGTATTATGAGGGGATTCCTTATGAACTGACGGAAGCGGCGCAGATTGACGGTGCCGGGCATTTCCGGATTTTTTGGCAGATCATGCTGCCATTGACAAAATCAGGATTTGTGACGTTACTGCTGTTTTCCTTTACCTGGACCTGGAATGATTATATCAACCCGTTGATCTACTGCAATAAAGAAGAGCTGCTTACGCTGACGGTGGGACTTCAAAGATTTCAGCAGGCGCTGAGTACCCGATATGCCATAATTATGGCCGGGTGCACCATGGCTCTGGCGCCGTTGATCGTGTTGTTTTTGTTTACCCAGAAGTATTTTATTGAGAGTTATGCATCCAGCGGGGTGAAGGGATAAGAAGGCGAAATGAAGGAGAGCATTATGACTAAAATAGAAGATAAAGTGACAGAACTGCTACAGACTCTGACGCTGGCAGAAAAGGCTTCGCTTTGTTCGGGAGTTGGACTATGGCAGACAAGACCTTTACCGGAGAAGGGGATTCCGGAAATCTGGATGGCAGATGGTTCCAACGGGGTGCGGATTATGAAACCGGTCAATCAGGAACGGAAGCAGGACACTTCTGATTTTCTGAAGGTGACCGATCTGACCCAGAATTCGCCGACGATCACCAGCCAGTATGAGGCGGTCTGCTATCCGTCCGGGGCTTCTCTGGCTGCTACCTGGGATACGGGGCTGGTAGAAGAGATGGCCAAAGTGCTGGGTGATGAATGCCGGTATTTCAAAGTAAATCTGCTGCTGGCTCCGGGAATTAATATTAAAAGAAGTCCATTAGGTGGGCGGGGATACGAATATTATTCAGAAGATCCTTACCTGACTGGAAAAATCGCCGAAAGCTTTATCAAAGGTGTGCAAAAGACCGGAACCGGAACCAGCATCAAGCATTTTGCGGCAAACAATGCGGAAACACTGCGCATCAATATGAGTTCCGACATGGATGAGCGGGCACTTCGGGAGATCTATCTCACGCCATTTGAAATTGCTGTTAAGGCAGCGAAGCCCTGGACGGTGATGTCCAGCTACAATAAAATCAACGGCGTACAGATGGCGGAGAACCGGGCATTGCTTACCGATATTCTGCGTACGGAATGGGGATTTGACGGCGTAGTTGTGTCTGACTGGGGTGGAGTCAAGGATCGGGTCAAGGCTCTAACAGCGGGCAATGACCTGGATATGCCGGAAAATCGGCGAAACAATCAGACCATCCTGGAGGCCGTCAAAGCCGGAACGCTGTCGGAGGAAGTGCTGGATCAGAGCGTAGGGCGAATATTAAAGATGATTTTTTACGCCAAGGAACAGGAAAACTTTACGGATGAAATCGATTTTGAGGCGAACCGGAAAGTATCGCGGCGGGTGGCGGAGGATTCTGTCGTATTGTTAAAAAACGAAGGGAATCTGTTGCCGCTGACGAAGGAAAAATATAAAAAGCTTGCTGTGATCGGAGCCTTTGCAAAAGAGCCGCGATACCAGGGCGGCGGCTGTACGCTGGTCAATCCGGTCTGGATCAGCAAACCGTATGAAGAGATGGAAAAGCTGGCCGGAGAAGATATGAAGCTGGCTTATGCACCAGGCTATGATCGGAACAGTGAAACCAATGAAGAGCTGCTTGCTGAAGCAGAAACCGTGGCAGCATCGGCAGATGCAGCAGTTATCTTCGCCGGGCTGTGGGTAGCCTATGATCGGGAAGGATTTGACCGGAAACATCTGGAGATTGATTTCTCTCATATTCAGTTAATTGAAAGAATTGCCAAGGTGCAGAAACGTGTTATTGTGGTGCTCAGCAATGGTGATGCAGTTACGATGGATCCCTGGCTGCCCGGGGTCGGGGCGGTAGTCGAACAGTTTTTGGTAGGGGAGACTGTTGGAGAGGCGGTGGCGGCCATACTATTCGGCAAGGTGAACCCGTCAGGAAAACTTCCGGTTACCTTCCCGAAACGACTGGAGGATACATCAGCGTATCCGTATTTCCCGGGAGAATGCAATCATCATATCTACGGAGAGGGAATTTTTGTCGGTTACCGCTATTATGAAAAGAAGAAAATTGAGCCGCTGTTTCCATTCGGATATGGACTCAGTTATACAGAGTTTCAGTATTCTGACCTGCGGACGGATAAAAGCCAGATGAAGGATACCGATTTACTGACAGTTACTGTGGATGTGACCAATACAGGAAACTGCCGGGGGAAGGAAGTGGTCCAGCTTTATATCAGCGATGAGGTCTCCAGACTGCTGCGACCAGAGAAGGAACTGAAAGCTTTTAAGAAAACGGAACTGGAACCGGGAGAGAGGAGAAGACTTACCTTTACTCTGGGGTACCGGGATTTTGCTTATTATGATCCGGAGGCAGGAGACTGGGTGGTGGAGGAGGGGACTTTTGTAATTCATGCGGCAAGCAGTGCAAGGGATATTCGTCAGAGTACCCGGGTTGAAGTAGTGGCGGCCAGGAAGAAATTTCGCAAGCTTTCTCTGGACAGTCAGCACACAGCCGTATTTGAAAATCCCCGCGCCAGGGAAATGTATCTGCAGTTTCTGGCCGATGCCGGGGTAATTGCCAGGGACAGGATCGAAGCGATGGTGCCGCTTTTGAAAGGCAATTATATGGGTATCTACAATGTGGTAACCTCATTGCTGGGAGGCGATGTAACCAAGGAAGAAATGCAGGAATTGCTGGATCGCATAAATCATGAATGCTGATCACTCAACATATTCATAAACTGTTTTGCCGCCTGCGAAATCGGCAAACTGTCATTATATGCCACGACCATCTGCCGTGCCGGCAGTTTTTCTTCCAGGGTGACGATGAATAAGTCGTTCTCGGTTTGGGGAATACAATAATCCGGCACAAAGGCAATCCCAAGGCCGATTCTGGCCAGATCGATCAGCAGGTCATTACTGCTAAGTTCGATTTCCGGAACCAGGTCCAGCTGGCAATGCTGAAAGATTTTATGCAGGAACTCACTGGTGGTGCTTTTTCTGTCCAGCATCAGAATCGGGTGTTCCTGCAGTTCTTTTAAGGAGACAGCCTTTCCACGCAAGGAAGAATATTCCTCATTAGCGACAAATACATCATAAAATTCACGAATCATCCGGACGTTTTGGGTATTGGAAAAACCGGAATTAGGATAGTTGGTAATACAAAAATCCACCTGCCCGGAGTCCAGCAGCCGCGCACATTCAATCGAGGTTTGATTGGTAACCTTGATATGTACATTGGGATATTTTTGATGAAACTGTTTTAAAAAGGGTACCAGATAGTAACGGCAGATCGTATCACTGGCACCAATGCGCAGCTGGCCGCCATTTAAGGTATTGGCTTCCAACAGTTGATTTTCCCCTTGTTTGATCAGGTTCATCGCCGGTTCAATATGTTTTAACAGAATCTCACCTTCCGGGGTGAGCTGGACGCGTTTGGTACTGCGGATAAATAAAGTCTGATTCAGCTTTTTTTCCAGAACTTTGATTGATTGGCTGACAGCGGACTGGGAGATAAACAGCTGCTTGGAGGCCTCGGAAAAACTTAAGGTATTGGCAACGTGATAAAAAACTTTGTATAACTCATAATTAATATCCATCATTAGTCCTCCTTATAAATACAAGATGTATTTTATCATAAGT
>Ga0153953_1000990_pt1 | contig 10372 bp, 10 predicted proteins | sample TSNJ037MetaG_FD_104718 | JGI IMG/M metagenome (GOLD analysis project Ga0153953, IMG submission 104718) | Attine ant fungus gardens microbial communities from New Jersey, USA - TSNJ037 MetaG | ecosystem: Host-associated > Fungi > Mycelium > Unclassified | place: USA: New Jersey, Wharton State...
TGGATATTAGATTCTTTATCCCAAATAATTCGTTGTCGTCAAAGGAATTCACGTTCAGCAGTATATATTTGAAATCAATTATACCATACCGAAGCCAATGGCTTCAATCAAAGAATAACAATACTGTGCGGGCGGCAGAATGCCGCCCCTACAAGCGCGTATCCTCTAACCGGTAATTCTTCCGCTCTGATCTTTTACAATGCCACGCGCGCAGCATGAACGTAGTATTCAATACCACGATTCGTGCATTAATCATTATGACCATACGGCAAAACTCTTCCGGTTTATCCGGATCAGGACCTTACGATACTGACATACTCCCATTTCCTCCGGCATATCCTTAAATATATAAAAACCAGAGGGGGGCGGCAGCCTTGGCAAGGAAACCCGCCAATGCACAAAAACCAAAAAAAGACCGTAAGGATCTTCGGTTGATTTTTTCAAACATGCTGGAGCTGCCGAAGGAGGTAGCGCTTAACCTTCCTCTTATTTCTATCACCGGTAACCAGGAGATGGAAATAGAAAATTATAAAGGCGTGGTGGAATACACTGAGGAACGGATACGGCTCAATACCTCCTGCGGTATTTTAAAAATAGAAGGGAAATCTCTTTTCCTGAAGCAGATAACAACTGAAAACATGTTAATAACTGGAAAGATAACAAAGCTGGAGTATATGTTATAGGGAGCGTCTGCCAATGTTCTTAAAAGGTTGGAATTATTTACGGGGATACGTAGAGATACGGGTCAGCGGATTCTCTGTGGAGAGATTTATGAATCTGGCCGTATACCGGGGCGTTTATCTTTGGGACATCCGTTATACTCCAAAGGGAGTCATAATGAAGGTTTCCGTCAAGGGCTTTAAGCTGTTAAGGCCCTGCGCGAAAAAGACCAAATGCCGCATTAAGATAATCAGTAAAAACGGCTATCCCTTTCTTGCCCATAGGTATAGAAAACGGAAAATCTTCGGGGCCGGCTTTATTTTTTTTGTAGCCGTGCTTTATGTTATGTCTTCTTTTTTGTGGCTGGTGGAGATAGAAGGCAACGAGCGGATAAGCAGCGAGACGCTTATCCAATTCTGTCAGGACCGGGGCCTTAAAACAGGTGCGTATAAGAAAGGCTTCGATAAAAATCTGCTGGAGAACGAGCTGATGCTTTCATTCAGTGATCTTTCCTGGGTCAACATAACCGTTACAGGCACCCGGGCCCATATACAGGTTACAGAAACCATCCCTCATCAAGAGCTTGTGAACAGGGATACCCCCTGCGATATAATAGCCTCAAAGGACGGACTTATTACCTCCATCGTTACCAGCGCCGGCACGCCTCTTAAAAAAAGCAAGGACGTAGTGCAGAAGGGAGACGTGCTGGTCAGCGGTGAACTCGTAGTAAAAGAAGACGAAACCGGTATAATAAAACAGTATGTCCATTCCTCCGCCGAGGTGTGGGCCAAGATGTACAACGAAATCAGCTTCACTGTTCCATACACTTATACTGAAAAAGCATACACAGGTGAAGCCGAAAACTATTACACCATTCAGTTCTTCGGTAAAAATTTTAATTTAAATTTCTGGAAAAGTGGAAATTCCTTTAGCAACTATGATAAAATAACCTACAGAAATCAATTAAGCTTTGGCGAAAACTATCCGCTGCCGGTTATCCTCATAAAGAATCAGGCCAGAGAATTCATACCCATAGATAAAACCAGGGACAGAGAACAGGCGGAGGAGCTGGCCGACAGGATAGTGACAAGCCGCATCCTGCGCGAATTTGATTTTGAAGCTGATATAGTAGGCAAGGAGCTTGAATTTATCCCGGAAGATGATTATCTCAGAGTTCTGGCTGTCATAACCAGCCTGCAGAGAATAGACGAGGAAAGAGCGATTGAAGCTGAGAAGTAAAGGAGGAGAGACCTGCTTGCATAAACAGGAAATAGAAGTACGTTCCGAGGTTATCGGAAATGTGTTTGGGCTTTTGGACGGAAATATACGTAAAATAGAAAAAGCCTTCAATGTCCGTATTCTTAACAGGGGCGAAAACATCGTGATAATAGACGAGGCGGAGAAGCCGAAAAGCCTTGACGGAGCCCGGGCCGTGATAGAAAAGCTCATAGCTATGGCGGAAAAGGGCGTAGAGATAAAAGATCAAAACGTTGATTATCTAATTTCTTTTTTAAATGAGGATGGATTTGACCAGGTAGACCGAATCCATGACGACATGGTCTGCTTGACGGTTACAGGCAAGCCCATACGCCCCAAAACCATCGGGCAGAAAAAATATATAGACCTTATCCGGAAGAATACCATTATCATCGGGGTAGGCCCTGCCGGAACCGGCAAGACGTACTTAGCCATGGCAATGGCTATTACGGCTTTTAAGAATAATCAGGTAAACAGGATCATCCTTACCCGGCCCGCCATAGAAGCCGGAGAAAAGCTGGGCTTCCTGCCGGGAGACCTGCAGCAGAAGGTAGACCCATTCCTGCGTCCTCTTTACGATGCCCTTTATGAAATAATGGGCGCGGACGCCTTCCAGAAAAACCTTGAAAAGGGAGCCATTGAGGTAGCGCCTCTGGCCTATATGCGCGGACGCACACTGGACAACTCCTTCATCGTGCTTGACGAAGCCCAGAACACAACGCCGGAACAGATGAAAATGTTCCTGACCCGTATTGGCTTCGGCTCCAAGGCCGTTATCACCGGAGACGTCACTCAGATAGACCTTCCGGAAGGCAAAAAATCCGGTCTTAATGAGGCTGTAAGAATACTGTCGGGCCTGGCCGAGAGCGGGGAGATCGGCATTTCCATGCTGACAAACAAGGATGTGGTACGCCATCCTCTTGTTCAGAAAATAATTGCCGCTTATGAAAAAGACGAGGCAAAGAAAGCTTACAAGCAAAAGCGTAGTCTTAAAATAAAAAGCAATAGAAGCAAGGTGTGATACCTATGAGAAAAAATAGGAGGTTAACTCCTAACTTCACTTACAACTTTATGCTGGTGGCGGCGGCCGTGGCAATAACGGCGGTGGCTGTGCTTACCGGCGCCCGGATTCAGGAAGGCTACGATATTAATGTAGGCTATGTTTCGGACGCTAAAATTACCGCTCCCCATGACGTGGAAAACCGCGTGGCAACGGAAAAAAATCGGCAAGAAGCCGCCTCTGCCGTAGACCCTTTATACAAGCTGGATACCGAAATCAGCCAAAATATATTGACCAGTCTTAACACGTTTTTTGAGCAGGCTGCCAAAGCCCGTAATGAAAAATATAACTTCGCCACTCCTTACGATATTGATGATGACAGTATTGAATTCGCCAGTCCGTCGCCCCTGGTGGCCGCCGGTCTTTTGACCCGCCTCAGCGATAACCAATTTAATCTATTGATCAATATTGATAATGATGTATACAATGGGCTTAAAGAGCAAATTCTTATTATAGGAGAGCAGATCATCAGCCAGGGCATAGAAGAGGTAGACGCCAGGGTCCTTCTGACTCTCCAGGCCGAATTTGCCAAGCTTGAATGGGAAGAGCACCTGCAAAGCCTGGGCTATGAAATATTGGCGGATTATATCGTACCCAACAAAATAATAGACGAGGAAGCCACCCAAAGAGCCAGGGATGAAAAAGCCGCCGCCGTTGAACCGGTGTATTACCTTGAAAACCAAACCATCGTAGATAGCGGAAGTATAATTACCGAAGAAATTTACCAGGTAATGGTCGATTTAGGCCTGGTCAGTACAACCTATACGGAAAATCTTCTTTCTATTCTCGGCGTATCTATCATTCTTGTAATAATTTTTCTTATTTTTGTTATTTATGTAAATTATTTTTATGAAAAATTAAAGCAGAACAAAAAGGAAGCCCTTCTGCTTTTTACTTTATATACCCTTGCTTTGGCAGTGACCTGGAGCCTGCGGGAGCTAACCATGCATGTGCTGCCTGTTTTGATATTTGCCATGCTGACAGCGATCCTTCTGGATAAAAGCCTGTCCGTCATGCTTAACGTATGCTTTATTATTATCGCTTCCATCATAGTTGAGGGGGAAGCGGATTTCTTATTGTACTATCTCATCTCCGGCACTCTCGCCATTGTGAATTCCCGCTATGTAACCGAGCGAAACAAAATCATAATGGTTGGCATAGCCACCAGCTTTGTTAATTTTTCACTTATGACAGGCATTTATCTCCTGTTTGAAAGCACATATACTCAAGACATCTTTCTCAACGGAGCCTTTGCCGCGTTAAATGGGATTTTTTCCGTAATAATAAGTGTGGGGAGCCTGCCGTTTTGGGAGGCAGTCTTCGGTGTGGTAACCCCCATAAAGCTATTAGACCTGGCTAATCCAAACAGCCCTCCATTGCGAAAGCTGGCTATGGAAGCCCCAGGCACCTACCATCACAGCCTTATCGTCGCCAACCTGGCCGAAACCGCCGCCTACGACATCGGGGCCAACCCCAACATCGCCCGAGTGGGAGCTTATTATCACGATATCGGTAAGCTGAAATATCCTCAGTATTTTTCTGAGAACCAGGTAGGTGAAAATCCACACGATTACTTAGACCCGCAGTCCAGCGTCAGAGTTATTGTAAATCATGTAGACTTTGGGCTGGAAATGGCCAACGAAGCAAAGCTGCCCCAGCTTATCAAGGATATGATCGCCCAACATCACGGTAACACGCTGGTAAAATATTTTTATCACAAGGCAAAAAAAGATGATCCGGAGGAAGAAATAGACGACAAGAGCTACCGGTATAAGCATCCTATACCTCAATCGAGAGAAGCCGCGATTTTAATGCTGGCGGATACTGTAGAGGCGGCCATACGCTCCATGACATCCAAGGGCAAGGCTATGGATGAAATAAAGGAATCCGTACGGGAGCTTGTAAAGGACAAGCTTGATGACGGTCAGCTTTTAGAAAGCGGTCTGACAATAAAAGATCTGGAGATCATAGTAGATTCCTTTATGCGTGTATTTAAGGGCATGTATCATAAGAGGATTCCTTATCCAAAAGAAGAAGCCAAAAAAGAGACTAAGAAGGAAGAGAGTTGAGAACAATAGAAACCTATATTGATAACAGAAGCGGCGAGGAGCTTTCCGCTTATCAAAACAATATAATCAACCGGGTAGTTGAGGAGACAGTCCGTAAGTGCGGGGCGGATCAATCCGGAGAGGTCTGCGTCTCTATTGTGACAAATAAGGAGATGCATTTTCTTAATAAGCAATACAGGGAGGTGGACAAGCCCACCGATGTACTGTCCTTTCCTATGGATGAAGAGCCTATAGTGGATACAGGGCATTTGATCTACGGAGATATTATAATTTCCCTGCAAAAGGTAAGAGAGCAGGCTGAAGAATATGGACACTCATTTGAGCGGGAGCTTGGCTTCCTGACCTGTCATGGTATGCTGCATCTATTGGGGTGGGATCATATGAGCCCCGGGGATGAACTGGCCATGCTTGAGCAACAGAATAAAATACTTAAAGAGATGGAGCTGGAACGACAATGAGGCGGCATTTGCTCGCGGCTATAATAATAATTTTAACCTTAGGGGCCTGTTCATCAACTGTTTCAACAGTGGTCGAAACTACACCCTCCCCTACTCCCACCCCAACCCCCACGGCCACACCTACCCCCAAGCCCACTGATCCCAACGCGGGAAAGGTCATAAGCTCGCTGACCGGCTTGTATATTGATAAAGAAGCCGCCGCCAGGCGGCCGGCGGCAGTAGTTATCAACAACGCGCCCTTAGCGCTGCCCCAAAGCGGCATAAGCCAGGCGGATATATATTACGAGGTCTTGTCCGAAGGCGGCATAACCAGGATCATCTCAATTTTTCAGGACTTTGATTCGGAAAAAATAGGGCCTGTGCGAAGCGCCCGCCATTATTTCTTATACTTCGCCCTTGATCATGACGCGGTTTTCGTCCATCATGGCGGCAGCCATGTCGCTAACGCGAACGCCTACTCAGCCATAAGCAAGCTTGGCGTCAACAATCTGGACGGTATGAGACTGGACGGCATCTTGTTTAAAAGGGACCCGGGAAGATACGCGGTACCCAGAATGAGAGAGCACAGCTCTTATATCTCCGCCGAAAATATTTTACAGGGAATTAAGGATTTCGACTACAGAGCGGAGAAATCGGAAGACCATGTTGAGCCCTATCTGTTTTACGAAAAGCCTACTTCTCCGAAGGGCGGGCTTATAGCTGAGAAAATCACCATTCCATTCTCGTATTCTCAGCAATCTGTTTTCGAGTATGACAAAAAGAGAGGCTTGTATATGAGGTCTCAAAACGGCAGCCTCCATATTGACGAGGAAACCGGAGGGCAGCTTTCCGTTACTAATGTTATCATACAAAACGCCTCTATTTACACCATATCCGGCGATGACGCGGGCAGACAGGACGCCGTCCTCATAGGAAGCGGCGACGGATATCTGGCCACCAACGGCGCTGCCGTTCCCATTACCTGGTCAAAGGCCGATGCCTATTCACCTACCCAATGGTATGGCTCCGACGGCAAGCAGCTTACAATAAATAAAGGCAAAACCTGGATATGCGTATTCCAAAAAAGTGGAAGCGTGGAGTTTGAGCCAGAAGAAAAGGATGGAAAAAACGAAAATGAGTGATTTTATTTCAGGCTTTATATCAGTTGTCGGGCGGCCTAACGTAGGAAAGTCTACCTTAATAAACCACCTGACCGGCGAAAAGATAGCTATTGTAACCAACAAGCCCCAAACCACCCGCAACACAATAACGGCAATTATTACCGATGAAAACAGCCAAATCGTCCTGATGGACACGCCGGGCATACACAGTCCCAAATCAAAGCTGGGGCAGTATATGGTAAAAAGCGCGGAATCAGCCTTTCAGGAAATTGACGTGATTTTATTTTTGACTGAGCCTAATAAAAAAATACCCGCGGTCGATATAAGCATAATCGAAAAGCTGTCAGGCTTGAAGAGCCCGGTTTTTTTGGTAATCAATAAGATAGACACTATTCCTAAGGAAGAGCTGCTTTCTATTATAGACCAATACCGTCTGCTGATGGATTTTAAGGAGATAGTTCCTGTTTCCGCGTTGCATGCTAAAAACACGGATGAGCTTTTAAAAACGATTAAAAAATATTTGAAGCCGGGGCCGAAGTACTTCCCCGAGGATATGGTGACAGACCAGCCCGAACGGCAAATAGCCGCGGAGATAATAAGAGAAAAGGCCTTGCTTAGGCTAGGGGATGAAATACCCCACGGCATAGCCGTAGAGATAACAAGTATGAGCCAGCGCAAGGACCGGAGCCTCATAGACATGGAGGCCACTATCTACTGCGAAAAAGATTCTCACAAGGGTATGGTTATTGGCAAACAGGGCGCGAAGCTGAAAGAAATCGGCTCAATGGCCCGGGCCGATATTGAAGGTCTGTTGGGAACCTCCGTCAACCTGCAGCTTTGGGTCAAGGTAAAGAAGGATTGGCGTGACAGTGATTTCTGGCTGAAAAACTTCGGATACAGGGAATAGGCGGCCCCGCTCATATGGTAAATTTTATGCAGAATAGAAAGCCCCTTCGGAGAAAAAATAAGTAAAAGAAACTGTAGAAAAATAGGGGATTACAAAATGAGGAATTTTTATTGGAATTTATTTAAGAATTCGGGAGATATAGACGCCTATATGGCATTTAAGGCATCCCGGGAAAAGGACGATAAAGACGGAGGCGCTCATGGCAGTTTTTAAAGGCAGGGGCGTGATTCTGAGAGAAAGAGATATAGGAGAGTCAGACAAGCTTCTGACCCTCCTTTTAAAGGATAAGGGCAGGTTAACCATTTCGGCCAGAGGGGCCAGGAAGCCGAAAAGTAAATTTATGGCCGCCGCTCAGCTTTTTACATACGCCGACTTTGTTATTTATCAAGGGAGCGGTTTTTACGCTCTGGCGCAAATCGATATAATCGAGAGTTTTTATCCCCTGCGTACTTCTCTGGAAACACTATGTTATGCTCAATTGTTCGCGGAGCTGTGCGAAAAAACGATTATGGAGAATATGCCCTCCGATGATATTCTTCTGCTTTTGCTTAAAGCCTTTCAGAAGTTGTCAGAACATGACAGGCCGCCTGTATGCTTAAAAATGATATGCGGCGCTTTTTTATTTAAATATTTGCAGCTTAGCGGCTACGAGCCTGAGCCCGGCATGGTAAAGGCGTCAAATCCTACGGAGGACGCCATTAGCTATATCCTTAACGCGGAAATAAAGGATACCTTCCGTTTCCGTTTGGATGAAAAATACGCCAAAGAGCTTAACAGGGCCGGGCTCGCGCTGCTGGAGGCTAACGTGGATGTCACACTTAAAACCCTGGAGATGTTGAACTGATGCTCAAAAAAAACCAAACCATAGAGATCACCATAAATGATTTAAGCTCCGAAGGACATGGCGTAGGCCGGATAGACGGATTCACGGTTTTCGTGGAAGGAGGTCTTCCCGGCGAAGCGCTGGAGATACAAATAGTCAAGCTTAACAAGCATTACGGCTTCGGCAAGCTCCTTCGAATACTGCGCCCTTCGCCCCACAGAGCGGCCCCGCCCTGCCCCGTTTACAACCGCTGCGGCGGATGCGGCCTAATGCACCTGGATTACGAAGCACAGCTGCGCTTCAAAAAGGATGTTGTGGCGCAAGCCTTAAAAAGGCTGGGAGGCTTTGAGGATATACGGGTTGAAGATACCTTGGGAATGGCCGAGCCTTTTCACTATAGGAATAAGGGCCAATTCCCCTGCGGCTCTATAGACGGAGAAGCCATGTTCGGTTTTTTCGCTCCCCGGAGCCATCGTCTTATCCCTCTTGAGCATTGCATGATACAGCATCCTGTACATGTAGTTATTTTAAGCACGGTGAAGGATTTCATGCTGGAAAAAAATATAAGCCCTTATGACGAGGAAACTCATAAGGGCCTTGTCAGGCATGTATTTTTCCGTACAGCTTTTTCTACAGGAGAGACCATGGCCGTTATCGTAATAAACGGCGACAGCCTGCCGTACGCCAAGCTCCTGGGAGAACGCCTGCTGTCCATCGAAGGAGTTTGCAGCGTCGCGCTGAACATAAACAAGGCCCACACCAATGTGATATTAGGCAATAAAACCCAAGCTCTGGCGGGCAAGCCAAGCATCAGGGAACATTTGGGACATTTGAAGCTGGACATATCGCCTCTGTCATTTTTTCAGATCAACCCGGCGCAGACAAAGGTGTTATATGACAAGGTCATAGAGCTTGGAGACTTACGGGAAACCGATACGGTACTTGACGCATACTGCGGCATCGGCTCCATAGGTCTCTACTTAGCCGGCAAGGTAAAAAAGGTGGTGGGCGTGGAGATCATACCCGAGGCCATAGAGGACGCCCGCAGGAACGCCGCTCTTAACGGCATTGAAAACGCAGAATTTCATATAGGCAAGGCCGAAGACCTCATCCCCCGATTTTTTAAAAACGGCCAGGCCGACATATTAATACTGGACCCTCCGCGAAAGGGCTGCGAAAAAAGCCTTCTGTCAGCCGCGCTTTCAGCCGGAGTCAAAAGGCTGGTGTACGTATCCTGCAACCCTTCTACCCTGGCCCGGGACTTAAAATATATATGCGCAGGCGGAGAGTATACTATACAAAAGGTGCAGCCTGTGGATTGCTTCTGCCATAGTAAGCATGTGGAGTGTGTGGTTGAGATAGCCGCAAAGACTTATCAACCTCCTTATGTATAAACAAAATCCTATGTTTTTTAACCTTGGAGGCAAGAATTTATGGAAAAATTTCATTTGTTAAACGGCGAAACACTTGTCGCATCCTTTATGCATGATAGAACATTACTTGGTGAAGCCTATTCAGATATTGAGGTTTTTGTCCCGGAACAATTGCCTATTCGATTGCGGAAAAACTGTACAGACGCCGCGTTAGACAATTGGATCAACCGTCGGTCGGTTCCGGTAAACCGCCATCATATTGAGGCTATTCTTGGAGCGCTAAATTTAGAAAAACCTTTCGATTTAATGCGATATTCACATGCGCTCAGCCTGAATGACACATTCTGGATCGAAGAAGAAAGCGAATGTTTAGACTTCTCAACTATTAATTTGTATGATAATAAATTCGATGAAGCGCTTGGCTGGATTGCCTTTACCGGACTGCCCAGCGATATATCAAGAAATTTAAGCACTCCCGAATTAACTACAGTCGGGATGCTGCCTAAATATTGGCAAAAGATCGGAATAAATGATATCATTTTGTGCAAAGGCGGCACGAGTGGTTATTACAACGCCGGTTATGAACCATATCACGAAGTCGCGGCTCATATTATCGCAAGATGCTTAGGGATAAATACAATTCCCTACCATTTGGAGCAAAGGAA
>Ga0153953_1000994_pt1 | contig 10356 bp, 11 predicted proteins | sample TSNJ037MetaG_FD_104718 | JGI IMG/M metagenome (GOLD analysis project Ga0153953, IMG submission 104718) | Attine ant fungus gardens microbial communities from New Jersey, USA - TSNJ037 MetaG | ecosystem: Host-associated > Fungi > Mycelium > Unclassified | place: USA: New Jersey, Wharton State...
ACTTATGAGCGCTATCAACGCGGAAATGGCCGTCAGACACAAGAAGCGGCCGGTGGTGATATCGGTGCCGGTCAATTTAAGGAATTATTTCAACTCGGCAACCGCCCGTAATTTTTTTGGTATTATCCGCATAAGCTATAACTTCGGCGCTTCATCAGGCAGCTTTGACGATATCGTTGAGCAGCTGAAGCGGCAATTTTCCCAAGAGTTGACTACAGAGCAGCTGAGCTGGCGTATGCACAGCCTGACCTCGCTTGAACGCAACATCTTCGCCAGGCTCATTCCTCTGCAAATAAAAAACCTGGCGCTTCGCATAGCCAGCGCAATCAACAAGCGTGAATATACCTGCACGTTCTCTAATCTTGGGATAGTCAACATGCCTGAGGCTATGCTTCCGTATATACGCGGCTTTGATGTTTTTAAATCTACGGGAGGAATAAATCTTTGCATAATTTCTCACGGCGACAGAATAAATATGGGCTTTACCTCGGCCTTTTCAGGCTCTGAAATTCAAAAACGTTTTTTTCGTTTTCTGGCCAACGAGGGAATTGAAATTGAAATCTCATCCAACATAACGGAGGATGAAGAAGCTGGTGAGGAATTATGAAATACTGCGAAAAGTGCAAGGTTAAAATATCGGACCCAAGAGAAAGATGTCCTCTCTGCCAAAGTGAATTGACAAAACTCGGCGACGGCAACGAGGAAAGAACATTTCCGTACATTCCTACCGTTTATAAAAGAAATTCCGGTTTTTTACGTATCCTGCTGTTTTTATCTATCATATGCGGATTGGTATGTTTACTGATAAACTATAAGTTTCCTATAGGTATTTGGTGGTCGCTGATCGTGATTTTAGGGCTTTTATACATGTGGTCTAACATTTTAACAGGCATACGAAGCAACCGTTACGGCATTGGAAAAAGAATATTGCAGCAGATGGTATCTTTAGGCTTGGTGCTAATCGGTATTGATTTGCTGACCGGATTTTATCGATGGTCGTTTAATTATGTACTCCCGATTCTTTTTATTTCAGCTTTGCTGGCAATTACCATCTCTTCCAAGCTGATGGGTATACGGCTGCAATTCTTCGCAATTTATCTTTTAATTGACGGGTTGTTTGGTATAATTCCACTTATTTTTATTTTTACCGGGCTGTGCACGGTTTGGGAGCCCTCAGCACTTTGCGTTATTATCAGCGTTTTGTCATTTGTATCCGTGTTTATATTCGCTGATGAAAATACCCGTGGGGAATTGAAGCGAAGGTTTCATGTGTAGCGCCCCAATTTGCATCACAATTTGCACACAATTTGCATCACAATATTGACATCCAGCTTCCGCAATGATAAACTACGTTAAATTGAGGGAGTAGTTAGCGTACGAATTATGCGCGGTAAGTCAACATGCTGACCATACGGTCTGGCTTGCCTTAAAAAACGAGACTCAGGTATTGCTTATTTTAAGCTTATACCTGAGCCTTTTATTTTACACAAGATATTTGAGGAGGTTTGATATGAACTTAGCGGGAATATTTATTATAGCGGTAGGGCTTTCTATGGACGCCTTTGCCGTTGCTGTATGTAAGGGCTTATCAATGCGTAAAGCCGACTGGAAAAAGGCATTGGTCGTCGGGTTATATTTTGGGATTTTTCAGGCGGCCATGCCTCTTATCGGCTATATTGCGGGGGTACAGTTTGCCGACAGGATAACCGCCTTCGACCATTGGATAGCTTTTATACTTCTTGGCCTTATTGGCGGCGAAATGATAAAAAACAGCTTTTGCAAGGATATTCCTAATTCCGAATCAAGCAGCGGGCAGGAATCCCTGTCGCCTAAAAGCATGCTTCCTCTTGCCGTTGCTACAAGTATAGACGCTTTGGCTATGGGCATAACCTTCGGAATTTTGGATGTTCAAATAATTCCGGCAGTAACGTTTATAGGAGTTACAACGATGATTTTATCCATGGCAGGCGTTAAGGTAGGCAACGTATTCGGCATAAAGTATAAATCCGGAGCCGAACTGGCAGGAGGTACTATTTTGATATTTATGGGCGTTAAAATACTGGTTGAGCATTTGGGTGTGTTTTAGCCGCTAAACAATATACGGCGAAAGCAGCTTGTCTATTTCATCCTCAGAAAATCCCCATTTCTCAGGCTGCGCGCCTCCCGCTCCATAAAGCTCCCATTCTTCCGTATGGGTCACCGAATCCCCCGGCTCAAGGAGGCATAATCCTCCCAAGGTCTCTATCTCAATAAATTTATCATTGGTATACGATTCACAGCTGCAACCGTTGTCAGGATAGACCGCTTCGGCGTCAGGCTCAAAAAATTTAATGAATAATTGTCCCTTGTTGCGGCAGGCCGCCCAGCCGGCTTCATTATTAATGCCCAGCTTAAAGGCGCGGCTGTTTGTTGTATCCTGATTCAGCAAAATATACTTATTACCCCAATATACCCGCGGGTCGTTCATCATAGAATAATCCCACAAGGAAATTATACGGTTAGGCAAGTAACCCGTCTCGGTGTTGGGCATAGGTATAATAGCCTGTCCTCCGGCAGCCATCATGGTAATGCTCCATGGAGCCAGCTCTACCTCCCAATTGCCGCAGTTTCTTATGGTATGCCCTAAAGTGACATATGGCTTATCCTCATCCAAAGTTATCGAAATGCTTTTTTGAATAAGGTTTACATCCTCCACGGCTGCGGTGAAAATAAATTCGTCGCCCTTTTGCGTGAATTTTACGGGTTCGCCGTCAGGGTAGTAACATCTTGGCATTACCTCCGGAGAAATCCATAGCCGGTGTCCGCCGCACAGGCGCAGAGGTTCACCGCCGAAAATCTCAAACCCCTCCCCTATAGGCTCTCGCGACGGGTCTTCATAGAACATATTCTCCTTATCAATAAGGGAAAAATGAATGACTCGGGGACCGAAATCCAAAGTGACCAATAATCTGATCAAGCCGTTTGTAATCTCCAGACAGTTTCCAAAATCCTTGTGTATAACCTTTGACTTTGTTACTTTTGACATTACAGCCACTCCTTATTATTTAAATGTAATATGCCAGGTCGAAAACCGGCAATAAAATAGCCATTAAAACAAAACCAAGCACAATACCCAGTATTATCATCAATATGGGCTCCACAAGCTTATTGATTCGCTTTATACTATTATCCACGCGGGACTGCGCGTATTCGGCGCTGCTATTCATAAGCTTTGGCAATCTGCCGGTTTCTTCTCCAATTTTTATCATGTCGCATAATAATGAGTCAAAGTAATTCTTCTCACGTATCATTGCCGATAAGCTTTTTCCGTTTACCAAGCCTGTCATCATATTATCTATCCACCGGTCCAGTATGATGTTATCCATTACGCCCTTTGTCTTCTCCATAGCTTGATACAGCGGAATACCCGCATCCAGCAAAAGGCTGACAGACTTGGCAAAATTTAAACCGGATAAGGTACGGTAAATTGTTTTTACAACCGGCAAATAAAGCAAAAGCCATGAATAAACATATTTGCCCCTTGGGGTTCTCAAGTAAAAACCGGTCATGCACGCAAGTAAAAGCGGCGCCACCGATATCAACAGCAAATTATCCCTAAGAAACACGGAAGCATTGATCATAAGCCTGGTCATCCAGGGCAGAGCCGCGTCCATCGACGCATAAATAGAAGTAAAATTAGGCAGTATGTAGACTAAGGCTATAATTGAGACGGCTAACATCATTATCACCACAATGAAGGGATAAAGAAGGGCCGCTGAAAGCTCACGGCGGTTAGACGCCTTTTTCTTATAATAAGCGGCAAGCTGTGAAAACACTATATCCAGCCTGCCCATCGTCTCCCCAACCTCAATCATATTTATCATAAAAGGCTGGAAGATACGGCATCCGTCCATAGCGCTGGATAAGCTATATCCCTTGCTCAGCCTGTCCGAAATATCAAGCAAAGCTATTTTAATTGAATGAGCGAAAGCCTGCTTTGCAACTATATCCACAGCTTGAAGCACGGATATGCCCGCCTCCAGCATAAAGCTCACTTGCTCGCAAAAGCATCCCGCGTCTTCATGTCTTATGGTTTTGCCGGAAAGCTTTAGCGCTTTGATCCGCATATAAACCTCCCGAAATTAATAAATCAAATTTTTATATATCTCGGCGACCGTAGTATTTCCTGCCAGAAGGTTCTTGACCCCGTTATCCATCAAGGTCCCTGAACCGGCTCGCCTGAGACACTCCATAAATTCCTTGTGGGACGATTTTTCGTCCAGCAGTTCTTTTAATTCCGGCCCCAAAGCCAAAATCTCATAAAGCATAATTCGTCCCTTGTATCCTGTGTGGTAGCATTGAGGACAGCCCCGGCCATGATATACCACCGCATCCCGAGGCAAGCCCAGCCTCCCCGCCTCCTGAGGCGTAAGTCTCGCTTCCTCCTTGCAATTATCGCAAATTTTCCCTGCCAGCCTTTGGGATACGATTCCCTTTACGGCATCCGCTATCAAATATTTTTCTATACCCATATCCGACAGCCGTACAATAGCGCCAATAGTATCACTGGTATGCAGAGTGCTCAATACCAAATGTCCGGTTATTGCGGAGCGTATAGCAATGCGAGCGGTCTTTTCGTCACGTATTTCACCTATCATGATAACGTCAGGATCCTGACGTAATATGTAAGGAAGTATGCCGGCAAAGTTCAGGTTGGCTTTCTCGTTTATAGATATTTGGTTGACTCCGGGGATGATATTTTCAACCGGGTCCTCAACGGTTACTATGTTTATATCGTTCCTGTTCAACTCGCGTATAAAGCATGAAAGAGTGGTTGTCTTGCCGCTTCCGGCAGGTCCTGTTACCAGTATGGCCCCGTTTGGAGAAAGAAGCAGACCGCGAACCTTATTAATATCCTCCGGCAAAAACCCCAGGCGGTCTAAGCTATGAAATTCTTCTTTATCATAAATCAATCTAATAACCGCTTTTTCTCCATGGATAGTTGGGATGGTGCTTAGACGGAAATCTATTTTTCCGTTTTGGCCGTTAAGCTTAAAGTGGCCGTCCTGAGGCAACCGTTTTTCCGAAATGTCCATGCCTCCCATAATCTTAAGCCGGGAAATCAAGAACGGCAAGAGATGGGAAGGACTTCTCTGATGCTCTTGTAAGCGCCCGTCTATCCTAAAGCGTATGCGGACATCCTCTTCATTTGGCTCTATGTGAATATCACTGGCATTATAAAGCCTGGCGGTACGTATCAGCGAATCTAAGAGCCTGACAGGCAAATCATCCTCTGTGACATTGACTCCTGCGGCATTATTTCCGTAATGCTTGTTTATTAAAAGCTGAATATCCTCCGGCTTGGCGTAAGAAGCGGAAATAACATGCTTTGTGGAGAACTCCATATTATCAATGGCTTCATAGTCCAAAGGGTCCGCCATGGCAATAAACAGCCGGTTTCCCTCCTTCGCGAAAGGAAACGCGTGATACCTGGACGCGTACTCACCCGGAAAGGATGCTGCAGCTTCCGTTTTAACACCCTGTATTATACTATCATATATGGGAATCCCCATTGAACTAAAGAATTCTTCCAATTTATCATGGGTCAAACAGCCCTGACTCAACAGCAGCTCCGTAACATGACGGCCTTCCCGCTCCCTGCTGCCCTCAATAACCTCCATCTGACTATCGGTAATGTAACCGTTACAGGCCAACAATTTCAACAATCTGCATTCCGACACGCGCCAACTACCTTTCAAGTAACTTGTTCTTTTTAATTTTCAACATTTTATCACAACTCCTTTGCAAATACCAATTAAAACGGCTCCTCTTTTTGTGTAGAGGAGCCGAAAATTAAAGGTTAAGCAAAAGACTTTCCAAATCATAAACCGGCGGAGAGCATGACTGGTTTTGGCAAAGATAATAGGCTTCATCGCGCCCTTCGGGCAGCTTATAGTCTTTTGTAAAGGCTGCCGCTTCACCAAGGGCGGCCGCGTTTTCATCAGTTTTTAAAACTACGGAATGCTGCGGCATAAATCTTCCGCCAAATTTTCTTGCAAGCTCTTTGGCGTTTTTATTATCACGGGCAAGGCAGACTATCTCGGCTGTTGGATATGTCCTGAGCATCAGAGCCATAAGTGCAAAGGTATAGGCTCTGGGCTGGCCGGAAAACGCAGCATAGTAAAACGAAAGCTGCCTGTCGGCTTCCTTCAGCCAGCGAGCATCACCTGTCAATAGGTAAAGCTTGGTAAGGCAATATGCCGCAACGGAATTACCGCTTGGCATGGCGCCGTCGTACTGCTCCTTAGGCCGGAAAATTAAAGCCTCTCCATCCTTGGGATTAAGGAAAAAGCCGCCCTCAGAATCGGCAAAGCGCTCCAGTATTTCATTTATAGCCTGAGCGGAAAAGGATAAATATTTATCATCAAGGGTAGCTTCATACAACTCAAGAGCGGCCCATGCCATGTAAGCATAATCGTCTAAAAGACCCTTTCCTTTAGCCGTGCCGTCCCTCCAGCTGATAAGTAAGCGCCCTGCAGCCTCCGTCATATTGTTCAAAACAAAGGCAAAGGAAGAGGAAGCCGCGTCAAGATATTCCTCATTGCCAAGCACCCGTGAAGCCTTCGCGTGCGCGGCTATCATTAGGGCATTCCATGAGGTAAGAACCTTATCATCCTTATGGAGCTTATAGCGTTCGTACCTGTATTCCAAAACCCTCGGAAGCATTGCGTTGATGTCGGAGCTGCCAGCAAAATATGACGGATTATGAATAAGGTTTGGGATATTCTTCCCCTCAAAATTTCCTTTTGCCTTAATATCAAAATAACGGCAGAATTTCTCCGACTCTTCCTTGTCCAATATACCTGCTATTTCATCAGGGGTAAAGGTGTAATACTTGCCCTCTTCCCCATCTACGTCCGCATCCTGGGCGCTGTAAAAGCCACCTGCTTCCAAGGTCATCTCCCGCTTTACATAAGACAAGGTCTTTTCCGCCACATCCTTGAAAAGGGGATTTTGAGTAAGCTGCCAGGCTTCCAGATAAATCATTATTAAAAGAGCGTTATCATACAGCATCTTTTCAAAATGCGGAGCAAGCCACCGGCTATCTGTGGAATAACGGGCGAAGCCATAGCCTATATGGTCAAAAATACCTCCCCTATACATATGAGCAAGAGTTTCTTCCACCATTTTCAAAGCGTCCTTGTCTCCGGTAATATAATGATAACGCAATAAAAACATTAGATTGTGGGGAGTTGGAAATTTTGGAGGATGGCCGAAGCCCCCGTACTGGGAGTCATAATCTTCTTTTAAATCCCTATAAGCCCGCTCTATGGACGCCTTATCCGGCATTTTGTCCGAGGCTTCCCTATTAAAAAACCCAGCCGTGGCTTCTGTTATCCTTTGACCCGCGGCCTGCAACGACTCCCGGTCATCTCTCCACTTTTCCGTTATCGCCGCCAAAAGCTCCATTAAGCCCATCCGTCCATACATGCTTTCCTTCGGAAAATAAGTTCCGGCGAAAAACGGTTTTTGCTCCTCCGTCATAACTATTGTAAGGGGCCAACCGCCGCTTCCTGTAAGGGCCTGGCATACATTCATATAGATACTGTCTATGTCCGGGCGTTCCTCCTTGTCTACCTTTATCGAGACAAATTTATCGTTAAGATAATCCGCTACCTGCAGGTCTTCAAAGGATTCACGCTCCATTACGTGGCACCAATGACATGTTCATAAAAGCAAGTTAGTCAGCTATACCCAATAGAAAGGAAAACCGGTTTATCCTCGGCTTTTGCTTTGGCAAAGGCTTCATCACACCACGGCCACCAATCCACGGGATTGTAGGCGTGTTGGAGCAGATAAGGTGATTTTTCATTTAACAATCTATTGGGTATTTTCTTTTTTGATAACATGCGGAACCACCTCCTTTACTTGAATACAATTTTAACATTGATATTATCCCCCTCACGTTGGTATAAAATACGCTCAATTATTGTTTTGTATAAGTCGTTCCGTTCTTTACCACCAGTCGCGGTAGTGATGTCATTTACAGTCTCTAAAGCCTTTTGGTATTTCGCGAATAATGCTTCATTATCACGGAGCATATAAGTAATTCTATCATAAAGCTGTGCGTCATTTTCATAAGTGCTGCTTATAAACTCATTTTTGTACTTCGATATTTCCTTTCATTTTGGGTGAAAGGCTTATGTATTTTAACCGCCTATGGGCGAAAAGGTGCACGAACGCCATATATTGAGCAGTAGGGGATGTATTTGAAAAAGAGAATATCAAAAAAATTACATAAAAAATTTTTAAATGATGTTGTATATGAAATTAGCCTATCCTCATTATGGAGAAAAAGACTATTTGAGGATAATGAAGAAGATTTAGAACATGAATATAAATTGAAACGGTTTGTTTTTGTTGCAACTAAGCATCCAATGATATTTTCCGATTCGCTAAACAATCCAGATGTCATATAATTTCGCACTATCTTCATTCGCTTTTGTATCCCATTACCAACAAGCCGCCGTCCATCAGCCGGACAGCGGCTTTACTGTTTCTATGCTCACTCCGTAGACAGGTTAATCCATTCTAGCATAGCCGTTACTTCGGGCCAAGTTGGCCCGAAGTCTGGTAAACTGGCGAAAGGAGGGATTGCTTATGAATATAAAAAAATCGCCACATCTTAATGTGACGATTGCTTGGGTATAGAGTTTTATTCCGCTGCTTCAGGATCTTCCTCCGGCATATTGCCAAACAGGATTTTCATATAATCCCGTCTGTCGTAGAGGACGCGCACGACGTTTACGTTTCCATTCTCGTGCCGATAGAACACAAGGTAGCTGCCGCACACCAAAAAACGATAGTTATTCGGTATGTTCGTGATAGAGGATAGCAACGCTCCGCTGTCGGGAAAGTTCACAAGGCCGCGTATGGCTTTTGTTATCTTGGAAACCGCATCAACGGCGGCGGTAGGGTTTTCAAGCTCTGCTTCGATATATTCCTTGATGCCGCGCAAATCGCTTCTTGCTTCGGGGGAAATATGGAGCTTCGCCATGCTACACCCCCAAGGATTTTTCGACTTCCTCAATAGACAGCCAGCCCTGTTCGCGTCCTGCTTTTTCGCCCGCTGCAAGTAGTGACATGAGCTTTAGCATAGCATTTGTTTTTTCGTAATCCGCAATGTCTACCAGCGCATACCGCCCTCTGCCGTTTTTCGTTAAAAATACAGGCTCCCCTACAGTCACATCCCGCAACACCTCATTATAGTTTCGCAAATCCGAAACCGGCTTGATATTGGGCATAACATCAACTCCTTTGCTGATAACATTATACCCATATTCTTCGTAAAATACAACGCAATTATTTACAGCCCTAATACTTCCCGACAAACTCTATCAGCCATTTTGACTGTGCCGACAAGCACAAGCATATTGAAAATCAACTCCCCAACATAAGTCCAAACCTGTGTACCGCCGCCGCGCCCGGGTCAACAACGGGCGGTGAGGACGCAAACTCATTACGTCGCGTTTTGTTTCGCCAAGCTCCATAATCCGCACGATGTCCCGCGCAAGCTTTTTTTTAACATCATTGGAAGTACACTTGCGAGGGGGCTTTCGGCCGTTTCCACTTTCCAGCGTTCAATGTACAAGGGACCGGCTTTTCGTATGGGCAGTTGCTTCTGATGCAACGAGGTTAGCAGTGTCTCTCCCTCTCCTGTAGATAACGTTATCTTCAAGACCCGTACAGGGCAACTTCGCTTGTCATGTCGGCAAATCCACGCACATATTCCGGGCTCAAATTCTTACGCGCTTTTGAAAATGCTTGTTTGCTTACGGGGCATTCTCCAATCTCATCGTAATAATTGTCCAGATGAAGCTGCAGCGTCAGGTAGATTCTTTGAAGTATTAGATGCAATATTCGTTTAGCTCCGAGCTTTCTCTTCCTTAGTAAACGATTTTTCATTGAGCCGCGGCCCTTCGCCTTCATTGAGACAATTTTCAATCCGTTCCTAAGTTTTTTCGATGACCATGGCAAGCTTCCTTTTTGTCATGATTACACCTCCAAGTTAGTACTAAAGGCATATCTACAATCGCAAATATGCCTTATCTACGCTATTTGAAATTGATTTTTATGCGAATAGTGTCCCCGTCCATGTACTATTGGTACAAATCATTCATGCCTTTGCTATCTGTAACGGTAGTTATGTTATCAAAGAAGTCTGAAGAGCTATTGTCCGTTCAGCATTTGATACTTGCGTATCACTTTGAGAACGCTTATTCAATTCGTATATCTCGTTTGTGGTATTGTTAATTCTTACTTTTTTCTATCGGTATCCATATTTCAGTAACAAATTTATCGTCAGCTTTCTTGTAG
>Ga0153953_1000995_pt1 | contig 10354 bp, 7 predicted proteins | sample TSNJ037MetaG_FD_104718 | JGI IMG/M metagenome (GOLD analysis project Ga0153953, IMG submission 104718) | Attine ant fungus gardens microbial communities from New Jersey, USA - TSNJ037 MetaG | ecosystem: Host-associated > Fungi > Mycelium > Unclassified | place: USA: New Jersey, Wharton State...
AAACAGCCACTATGGGAGGCAATATGCTTTTAAGCAAACGATGAAAGGGCGTTTCTAGCGGCGGCGAAATAACTGCTTACGCAGACCTCGGCGCCCAGGCGTTCCTGGGTGCTGACTTGGTCGGAGTTAGCTGTTAGTTCGTCAGAGCGTTGCCCTGTTTGCGTAAAGCATATCGCCTCCCATAGTGGCGTCCTGATTGCCAACATGTATAACCTCGCACTTTTAAAATATGCACCCCTCAGCATTTCACGCAACCGTACCAAAACGGACAAAACCTCCCATCTGGTTGATTGTAGTATCATACCAAATGGGAGATTCCTTTATACTACGGTATTTGTTCCATCGTTTTATTTCTTAACTTTTGCGTATTCCACTGCTGAATAAGTTCCGCACACTTTCTTTTTCTCCACCATCCTGTAAGCGCGTACTTTATAATAATAAGTTTTGTTTTTCACAAGCCCGGTATTGATATAGGCAGTTGGCTTTTCTTTTTTAATGGTCTTTATTATCTTATACTTTCCACCCTTTTTAGTCGCCCGGTAAATTTCATATCCACTGGCTCCTTTAACCTTCTTCCATACAAGCTTTATTCTTTTTCCTGAAAGATTTTTTACTGATGAAAGCTTCACTTTTGAAGGTACCGGTTTACCTGACTTAATGTCAGAATAATCACTATATACATTCTTTCCATCTATTATATTATAAGCCCGGACCTTGTAATAGTAGGTCTTTCCTGCTTTCAGGTTATTATTAATATAAGAAACTACATTTTGGCCATTAATCGTTTTAACCCTTTTGTAACTGCCATTTTTACTGGCAGCCCGCCAGAGTTCGTACCCGCTCGCACCAGAAACTTTTTTCCAGGTGATTTTCAGTTTATTATAGCCAGCTGATGCTGCTTTAGAAATAACAGGAGCGGAAAGTATCGGTATGGATTTTTTCTTCAGTCCTTTTTTAGCTGATTCCAATTCCTTAATAGCCGTTTCCAGTTCAGCTTTCGTTGCCTCTTTATTATTCAGCACAGTCTTTGCCTTCTCATATATTTTATAATATGCATTCCAGCTTTCTGCCGTATAATCAGACATTTTAAGTGTTTCGCACTCTTTCAGAACTTTTGCCAATTCTGTTTTCATCTTTTCTATCTCTGTTTCTGTCTCCGTTTCTGTCTCTGTTTCTGTCTCTGTTTCCGTCTCTGTTTCTGTCTCTGTTTCCGTTTCCGTTTCCGTTTCTGTTTCCTTTTCACCTGTATCTTCAACGGTGACCGCCGCAAGGCCCATATTTCCTCTATATCCATCATATGCACGAGCCGGTACCATTCTAACTGTGAGCTCTTGCGGAGTGTCTAAATGACATTGTATGGTTATTTTTCTGTATTCTGACGATCCCAGGGCTGACTTGAGACTTTCATATTTTTCTACACCAACTACAGCACCATTCTCATCGGTAACTTCTATATATCCTTTTGATCTCCAGACAGAGCTATACAGATTGATATCCCAGTCCCCCGGTTGAACATCCAAATCCAGTTTTAAACCGTCAAAATTAAATGCAAAATCTTTCGTTCTCAATACCGAATTTGTGGGGGTTCCATCCGACCAGGAAAATTCTGTCTTATAATCATCCGAACGGTTCACGTTGTCAATTATATTGCTAAGGTTCCCGATAGCTCCTGACTGTACACCGGCTTTCCTTTCAATCCTGTTTTCCGATTGATAACCGAAATGTGCCCAATCTGTAAATTTATCTGCACTTAAATTCAATGTGCCTGGAACGTCTCCCATATCCGTTTTGATATCAAGACCTGTGCTCCCGATCTCTGAGAGCGTATAAGCTGCCAGAGAAACATTTCCAATGCCGCTATTTCTTTTCCATTTAACATACAAGGCAGAATCCTTCTCTGAGCGGAATTTTACGGTAAGGCATCTCGTATTGGCACTGCCGCCGGCGGAGAAGGTATAGCTGCTTATGTCATTGCCCGTTTCATCAAAGATCTCAACCAGATTTTCAGCCTGCCATGCCCCAAAATATATTTTAAGTTCCCGCCATACAGAAGTAGACGGAACTGCAATTTGAATAGAACCTGCACAAGAAATTGCATTATGGCTGTTGTTTGTCTCATTTGTTGGAGCACCATCATTGAACGATATTCCGGTATAATAATCAGTTACATCAAATACTGCTCCTTCCGTTACCGGGTTAGGTAATAATTGTTCTGCGGCGTTTTTGCGGTTGATAGCATCTTTATTTCCACCTAATCCCATATGTACCCAGTCTATTATGTTACTTTCAGAAAGATTTACATATTCCGGTGCAGATTCCATATATGCAGAACGGGTAACCTCCATCTGTGATTCATCTACAGGATCGGATACGGCTGCCGCATAGAGCGCAATGGCTCCTGTTCCTTCAAGCATTGTATAGCTGATTTTTAAAGTGGCGGCAGCCTCGGCACTGGCAATGATAGTAATCTTCTTATTAAAGCTGCCATTTAGATTTGATAAATCTAATATTTTAGTATTTTGATTGGCACCGTCTGAAATTGCCAGCCTGCCCGCCGCATTGTTTCCTCCTACATATAGAGTTATCTGCTTTTCTGCAGTCCCGACACCTGCCTCAAGCTCCATTTTACCGTTTTCAATTGATATTCCTTTTTTGTTATCGTCTGAACTTACTGCTTCCTTTCCATCTGACCACTTGAAAGAAATATTTCCATTATATGACTTTGGTGTACCACTGACATTCAAGGCTCCAATATGATTTGTCCCGCCTTCTTTACGGGTAACTTTTACCGTATTATCTTCCACATCAAAATGTGCCCAATCATCACTTCCCATACCGGTAAGGTCCACTGAATTATTCAGGTCGTGCTCTTTCACCTCTGTATCAATGGGATAGTCATTATATTCCGGAAGCTCTTCATCCTGAGGTGTAGAAAATTTGATCCGAATTTCTGTTTCTTCCGATAGCGGCTTTGAAAAGGAAATCTCATAAATATCGCTGTCAAGGGCTCCGCCACGCAGTGCAAATGGAACCGATTCATTTGTTTTTTGGATTACCGTAACAGAGGATGAGCGCTCTTCGTTATCAACTTTGAAGCCCTGCATATTCCCCCAGCTTGCAGGTACATGAACACGGAGGGTCCAATCCCTGCTGCCAAACTGATCATCTCCATCAAAACTACCTTCCGCCTTGCCAATATTGACTAAAACTTCACCATTGGACTGATCAAAAGATGTTTCCAGTTCAGTGGTACGGTATGCACCTTCTTTATATGCTGTCGATTTCCCATCATCTTCGTACAATTCTGATGTTCCTGTAAGTTTAGTACTTGGATAAACGTCTAATGTCACTTTATTCCACGGAGTCTGACCAATATACTCCATATTTTCCGCCAGAGGGATAATGCTTCCTGACCGTACGAACAGCGGAGACGTGTCCATACCATGTGATACCGTAATCGTCTTTGGCCCTGCATATTCTTCACCTGACCATACATCAATCCATCTGCCGTCCGGTATAAATACGGTTCTTTGTCCTTTTGCACCCACCGTTACGTAATTTAAATGAACCAATGCATTCCCTTCTCCCTCATAATATTCAAGCCTGATATCGTGGGTAGTACCGGCTTCATAGGTCTCTTTTGTAACATATTCTGTGTTGTCATTCGGTCCCCACTCATCGACAACCAGTTCATCATCAATATATAAGCGTACGCCATCATCACAATTTACAGCTAATTGCACATCTTCTTCTCCAATGGTAATTTCCCCTGTCCAGGCGGCTGAAAAATTATTTACGTTCACTTCACTGCCAGGACTTCCCGTTCCCCAATCGAAGTCAATTTGACCATCGGTCCTGCTCAAAACAGGGGAACCCTGAAGTGAAGTATTATTATAGTATTCTCCGGCAAGTCCCTGACTGGCTCCGTCAGAAAACCACGAGGATGGAACCCCCTGTGATTTGCTGCTCTCCCAGATAGGTGCCACAAGAATATTATCGCCCAGTAAATGCTGGGTATCATCCTGGGATTCTGCGTAACCCGGATAATTGATATCTAACCGCCTGTTAATTGGCAGACCGGTTTCATAGTTTTGGTGGGTTAAGGAATAAAAAAGCGGCAGCAAACGGTAGCGCATAGCGATATAATCCTGTGCTATGGTCTGGGCTGTTTCTCCATACAACCACGGGGCCCGGTCATAAGCCGTGTAAGAATGATACCGGAATGTGGGGGAAAAGGCGGCATATTGTGTCCATCTTGTCCATAATTCCGGTGTCAGGACGCCATTGTGCCCGCCTACATCAGAACCTACATATGGTGTCGCCGTTTTTACACCGGAACGCACTACATCAACGATTTCCTGTTTCAGTGAATCCGAATCCTGCCACGTGTCCCCGGTCCACTGAATGGAATAGCGGTGAGAGGCAAGATTTGGTGCTTTATCAAAGACGCCATTATTTATTCCATCCACATTGCCCATAATCATTGGCCGCAATGTGGGATTGTTGCTTTGGGTTATATTATGATACAGATACATACCAAAGCTTTCTTTTGTGATCCCGGCAAATGGCGAAATAATTGAGGTATGCCAATTCCTGTCAAACCACCATGTATCCAGACCCATATCCAGTAAATTTCTTAAATTTTCATTTCGATAATTCAGGTCTGCCCGTGATAATGCATGTTGATTGTTTACCGGCTCCGGATGGTCGTTGAACATAATATTGACATGCTTCTGGTTATGCGCAGTTTGAAAAAATCCCTGCATATCAGGCCATGAATTTGTATTAATATCATATCCAGTGCTGGCATTTTCTCTCCAGTCAGTGTCTACAACGAAATAATCCAGCGGAAAGCCTTCATCCCTGAATTTATCTATCAGGTCCAGCGCTTCATTCTGTTTGTAATCATAATATCTGCTATACCATAGCCCGAGTGATTTTATCGGAACCATTTCAGACGGTCCCGTAAGAGAAATATAGTCCTTTAGCAGCTGCTTATAATTTCCTTTTGGCAGGAAGATATACATATCCGGCGAATCGTTGCCAATGTCCCATCCATTATAATCTGTATACACATTGTTTGATGACGGCATGGGACTGTATCCCCATTCTGCCGGCACGACTCTTGGATTATCGGCAATTGCCCATGCATTTGGAGTATTGCCGGGATCCGGAAGATACTGTTCCGACGTAGGTAAGCTCGTATAATTCCAGATATTTTTACCTTTATTGTTAGTGATATATATACCGGACAGTGAGGTAGCATTATCAGGTATGTGAACGGTGTAATTTTCTGCTGCTACTTGAGTCATATCTCCCATTTGAGTAATCGTCAAATCTGTACCGTTCCAATCCCGGTTAGCAATATGGTATGTTTCTCTGTCTTCAAAGCCTTTTGAGCCTTTCAGTTCAATTCTGACCAGCGTATCAGATAATGCCTGTACCCTGATATCCCCTACAACGGCCATATAACCGGACTGCGCTTCTGTGTTAATTGTCAGGCCGGGCGGCATCATTGATAACACCAATGATACTATCATAATAAGTGCAGCTGTAAAAGAAATGCTTCTGTTTTTGTACATACTTGTAACCCCTCCCTTTTCCTTGTATATATAAACAATAAGATGTTTTATAATAACAACATTATTCCTTGTAGTCTTTACAATATCTGAATCTGTGTTTATAAAATTTTAAGGAAAAGTAGATTATGGTTGTAAATAGCAACAAAAAACAGCGTATTTTATCTGAAAAATACACTGCTCATATTCTGATTTTTATAACAATGGTTAACTAATATAATCTCTATTTCTCAATCCCCCCGCGCGCCCTCTGCCCCTTATCATAAGGATGCTTCCTTTTTCTAATTTCCGAAACATAATCCGCCGCCTCTATCATAGCCGGGCTGGGTGTATTGCCAGTCAAAATAACCTCCAGATTCTCCGGTTTATTCTTCAGGAAATCCAGTACCAACCCTTCATTCAAAAGTCCCGCTGAAATCGTATAAATGATCTCATCCATAAAAAGTACATCATATTCTTCCTCAACGGCCTTCTGTATGATCATTTCAAACTGCTGGCTGTAAAAAGTACGGCGCTCCTGCTTCTCCTCCACTGTCATTTGAAAACTGAACTTCTCCTGTTCCAGTCCATCGATAATGGTTATATTCTCTATATTTTCCAAAATGTTTCTTTCACTGGTCTTATTATCTTTCATAAACTGATAAAGCAGCACCTTATATCCAAAACCCGCCGCTCTCACAATCAGCCCCATACCCGTTGTAGTCTTTCCTTTTCCATCTCCAAAATAAATATGTATCAATCCTGTTTCCTGATGCATCAGCCCCTCCTTTTCCATCCTAAGAGTTGATTTCAATTTTAACTTCAATAGTGTAATTACAATTCGAAATGTTAACTAAAAATAAAAGCGCCCCAAAAGTCATTTACAAAACGAATCAAAGACTTTCGGGGCACTCTTATAGTCACACGTGCCCTTTGATGATAAACGCGGGCTGCGTTCAAGATAGATCCAATTTCATATCCCCAAATCTGATCCATTTCTTCTTTCTCATAAATTCAGAGACAAGCAATGTTATCACCGCCGGCAGGATAAAATGCATTAGCGCAATCTTAACCAAAACGATTACGTAGCCTTCCTGCGGTACCATAGTCTGGTATGTCATGAGCTGCCCCACCAAACCGGCGGTGCCCATACCGGAGCCGGTAGCATTGTTGGTCATTTTAAACACCAATGTCCCCACCGGTCCCAAAACAGCACTGGAAATGATTGCAGGAAGCCAGATAATGGGCTTTCTTACAATATTCGGCATTTGAAGCATAGACGTACCAATTCCCTGGGCAATCAGTCCGCTTACTTTATTTTCGCGATAGCTGGCAACCGCAAATCCTACCATGTTGCAGCAGCAGCCTATGGTTGCCGCACCTGCAGCTAAGCCTGAAAGGTCCAGTATGATTCCAAGTGCCGCTGAACTAATGGGCAGTGTCAGGATAATTCCCATCAATACAGATACAATGATTCCCATCAAAAACGGCTGCTGTTCTGTTCCCCAGTTGATCAGGCTGCCCAACGCGGTCATAAACCGGGATATGGGAGGTCCTACGAAAAGTCCTATTGCCGATCCGGATAATATGGTCAGTATCGGAGTCACAAGTATGTCCACTTTCGTTTTCCCCGAAACCAGATGTCCTATTTCAATTGCCACATACGCAGCAATAAAAGCGCCCAAGGGTTCTCCCGGTCCCGCCAGGGTAACCGCTCCCTCCACTAATAATGTCCCTGCTAATATTTTGCTGGCAAAACCTCCCACCATACCTGCTGTTGCCGCAGACAGTACTACCAGGGGACTTTCTTTAAACTTATAGGCTACCCCTACTCCAATTCCCGCACTGGTCATCGCTGCTGCAGCCTTGCCCAAAACAAAAAACGTTCCTCCGATATTCCCTCCAATGAGTGTTCCAAGCTGCTGGATGATTGTACCTACAATAAGTGTAGAAAATAACCCCAAAGCCATGCCGCTTAAGCCATCAATAAATATGCGATTCAAAATCTTCTTTAATATTTTCATTTTTCCCTCCCAATTCATACACTTTCCATTGGCATTGTTTGAGCATCAATGTAGCATAAATCTCATTATTTTTCAAGGCAATTTTTAATTCTTTACAATCTTGAAAGTTTATTGTATTATTTTATCTAGAAACGACAAACTAATGATATCTTGAATGCCTGATTAGACTGGCTTTACAAAATGCAATATTAAATCTATATAATTGTGAGGATCAAAAATGTTTAACAAAAAATGGAAAAAACCATCTGAGATTTTTATTCGCATGACTCAGCTCTCAATAGCTGCCGGTATTATTATAGGATTATGCGCAAGTATCATTTATCATAATGAGGTGTATTCGGCCGCAAATTCAAAAAAAGAAAATAGTGCTTTGGTTCATGAAGCTCTGGCCGCAGCAAGTGAAACTCAGAAAGCAGAAGAATCTGCTGAGCCTGATACTGAGTCAGCATCCGTTCCGGAAACAGTCTCTGAGACCGTCTCGGAAACTACTGCGGAAGTGAAAGTCGTCCCCTTATCAGATTCAGATCTTTTAGCGAAAGGCTCTGAAACACAGGGAAGTACTATCAGTTCTCTCTTTATAAGTAATGAATTATTCTTAAGTATCTTACAGCTTCAGCCAAATTATCTGGCAGACATTCTGTCACTGCGTGAATCCTGGAATAGCCTGGAAAGTAATTTGACGCAAATGTTAGAAAGTTATTCCGGTGACTGGTCTGTATATGTGAAAGATTTGAAGACCGGAGATACCATCAGTCTAAATGAACATTCCATGGAATCCGCCAGCCTGATAAAACTATACATCATGGGCGCCGTTATGGAACAGATATATAATGGAAATTTAGAAGAAACAAGCCGCATCACCTCATTACTGGAAGATATGATCACAGTCAGTGATAATGAGGCATCCAATGAACTGGTACGTTACCTCAGTGATAGTCATAACCATAAAGAAGGCATGACCGTGGTAAATGACTTCATAGCCCGTCATGGCTATAAAGACACAGAACAGATCAATGGACTTGCCGACACCAGCCTTTGGAGCGGTAACGGCGTGAATACTACTTCTGCTCAGGATTGCGGCAAGCTGATGGAATCTATTTACAACGGTGAATTAGTTTCCCATATGGCATCCCGTAGAATGGAAAGCCTGCTGCTGGGGCAAAAGATAACATATAAGATACCAGAGGCTCTGCCTGAAGGCGCCCAGTCTGCCAGTAAAACAGGAGAAGTGAGCGGCGTGGAAAATGATACTGCTATCATATATTCCAGAGGTGGAGACTTTATCCTATGTATCATGTCTGCCGAATGGAACAGCCAGAATAGCGCCGTAAATAATATACATGAAATAACTAAAACAGTGTACCAGTATTTCAATTCATAGCATTTCTTTTACTATATTTTTATGATAGGAGAACTTTATGTTCCGTTTATGGGGGAAAATTTTTAAAGAGAATCATATGCTTAAGGACACCGTAATTGCCGACGACTCCGCCGACACCAGAACACATAAAATCTACTGCGCACTGGATGAAATATGCTATCAGTTTGATTTAAGCAAGCCTCTATGGTTAGATGCCACAATTAAAGAATTCCAAAAACATACCAAGGCAAGATTCTATCAAGATAACTTTATAGATTCCATTGACTTTGATTATCTGGAAATACATGTAATCGAAGAAGACTAATACAGCCTTGCCCTGATCCAAATATTGAGCACTCCTTACTGCAATATTTTAGCAACACTGTACTCTAGTACAACATTCCGTTTCTCCCCCCGCCGAAATGCCTTTATGTTCTGATAAACTTCTTCCATCAAACGTTCCCTGGTCTCTTTAGGCGCCCAACCTATATGTGGCGTAATGATCAATTTCCCACTATCCTGAATTCGAAACAGAGGATTATCTTTACGCATGGGTTCCACTGACAACACATCCGCACCAGCCCCCGCAATCATCCCCTCCTCCAGGGCCTTTGCCAAATCCTCTTCTACCACCAAAGCCCCCCTGGCTACATTTATAAGAATTGCGGAATGCTTCATTTTCTGAAATGCTTCCAAATTCATCATCCCCTCCGTCGCCTCTGTCAAGGGCGCATGCAAAGAAATAATATCAGATTCTCCTAACAACGTATCCCAGTCAACACGCACATATTCCCGGTCTGCATTTTTCCCTGTCGTTGAATAATACACCACCTGACACCCAAATGCCGCAGCAATCCCGGCAACCTGACGCCCAATCGCCCCCAGCCCCACAATGCCCCAGGTCTTTCCTCGCAATTCAAAAAATCTCTCTTCAAAATGCGAGAAACAAGGACTGTCAAAATACCCTCCCTCTTTCACATACCGATCATAATAATTCAATTTATGTAAAATATAAAACAACAACGCAAACGTATGCTGTGCAACCGCATCCGTAGAATACCCCGCCACATTCGTTACCACAATTCCCTTTCGTTCCGCATACTCCCAGTCAATATTATTCGTCCCGGTAGCGGTCACTGCGATCATCTTTACATGTTCCGCCCCCTCAAGAGCAGATGCGTTCATCAAAACCTTATTCACAACAACAATATCCGCATCCCGTACCCTTTCCAATACACTCTCTTCAGCCGTCGATTCATAAGTAATCACTTCCCCTAAATCTTCAAACTTTGAAAGCGAAATATCATCTCCCAAAGAATTCGTCTCCAAAAAAACAATCTTCATAAAATCCTCCTATTCCTATTTCCTGTCACTGTCAGTATCTATTTTATCCTGTGAAGCCAAAAAGTTGA
>Ga0153953_1001002_pt1 | contig 10316 bp, 8 predicted proteins | sample TSNJ037MetaG_FD_104718 | JGI IMG/M metagenome (GOLD analysis project Ga0153953, IMG submission 104718) | Attine ant fungus gardens microbial communities from New Jersey, USA - TSNJ037 MetaG | ecosystem: Host-associated > Fungi > Mycelium > Unclassified | place: USA: New Jersey, Wharton State...
CATTGGAGTGGAAAGATATTGACTTTAAAAACAGAACCGCAACCATCAATAAAGGAATGACATATGTCAAGAACAGGGGTCGTTTCGATACGGATGTGAAGAAGGTTGAAGTTGTTTCTACCACTAAAACAAAAAGCGGAGTAAGAAAAATCCCTCTGAACTCATTGGCGGTTGAATGTCTGAATATACTAATGAGTAGAGACACCGAATTGGGAATTGACTCTGATTATGTAATTCATAACCAGAGTGGTGATCATATTAGTATGAGTACGGTGCAGAAACGTTTTATAAAAATCTGCAAGGAAGTTGGCGTCAATCATCACGGTATCCATTCCTTGCGCCATACTTTTGCATCACAGCTAATCCGGCAAGGGAAGGATATTAAGACAGTAAGTAAACTGCTAGGGCATTCTAAAATACAAATTACGCTAGACAGATATGTTCATATCATATTTGAGCAAGAAATGGAAGCAGTCGGGAGTCTGGAATCACTGTACCAGAACACCCAAAATAGTGGGATTGTAGTGGGATTGAATGATTACAAATCAGGGAAAGCTCATAAATACGGCGTTTGACGAACAAATATTTGTTTCGATTCCCCTATGGACTACTGCTCAATGCAATTAGGAATTTCCTGGTTGCGTTTTTTGCTTTACATGAACACCATCTCAGGCGGAACGATACGTGACAACAAAGCCGGGGTTGACGGTGGTGGTATATATGCCGGCTGCCTACACTGGGATAAAAACAGTTCTTTTATAGTTGACGTTGACTTTTTCGCGGGCCTTGACGTATCCGGCAGCGCGGTGATCAACGATAACAAGGCCGGCGCTGATGGTGGCGGAATTTGGATTGTTGATTTAAAAAACCTTACTGTTGCGAAATATGTTATATTTAGCGGTAACAAGGCAGAGACGATTCCCGCAGCGTCTGATTCTGCTAAAAAGACTCCCGCGAGAAGCGCACCGAAAACCGGGGACGAAAGTTCCTTGCTGTTTGAAATTTTTCTGCTTATATTGGGGCTCGGCGGTACAATCCTATTGGTTGTAATACGGAAAAAAGAGAACGAAAAAGTAAGGCTATAAAAGAATTGACTTAAGGCTCAAAAAGAAAAAATCAAGCTCAAAGCCAAAGTAAAAGCTTCGAGGAAGGAGGCCTACAGACTCCAACTATTGTATTTACATGAATTCATAAAGGTATAAAATTAAGATATTATGATAGCTAAAATTACAGCATCAACAATCAGCGGATAAATGGGGAGTGCTTTTTACTTATGGGCTTGAATGACGGCAGGGGGGAGGAAGTATGCATAGAAGAATTGTACTCATCGTAAATATATTAATTTGTATAATCGTTTTTGCATCATGTTCGATTAAGGAAAGAAATCATGACACCATGATGCCGACAGCTTTCACGCCGGATTATTCAACGCATAACAGAACAGGTACCGGTCCTTATGTGGCGGTTTTTGCACACCAGGATAAAGAGGATTCTTTTGTGGGAGAATCCGTTCAGTTATTCAAAACTCTTGTTGAAGAGAGAACCAATAAGAACGTAATCATCGATGTATATCCCAATGGTTCATTAGGAGGACTTATTGAAAACAATAAGGGTATAAGAGATAACACCATTCAAATGGTATCTAGTCTGGTCAGTTCTACACATCCGGGTTTTGGTGCCTTTGAACTCCCCAATTTATTTAATTCCCGCGAGCAAATTATGCAGGTGTTTGATAAAAACGGAGAAACATTTCGGCTATTCTCTGATTTATCCGAAAGCATTGGCATCAAGCTGTTCTCTATTATTCCAACCGGCTTTCGGAATTTGTCATCGAATACCGAAATTCGTTCAGTTGAAGATATTCAAGGCCAGAATATTCGTGTGATGCAAATGCCAATCCCCAGGGCGTATTGGCGTGCCTTGGACGCAAATCCAATTCCCATGGCGATATCAGAGCTGTATTTTGCATTGCAGCAGGGGATTGTTGATGCACAAGAGAATCCCTATGATATTATTCTTGCAAATAAACTGTATGAACAGCAGAAATATATTATTGAAACAAATCACCAGTCTTTTTTCGTTACATTTTGTATGAATATGGAGTTTTGGAATTCACTTCCGCCAGAATATCAGGGGATCATTTTGGAAGTGATGAATGAGGTCGATGCGTTCACCTACCAAAACTCGATTGACCGGGAAAAATCTGCCAAGGAATTCATGATGAATTCTGGAATTGAAGTCATTGTTTTTACGCCGGAGGATCATGCCGCAATGAGAATAGCCGCTGAACCGATCTATGACATGATCCGGGAGGAAGCGGGGGCAATGTATGTGGATGCGGTAATTGAAGCGGCATCTCTCTATCGATAGGACTTTGGCTTTAGAACAACTCTGGTCATTGTGTGTGGGGGGCGTACTATGTCAGCAGGTAAATTTAAATCGATATCTCACTACAAATTCAACAGCATCTTTGTGCGTGTTTTTCTTATAACAATGACCTTGTGTATGGTACTTATGTCCATATTTTATTACTGCGTTACAACAATTCTTAGGAATAACTATAGGGAAGAGATTCAAAAAAATAATGAAGAAATTTTGATTCAGGCAGACAATACATTTATTTCTTTATTGAAAAGCCATGCGTTGACAATGCAGAGTACGTTATTTCGATCCAATATTACTCCGAGTATCATAACACCTTATGATATGGATTATAGCATGAATTCGGCACTGGTCAATGAATTGTGCTATATACTGGATCACAATATTATGATCCAACATGCATTTTTATATGAATCTCTAATTGATACCGTATACTCATCGGATCAACAGGTCTTAAGTCTCGCAGGATCGAATCTCAAAGACATCATCAATCAAATCATCATAAACCCAAACGAAAACCTGTATCTTGTTGACGATAATACCTTTGCGATTCGTGATTATATTGAAACGGATTTGCGTGTGATTGATGACCGCATATTTTTGACGCAATCTTTCCCGGCCAAAAGCAATAAGCCTTTTGTACTATTGGGATTTGAGCTAAACAAACAGGAATTATTTCATGCAATTTGCGGAGATGCAAGCAATTTGCAGGATGCGCTATGTATTTTGAATCCATCGAATCATGTAATCCTCTGTGCGGATACACAAAATTGGACATCAGACGAATTTGATTTCATTACGCAAGTCCAGCAGAGTGGGTACTTGGAGAAAACCGATGAATCCGGACAGGCGGCAAACATCTTTATTTATAAATCCCCTTTCAGTGAATGGACCTATGTATACGAGGTACCGATTTTTGAACGAAGTCCAATTAATATACAGGCGTTGGGTTATTTCATTCCGTTTATGCTTGTATTTTTAATTGTGGGCATCAGTTTTTCATTCGGCATTGCTCATAGGATACATCGTCCGGTACGAGCTTTGGTCGAGTCCATCACACAAGCAAATCAAACAGACTTAACGGTAGCCAGAGATGAATTCGATTATTTAGGCAAAGCATTCAATGATGCAATTTTTCAGCAAGAAACTTTATCGGATATGGTTTCGCAGGTAACGCCCGCAATTCTTGATCGTTTTTTTCTATCCTTATTACAAGAAAATGCAAGTTATGAGTATCTTACCTGTACATTGAATGCCATTGAGAGTAAATTTCAAATCAATGATTATTACGCTGTTTTCTGTGTTTCTGTTTTAGAGGAGAGTATTGCGGATCAGCCAAACTATGAAAGTGACCTATATCTCATCAGTGCAATGAATATTATTCGGAACACGCTGCAAAGCCAAAAGACTGTGCTGTTCCATGTTGTAAGCCCCGGAGAAAACAATATTGCGGTAATTCTCGAATTTCCTGATACAGCTGCCATCGCAGACATTGAGCTGCATGCAAACCAAATTGAGAATGCCATTCGCAAGGGCAGCGAAAACATGCCTTATGTGTTACTAATTAAAAGAGGAGCTGTCTACAAGGAAATCCGTCTGGTCAAGGATTCCTACAAGGAAGCACGTGAGGGTATCAGCAGGCTTCAATACTATGGAGAGCATGTTCAAGATTTCGGTGAAACAACACAAGATCCTATCGAGGGCGGCCATATCGATCTAAAAAAAGAGGTAAGCACACGAATCAAACATATTGGAAGTACCAATGTCCAAAGAATACAAACGTATATTCATACAGTGATACAAAGCATTGTTGAAAGCAATGCGGCAAAAGAGGATATTCGGAGAAACTGCAAAAGTATCATAGACCTGTTTGTAGAGAGTATGGTGTATTATCGGCTGGAATATGAACCTGGCCTTTATGAGATAAACGAACAGTTTGCTAAATTGGAAACTCTCATTGAAATTTCAAATTATACGTTTGCATTCTGTAAAAATGCAATCGCATTAATCGATGAACACAAGAAGACAAACGCATATCGCTACATCGAACGTACGAAAGAATTTGTGGCAGATAATTATGACGACAGCGCATTGACATTGAATACGGTATCGGATTATGCGGGGATCAGCGCGCCATATCTTAGTAAATTATTTCGTGAGGTGACAAACGAGAACTTTCTGGATTATCTCAATTCTTATCGGGTGAAACAAGCACAATTGCTGTTAACTAACACAGATTCTCCCGTTAAGGATATTGGATTCAAAGTAGGATTCTCCACAGTAACTACATTTTTTCGGGTATTCAAAAAAAAGACAGGAATAACACCCGGTCAATTTCGTGATCAAAAGTAGATTTTAATCAAAAAACAGTTTCTATAAGACCAGAAAATCCATTTATGGCAGAATGGATTTTCTGGTCTTTTTATACGCAGCAGATGGTTATAATTTGTAATACTTTGTATCGACTATCAATTTTTATAAAGGGTGTTATTTCTTAATATTTTTGTGTATGCCTGACAATCCCAAGAAATAATTATAATAATTGCCAATTTACACATTTATTTATTGACAATAAAATGGATGTTGATAAGGATACGGAATTTTTATAAAAAATTTGAATCAGAGAACAAGAAAAGTATCCAAATACATATCAGGAAAGGAGGTGAAGACGTTGGTTCGAATTGGTATAAACACTCCATTGTTGAAGGAAACAATCGACACCATCGGTGTTTATGAAACGATGAGGAAGGTATCTGCTATAGGTTATCATTACATTGAGCTATCCTTATTCCAGCTTTCACCTGAAAACGTCAGGGAGCTAAAACGGGCGGAAAAAGATTTTGGGATTCATGTAGTTGCCTTGTCTGTTGATATTGAACCACTTCCGGACTTATTGGGCTCCAATCCCCGTTTAAACTTGACGGAAAACTTTGATGAAATCATTGCAATCTGTCGGTTGCTGAACTGCAAACATGCCCGCACCTATTTATATGGTACCAGTGAATTTGGAACAGAAACTTCCATTAAAAAGTATTCCGCAAAATTTGATGCGGCGGCGAAGCGGCTGGAAGCAGAAAAAATTGATTATTCATATCATCCACATAATTTTGAATTTGCCAAACATAATGGAAAAATAGGACTTAGGATTATGCGGGATGCCACAGAAACAATGAAATTTGAGATATGCTCTTACTGGGTACAATCGGGTGGTTTGGATACGGCAAAAATCCTGAGAGAATTTGGAAAGGATGGACGTGTAAGTATATGTCACCTGAAGGATTATCGGATTGCACCGTTGGATGAGGCGTTTCTGGACAAGCACTATTCTAAGGAAAACCCGAGGGCACTATTAACGGATGTACTCCAATTTTCTGAAGCCGGAGAAGGCAATCTGGATATTCCGGAGATTATTCAGGCAGCAGACGATGTTGGTGCCGAGTATATATTCCTGGAGCAGGATTATCTTTATGGGCGGGAAGAGTTGGATGTCCTTCAGACCGATTATGACAATTTGTGCGCTATGGGATATAAGAGCCGAATGTAAAATGGATAGTGCGAAATTCTAAAAAAAGGAGGGGGACGAATTTGAAAGTTATTAAGTGGTTGGATAATTATTTTGAAGAAGCAGTGTTGGTTCTTTTATTGGGTGTCATTTGCGTTGTTATGATGCTGCAAATCATCATGCGATACATCGTTGGGTCGTCGCTGGGCTGGGCTGAAGAGCTTTGCCGGTATTGTTTTGTCTTTTCCGGCTTTATGGCACTATCCTTTGGCACCAAACACAATACCAATATTCGCATGGATTCCATTCCATTACTTATGCCAAAAACTTTGGGGAAAGCGGTTTTCCTATTAACCGATTTCATCATGATGGTGTTTTACAGCTATTTTTTCTTTAAGTCTTTTGAACTTATTTCTGTTACAAAGGCAACCGGCGCATTTAGTGCCGCACTGAAATTACCCTATTATATATTATACACCTCGCTTATGATGGGATTTGGATTGGCGGCTATTCGTATGGTTCAAAAAATGGTCAAATCAGCCATTGCCTCAAAAAGTAAAAAAAACAATAAAAGGGGGAATGTAATAATATGATAGTGACAACATTGTGGCTGTTTCTTGTATTACTGCTGCTCGGGGTTCCGATTGTTATTTCCCTGGGAATTCCTTCCCTTCTGCCATCTCTGATGGATGAAGGCTTTGCGGGGAATGCGCTCTACATCATGCGATCCTTGGTAGGCGGCATTGATTCAACCCCCATTATTGCGATTCCGCTGTTTATGCTGTCTGGTGACTTGATGGCGAAGGGAGGCATATCCAAAAGATTGTTTGATATATTTGCTGTGTTGATTGGCAAAAAGACAGCCGGGATTCCCTGTGCGGTAATTGTCACCTGCTTATTTTATGGCGCGATATCCGGTTCGGGGCCGGCGACCGCAGCTGCAGTAGGAAGTATGTGTATTCCGCTCATGCTGGAACTGGGATATGACAAAAAATTTACGGCTGCACTGGTAGCGGCCGCAGGGGGCTTAGGTGTCATTATTCCCCCCAGTATCCCTTTCGTGGTATTTGGTGTTTCTACAGGAGTTTCCATTGGAGCATTGTTTGTTGCCGGTGTGATTCCCGGAATACTCATCGCCTTGGCACTGATGATTAATGCATATATCTACTGTAGACGGAATGGGGAAGATAAGAGCCTTATAGCCGATAACCATAATAGTTTGAAAAAGAGAGGCGTTTTTCGGGTTTTCCGTGATGGATTCTGGGCTTTACTCTCACCGGTTATTATACTTGGCGGCATCTACGGTGGTGTTGTTACCCCTACCGAAGCTGCTTGTGTGTCGGTCTTCTATGCCCTGTTTGTCAGTTTATTTATATACAAATCGATGAAGGCTTCCGATCTCATTACGTATATGAGAAATTCTGTGCGTTCCTATGCCCCCATTATTTGTCTGTTGGCATTTGCTATGGGATTCAGCCGTATCATCACGCTGCTTAAGGCACCGCAAATGATGTCTGACTTTATCACAAGCGCCATCAACAGTCCTTTTGTCTTTTTGTTATCCGTCAATATCATACTGCTAATTATCGGTATGTTTATGGACACCGGACCGGCAATTGCGATTCTCGCTCCCCTTTTTATCCCGGCAGCGGTTGCTCTGGGAATTGATCCGGTCCATTTCGGAATAGTCATGACGGTGAACCTCGCAATCGGTTTCGTTACCCCTCCCTTTGGTGTAAACCTGTTTGTGGTATCGCCTATCGTTGACATTCCAGCCATCGCAATTGGTAAGAAGGCACTTCCGTTTATTTTTTTCTTTATCCTGGCGCTGTTGTTAATTACATATATCCCATCGGTAAGTCTGTTTCTGGGTAGTATTATATAACATAAAAAACAAATTTAGGAGGAGCCATGAAAAAACTAGTATTAGCATTGGTAATTGGCCTGATGGTATTCCAGATAGCTGGATGTGGGCTGAATGCAGGGGAAAGCACTACAACTGGTTCGGATTCTGCCGGTCTCACGAATTCGGCGGCCAGGGATGGTACTGAGGCATCGGAAGAAACGTTCAATATTACTTACGCCTATGCCGACTCGGAAGACTCTATGGTACATGCAACCGCCTCAAAGTTCAAAGAAGTAGTCGAGGAAATGTCGGGAGGCAGAGTTTCGATTGACCTGTATCCCAATGGCAGCCTGGGCAGTACCGTAGAATTAGCGGCTGGTTTAAAGGATGGAACAATCACTATGATGAGCGGCGATATGACACCGGTTATTTATGAGCCATACGGTATATTTGAATCGCCATTCATTTTTACGGATCGGGCAACCGCATTAAAGGTGATGGAAAAAGGTTCAGAGTTTCGCAATGCAATCGATGATATATCGGAACAGGCAAATATTAAGTTGTTGTCTGCTGTTCCATCCAGTTTTCGGATGTTGAGTACGAATAAGGAAACCCGTTCAATGGCGGATATTGCGGGCACAAAGATTCGCGTTATGGAAGATGAGATCCCGATGACCTTATGGAAATCATTAGGTGCCAGCCCAACGCCGCTGTCCATTGGTGAGGTTTATATTGCATTACAGCAGGGGCTGGTGGAAGCGCAGGAAAACCCAATGTCCCTTATGATAAGCTATAAGTTTTATGAGCAGCAGAAGTATTTGGTGGCAACGAACCATAAGTTTTTCTTTACAGAAATATTGATGAATCTCCAATATTATAACAATTTGCCGGATGATATCAAAAGGATTATTGACGAGGCGCTGGTCGAGGTGGATGCTTTCACTTACCAGTATGGCATTGATGATGAAAATAAAGCTCGTGAATTTCTGGAGGAAAACGGTGTGGAGTATATTGAATTATCCGATGAAGATTATGCCCAAATGAGAGAGGCGGCTGCACCGGTTTATGATATTATTCGGCAGCGATGCGGTGATGATATGGTTGATTTATTGCTGAAATCGGTGGAAGAAGCCAATTAACGAGGAGTGTGTGATGGAATCTATTGGAATAGGGATCGTCGGCGGAGGATATGCGGCATGGCTACATGGCTGTGCTTATGAAAAGGTGAGCAAGGTGCCTTTTCGCCTAGTTACAGTGGCGGATATTTGTCCGGAGAGTGCTAGAAAAACGGCTGATTTGTTTGGTTTTCAAAAAACAACCATCAACTATGAAGAAATGCTTTGCGATGATGATATCGACATTATTGATATCTGTACGCCTCCTGTTTTGCATAGCCAAATTGTTGCAAAGGCAATGAAGGCAGGAAAACATGTTATCTGCGAAAAGCCGCTTACAGGTTATTTTGGAAGGCCAGGGGATGCAGTCCCAATCGGGAAGACTGTTTCGAAAGCAAAGATGTATCAATCGGTCTTAGCGGACATGGATGAAATCAAAGAAATTGTCATGTCAAGTAAAGGCAAATTCATGTATGCGGAAAATTTTGTTTATGCTCCTTCCACTAAAATGGCGGCACAAATGATTCAGGTGAAAAGGAGCAAAATTCTGTTTATGAAAGGAGAAGAAAGCCTGAAGGGGTCCAGTTCTCCTTTAGCCGGACAATGGGACAAGACAGGTGGCGGTTCTCTTATGCGCGTTGGCTGCCACCCGTTAACCGGTATGCTGTACCTGAAAGGGGTTGAAGCCAAAGCACGGGGGGAATGCATAACTGTCAAGAGCGTTGTGGCAGATACAAGTGTTGTTACAAAAAAATTATCGGGTGAGGAACATCAGTATATTGATATTTATCCCGATGATGTTGAGGATATTGCTACCGTATCCATTACTTTTTCCGATGATAGTAAAGCACTCATAATTGCAACGGATGTTTGTCTTGGCGGTGCGAAAAATTATATGGAGCTGTATTGTAATAATGCGAACTTTGTCTGCAACATGACTCCGGTTAACATTTTTGGCACTTATTTCCCAGATGAAAAAGATATGGAAGGAATGGATCTTGGATTTGGTTTATCAACAAAAGCCGGTTGGAATCATCCTTTTGTGTCGGATGACCTGATTAGAGGTTACATAGGGGAATTTCAGGACTTTTTAGAGTGTGCCTGCCACGGCAATAGAGAACCGCTTTCCTCGTTTGAGCTGGCGTATGAGTCGATGAGAGTAATGTATGCCGCTTACCTATCAGCAGAAGAGGGTCGCAAAATTCTGCTATAGAAATCTTGGTAGAAAAATCGTTCGAATCATCATTACACAAAACAGATGAAGGATTATTTCTGATTCCTTCAACTGTTTTGTGTACTAAAACCAGACAGATCAAACTATGAATTGAAAAAAGCGTAAAAAAAGCAAAGAAAATGCTTGCTTTTTCCATAAATATGTGCTACAATATTTTAGAAAATATAGAGAAACAGTGAAAGAGTGGGCGCGAGTCCACTCTTTGAACGTTGTTAGGACAATTCAAATCCGACTTTA
>Ga0153953_1001005_pt1 | contig 10311 bp, 12 predicted proteins | sample TSNJ037MetaG_FD_104718 | JGI IMG/M metagenome (GOLD analysis project Ga0153953, IMG submission 104718) | Attine ant fungus gardens microbial communities from New Jersey, USA - TSNJ037 MetaG | ecosystem: Host-associated > Fungi > Mycelium > Unclassified | place: USA: New Jersey, Wharton State...
TACCAGCTGGTGAACCATCGGACCCAACTCTTTCCGGTTTGGTGGGCTGATCATCGATGATCTACATTACAATCATTTTGAAACAAGATCCTTCCTTCGAGTCCACTCGACACCACGACGACGAAGCTCTTCTCGACTTCGGGATTTGGACCAAAGCGGTTGTGTCTTGATCTGAATTTGAGCTTTACAAGTTGACGACGAGATCAGGAAAATATTTCTGACGCCTCATGTCATTTGTCAGGGAGAATTGATGTAAAAGACACTTTATTCTTGGTTGATGTCCGAACTTGTTCAGATATTTCCGCGTGCTGTCGAAGTGTATCTCTAATTTAAGCCTACCAAAGTTGCCCTCAACAAATTGCGATTCTGGAAAATCCTTTTTCAGCAACAGCGGGATGACTCAAAAGAAGCCATAGTGTTGTTAGATAGTGCCTTTCCTGACTTGTCATTGACCACGTCATCAACCACGATGATTCAGAATCCTGTGGTCTCGTTCTTCGACCACTAAAGAAACACAAACAATAGGCAGGAATCAGAAATCAGAAAAGCCGAATAAGGACCCCGAGGACTCGGAGTGTTGGCGTGACATGAGTCTGTAAGTAGTAAAGACGTTCCTTCTATACGGATTCCGGCGAATGGTGTTGGTTCAGATGCATATGGTCATTACAGTGAAGCCGCTGTAATTCTCAGAGGTGGGAAACAATAGCAATTAGTTCAACTTGTCAGTTCGGGAGAAGGCGAGTTGATGTTAGATGTACAAGCTTCTAGTTATCAGACGATGTGGAAACATTTTTCTGTCCAATGGAGGTTTGAAGAACGAGCGTAAGTAGTCCAGTTTAGCATTCTTGAAGACTCGCGTCGATAGATTAGGGCACTGTCATGAGTTTTTTGCATTGTCACATGGAAGATGACTGTCATTGCAATTCGGTTCAATTTGGAGCACTCGCCGCGGAGACAAGTAATGTGGTGTATTCTTGGATCTGTTCTTAGAACGTAAACCACGCTACGGCTGAAATTAGCCTATGACATATATCCTCATGGTGAGTTCACTGACTATTGATTTAAGCCTGGGCGATCCTTTTTCTCCTGTCTCAGCAATTGGTTGCGTAGTTCAGTACTCAAGCACCCATTCAGTCTGGCGATATAAAAGCATAGATGATCATGTTTGTGGTACATGGTTCTTTATGTGTTAAAGCCCCTTATTGTATCCTCCCTTCTCATAAAAGTCTTGCATATGTTTGACAATGGCACCAAGAGCTGCGAGCCACCCATTGAGATCAGCATCTAATTCTTCTTCCGTAGCAGGTTCACCGCCATCTTTGTCAGAACGTAGCTTTGCGAAAAAATCCTTGCGGTAAGGGCATGCCTTCATCGCAACCTAGGTCGACAAATTAGATCTGCATGTCAAGATAGTGTCGATAAAAAAATGCGAACAGAGAATACGCCTTTAACAACAAAATTGTGAAACTGTTTGAGAGTTTTCTCGTAGGACTTGGTAAAGGCAACAGAAAGTTCCTCAGGTTTATTCTCCTGCGCATTCTGAAGCGCTTTACAAGTAAAGGAGAGGCCACGCAAAAGCCACATCAAGCCTTCCGTTGCAGTCCGCTTCTTCTCTCCTTTTTCGTTCTCGACGAGCTTCTCGAGTGTACGACATTTTTCTGGGATAGCGTCGTAGCGGGCCTGGACTTTCTGAGAACGACTCCGATTAATCACATATAGAGATGCACTCGAAGATGATGAGATAATTACTGCGATGTTTCCATTCAGATCTGACTGGACGACTGAAAAGGCCGCAGATCCAAGAAGATCTACGGTGCATTTTTTTTACGTGAGAGGATAAGAAAGGAATCAATAGTGCCTACCGAAGAGACCTACCAATCCTTTTGATGCTTCCAGAAATTGGACAGTATCTACCCCGCCATCGGTGTTAACCTCCGCGAAAGACTAGGCATGATATGAGTCCGACAACCAGTATTTCGGATAGCAATCACCCTGATATTTTTCAGATAAGGTGCCATTATGGCGATTGTCAAGAGCCCGTCTGCATCCCATCAAAAGGCTCTCACGATTATCCATTATTATGCCTTTCTCATCATACAATATTTGTCTCGAAAGACATGCCACATGCCGATGCTTCCTTGATTCCAAGCAGGTATGTAGTAATAATCGACCACCGAATTCTATCTCACCAACAGGATGAAGCATTAAAAGTAAACCAGAATTCTGGGCACATGTCTATACACAGCTGGAGAGTCTTATCGGGGAAGAGAGAAACTGGGTGATTGTTTTTACATTCAAGGTCCATTCTCTTGGCTCATGGTTGATATGAGATTACAAATTGTGCAAATGCATCATCGCTGATCTACAATTCGCTACTCGCTTTCCCCGCCTATTTTGGTACTGCAAGTGACAATGCTGTTAATTGGTGTGGTATGTTACTTCGTAACATTCCGTAACCCAGTATACTCATCGCTGTACATTCCAAATGGAAACACTAGGTGTATATATAGAATCATCATACTTCCCCATACCAAGGAATTCTGAGAAAGTAACCAAAATCTCGGATCGCATGCTGCTCGGACCATTTTCTGGAAAACCCGCTTGTCAATTCATCAGTATAATACCAGGAAAGAGTCATGGAGTGTGTGCAGATGCTTTCCTTCAGGGCCAAACCATTTTGGTGCCAAATGTCGATGAATACCCTGGTCATATTGCCTGTGATGGAGAAACAAAAAGCGAGATTGTTCTTCCTCTCATTCTCAAGAGTGGTGAAAAAGTCGGAGTCCTTGACTTGGACTGCCTCGCTCTCCATGGTTTCGAAGGCGAGGACAAAGAAGGGCTGGAAAAAATAGCTAGGCTCATCTCAGATTCTAGTGATTGGTAGATTATGGAAGTGTGCAGTATCTACTGTAGGGATCCTGACTCTTGCCATTTCAGAAACTCTTGGTGTAGTTTTTCTTGCATTTGATACTTTTTATGGAGACTCTTGACCTGGTTTTTGCTGAGCTCAGCACCTTCACCAGTGGTAAGCGGAAACCCGGCTTCGTTCCAAGACCCATACATTTTCTCGGAAACGTTGGGTGGCCTGAACATCTCACGCGGTGGTAGGCGACCTTTTTCGATCTTCTCGAGGCGTTTCTGTTGTTCCAGAAGGATCGCTTGAGCCTTCTTCTGAGCCCGCTCCTCCTGCTGAGCCCTTTTCTCGTCTCGAGCCTTGATGAGCTCTGCTGGCGGCACAAGCTTAATGAGGGCTTTCCCGTCTGATCAGTAGTAATGATTTGTGATTAGCGGAGGTAGAAACAACAACTGAGTAACCCACCATCCTGATCGTCAAGGGCAACACCGAGCGAGACAAGGTCATCATCACGGAGTTTGTCGCACATAGCCAATATGTCCTTGAGGGTATTCTCGCCTTTGGACATCGCCAGTTGACGTACACCATCTCGGAAAGATGATAATGCCCGTAAGTAGGGCATCAAGACTCCTTCGCGCTGAACATATGACGGAGAGGTAAAGCTGGTATCAGGGAAGGAACTCACATCGACATTCTCAGATCTCTGGTCTGCGCGACCCCATCCCAACTCAGTCCTTTCCCCTTCACCGAGGCCAAACATACGCAGCATATTTCCGACCCACCGTGCAATATTCTCAACAAGATAGATATTTAGATATTTTCCGCGCGAATTAATGTAGATATTGGTTCTCGAGATAAGTTCCCGGAGAGAATTCAAGGCATCTGGAGTATTGAAAGAATCGGCAAGGGCAGCTCGGAAAGTAGTCTGAGTATCACGGAAACTGAAACGAATGGATTAGGTATCGGCATAGAGACATTGAGTGGGGATGTGCACATTACCTCTTCGATAATTCGCGTTCAGGATTTTCGTAATGGTGGTGTCCATCTGACTTGATTCCATCGCCGTGATCATGATTAGTCAATGCTTTGACGACAGTGAAAAAATTCTAGAAGAGGAATTCAAGGTTGTAATATTTTTCATAATTGAAAGATGTAGGAAAGCAAACATTCATGGTGACTTCGATGTTCCTGACTTCTCCGGTCAGCAAGGAGTCAGAAAAATCAATTCTTGTGTTCCACAACTGAGTTAGGAAAGCTAATCTCAATTGCCGAGGCGTGAATCGTTTGAGAATTTCCTGAAATCAGAAATCAAGTATTTTTAAACGCTGGAGGTACGGAGCTTACGTCAATAGTGATGAAGTTTTTCAGCGATTTGCTCATCTTGAGCCCTTCAATGTGTAGATGACCTGTGTGCAAGAAGTAATTGACCCATGAATTGCAATTATGATAAGCCTAGTCGGTGATTAAAATTGGTTCCGCCTTCTCAGTCTTTAGACGTACCTCCGACTGTGCCATCTCATTGTCATGATGAGGAAATGCCAAATCAACGCCTCCAGAGTGTATATCCATATTGTCACCAAAGACAGCGCTCGCCATGACCGAACATTCGATGTGCCAACCTGGACGTCCAGGTCCCCACGGTGATGGCCAAGATGGCTCCCCTAACTTAGAAGCTTTCCACAGAGCAAAGTCAGACGCCGATCGGCGGCCAGTCTTGCTGGACAAGGATCCTTTATCATTCAATCAATTGGATGGAGCAAAAACAGATCTTCTTGGACAAACCCTCCGCATCTTCTAAAAGTTCACGATTGCCTTTACTCCACGGTTCAATTTTGGCGTAATAATGATTTTCTGCTTTGTCGAAAGCGAGGGTGTCAAAGTAGACACTGCCCTCCGATTCATACGCGTAGCCATTTTGTATGATCCTTTCGACAAATTCAACAATTTCAGGGACGTACTCAGTTACGCGAGTGATGGTATCTGGTTCCCGGACCTTCAGATGGGCCATGTCCTTAAAAAATCTTGCTTCCCAATATGCCGCGAGGGAACGGGATATAGCAGGATCCGTCACTGAAGACTTATACTATCAATGAAGCGAAAGTAAATTAGCTGATATTAAGTAAGTTGTGTGAAATAGAACCTTTGCATCTAGCATTGGTGCCAAAACGTCCTTTGATTCGTTAATTAGACTCTGAGCAGCTTGCGGAGATACATCGTCAGATTGTAGTTGCTCTCGAGCTTTTTGAATGGCCAGAATGGCACGGTTCTGTGGGACAGGTCTATGGAAAACTAGAGGACACATTGGTGATACACGCACGGCGACCGTAAAGTACATTTCGAACCTCTCGTCACGCTTCAAGCACTCCCGTTTCCATTCTGGATTTTCTATCAGCTCCGAGAGTTTAGACCAACCCACTTCCTCCTTTCCTTCATCCAACCTTTGACCATCAGATAGACTCTTGTCAACGTAAATATTGACATAGTTGGCCCAGGCTTCATAGCACAGGTTCAAGAGGTTGGACGTCAGCGTCATGTTATCAGTTCGGAATTTGTCGACAAGGTGATTTTGGCGGGCACGTAAGATGATCTGTACATGTACAATATAAGTAGCCGTGGATAGGGATGCGACGGGAAGAGACCGAGCTAACCTTGTCATCAATGTCAGTGATATTCATGACGAAGTGGACATCATAGCCAAAATAATCGGTCATAATGCGACGGATAATGTCCTGAGTCACATAATTCCTAAGAAATAATCACATATTGATTTGAGGTGAACATGGAATTGACTAAGTACCTGGCGTGACCCATGTGCGATTCATCGTATACAGTAGGACCACAGTTGTACCACTTGACGTGGCGGCCGTTTGTAGGTATGAACTCTGTCTATATTGTGTGAGAATAGGGCAATAAATTATTTCATAATGGTCAAGGCGATACTGACCTTGGTTCTGGTCAATGAATTATAGACCTTTAAGATGGGCTCTTCCGGGGATTGTTTGGGTAGTGGCCAGGGTGGTTGTTGGACAACCATTGATGACGATCTTATAGTTGTATATACTCTCAGGTCTCGAGGAAATTTTCGCAGATGGTATAAGATCAAAGAACGAAAGCTTCCACATCTGAATAACATGATCAGACATTCTTCAGACTCAGCATCGCACATCCATGATCATGTGACCACTTCAATGGGCACTCAGCAAAAATCCCCAGGTCTACATTTGCCACGGGATCTTCCCAGTCAGACACGATGTACACTACAGTTTACATGTACAAATCGATTCATCATCATCAAATAATTCCACTCTACAGAGGCGTCATCTCACCCGAAATGAGACCCATCTCAACCAGCTGATAAAATGAAACAATCTTTGATAAGATCAAGAATTTGATCCCTGCGGAATTAGCTTTACTCGGGAACTTTTCCTTGAGCTCTTGCTCATGTGGCCTTCAACGTAAATAACTCAAGAATTGCCGTGTATACTGGAGCGAATTGGATAGCGTAGGACTAATCTCAGCGTCCTTCAAAACCTGATTTGTGCTCGTGAGTGACATGGAAGTCATTGCGCGTGGGTTCAGAAGCCTGCAGAAATTCGGATTCCGTTTCTTGTGGTCTACAGTTGAAATATGACATCCGTCCCTTGCCATTTGAGGCAGAGGAAAAGTATCCGATCCGGAATTCTAGTAGGTTTTGACTACTAGTCATCGAATCTATCTTCAAGCTGACTAGTGGTGCATTGGAACATACCCATCGTATCCGCCGACACTCATTTCAACTACGTCCCAATAGTTATGTATGGCTGTCCATGACTAACCAGATGCTTCAAGGGAATAAGTTCAAAAGCGGTACAGGCGTGGTTCAGTTTGCATCGCCTGTTTTTTCTGGACGTCATTCTCCAATCTCCTCATGTTTGCTTCTGTCATCAGTTGATCTGATTAGCTCGATTCTGATACTTCTACGCCCACGTTGATGGGCTTCAATCCGTCACTAAAAACTCTAACCTTCGGCACCTAATATTATCAGTGTGACCTTGCCATAACAGCTCTCGTCAATTTAAGTAAGTATCTGGAGTCCCATCAAACTTGTCACGGGCAAAACATAAATAAGTATGTTGTTTTTTTGAGATAGGCTGTTCTGATCATCAAGTTCCTAAAGCATTTAAATCGGTGTCACTATCTTGCCGTCTTCCCTCGGTTTTCCTTCTTCTTCCTGCCGTCTAATCACCTTAGCACAATACCATGCAACGACCAACGTGTGTTGGAATGCGCATTCGAACTACTGAGGATGCACAAGTCATATTTCATGCTGTTCATCTTCACCTTCTTCCCATGATAACACGACGTCTGGATAACGAAGAACGTCGAGAAATACGTTCAGGCTGTGTTTACGTTTGGGAAGAGCGAAGCCCTAACACCGAGACGCACGGCATGGTACATATCTGCGTGTTCACCACCCAGTAATCCTACTTACTGATCCGTCCACTTCCTGTCAGGTCGGGATTGAACGGTGGACAGATTCGCGTAGCTGGGGACCCAGTCGAGTTAAGGATGTGAGTAACTGATTATGCAGGACTCTATCTGAGTGTACAGCTGATAGTGCCGATAACAAAGGAATTTCTATATTACCAAGAGAGAGATCGCTCGCCTGTCGAATTGGAAATGGCTTCGGACTCTGACACCACGTACGTGGATTTCCCTGTTCGCGCGCATGATGTAACAACCAATGGTGATTGTTATATTTATCACTACCGACACCCTGTGTGTTTATTAGACTTGCGAGCCACGGACTCTCACCATCGCACACTAGCAGGAATAACCTTGTTAAGCAGACGTATTCTGTACTCGTCCACACACCAACACGAGGTCGACAGAAGTGGCATCTAAGTATGTGGTCTGCTTCGCGGGCGTCCAACCTTCAGGCTGATTGACAACTACCTTGACAGCGGCATACTTTACAAGTGATTCTCTGGAGAATCTTCACACTATCAATGACTTTCCCGAGTTAGCGTCTCTTCATGTCCCACCAGGAAAATATTTGAGCGCCAGATCCATAAACAAGAATGCAAAAATAGGACCTTATCCTGGGTACCATGCGGCTGGTCCCTTCGGAGTTGGAGGGTGAGCATTTCAAAACAAGCTTTAGAATATATGATGCTGATTCTGATATGCGTTGCGATTGCCGTGACTTACAATTGATCAATCGACCTTGTTTTCGATTCGGCAGGCATGACAGGATTCCACGCCTCTACAGAATACAAACACACCCTCCGCTGTTGGACTATGATGGCAATACTCGACAACGTGGGGCTTTGGCACCCCTTGCATACCTGGAAAGGATCGCTCCCCTTCGTCGGCACCCTATGGACGAGAAGGCGCTTATGTCTTTCTCATGTCAGATCAACCGTAATGTTCTTTAGTCCGATGGTCGCTTGTACATTATGTTCTCCCTCATTTCGGTTCTGGCATACCCGGCTAGGAAGACACAATTACTCGGCTTCTAAAAGGACATTTATTTATATGAATTTGTAAGAGCTTGTGTTGTATTCTTGACATACCCACTGTCACATTGATATATTCGGAATGTTGCTATGTTAATGTTATTCATGCTGCCCATGAATTGCTCTCCTATGTCGATATAGGCATCCGCAATTGAATCAAAGTCTTGATTTTTACGCACTGGTAGGCTTCTAGCGAATTATAGTTCTTGTCCGATATCTGAGGACATGAGAAACGGAGGGACTCTGTGCATGGTTTGGGTATATAAAACTCCCTCGGTAATCGGAACTTTGAGAACCTGCTGACAAAAGACGGGCAGTTTCCCTGAATGGCAATTATTCAGTAGCCAGGTGCTAATGACACCCTTGTTCGAAGCATGAGTGGGGTATGTGTCAACTAAACTTTACAGGCTGTGTGAATGGGAGAATGTGATCTAGTCCATGTCAAGGATCTGTTGCGAATGAATATAATTCAGGTAATCAATTGATGGACCAAAGCATGCTTTCCAGAGGAGGCCGAGGGGACCCAGCACATGGTACTTGGATATCACTCATTCTACGACCGCTACGTCACATAAAACGTCTCTATGAAACGGCAGGTGGGTAGTATGTATATCTCACGCCCAAATGTCTAATCTGTCCCCTCAATGCAGTATCCCACGTGTACCAATACTCGCATCTATTCAGTAAACGATGCACACAAAGTATTTTATGCTGTCCAGCAGGGGATTCTTCAGATGGTCACTCGTAGGTTGGATGCCGATGAACGCACACAGCTCCGTTCTGGTTGCGTCTATGCCTGGGAGGAACGTAGTACTCACACCGAGCTCACTGGGCTTGGCATCGAGCGTTTCACCGAGGGACGTCGCTGGTCCCCCTCGCGTGTGCGCGATGTATGTGCTTCCTACTCACTTTGCTACCTTTGTGCTAAGTTGCGTCACCTGATAGGATTTTCTTTTCTACTACGAGAAATACTTGCCCTCGTTTGATTGCCCGAACTCGTGAGTTATGCTCAGAACAATGTGATAGAGGCCAAAACAAGTGACCAGACATCCGCCGCGCGATTGGGATCCTCTAATTAAGCAAACATACTCGGCCTGGGTTGAAACCGACAGAGGTCGCCGAAAATGGCATCTGAGTGCGCTCAACTTGTCGATTCTATGGTTTTGTGCTTATGTTTTCTGCTCAATAGCTGCCTACTTCACTCAGGCAACTATCGATCATCTGGACTCCGTTGACAATATACGAGTGGTGTGTGACCTCATTGTACCGGAGAATATGTTCAAAAGCGCGAGGATCGCCAAAAGCCGCGGTAAAAATGATGGGGCTCGTGTCCGAGAATCTTCCAAGTTGCCAAGTGCCTCAATGACTTCAGAACATGTTTCCTCGCCTGCACAGACTTTGCCCAGTCAGCCTGAAGTATATGGCCAGATCCATATGTTCCAGCCTTACATCGACCATGTACAGACAGAAGTGCTGGATCAACAATCTATATGTTCTTCCAGCTCCAGTCCTGTCAACACCACGGACTTTCAAGACCCGAATCAACCTGGAACTGAAGCATATCGATCTCTTTCGCCCTATTCCCAATCTCAAAATCCTGCAGATAACGTCCACCATGAATGTCGCGAATATAATTACATGTCCCAAACAAGTTCTGATGCATGCTTGTCTCAGACTCAGTCGAGAAGCGAACAAACTCCGCCGTCTCATACAACAGCAGCGTTCTCTCCCGGAGATCTCTCTCTTTCGGCGACATCATACGACAATGTGCATGCATATTCCTCGCATGAGCAATTTTTCTCATCGAGGCCTTCGTGGGAAAATGTGAATTCTGGCTCCGGGATTCCTAGTTCTTCAACCTACCACCAAGATGAATCCACTAATCTTACCACCCCCGCCACTTCACCGGAATCTTATCTGTCATCTCACACTGAGATCAATGAGCCAGAATCGTACCAA
>Ga0153953_1001011_pt1 | contig 10296 bp, 9 predicted proteins | sample TSNJ037MetaG_FD_104718 | JGI IMG/M metagenome (GOLD analysis project Ga0153953, IMG submission 104718) | Attine ant fungus gardens microbial communities from New Jersey, USA - TSNJ037 MetaG | ecosystem: Host-associated > Fungi > Mycelium > Unclassified | place: USA: New Jersey, Wharton State...
ACCAATGATTTGATATATTTGTTAAACTGTTTTAAAAAATCATTAGTTGAACAAGCTCTATTTGTTAGAGAAACAATATTTGAAGAAATACGCATGTCAGAATATTCGCATCTACCAAGTAGAAAAACATGTTTATGGCTTACAAATAAAATAAAAGTTGAAAATTGGTATAATTGTTTAAATACAAGTAGTAATCAAACACGTATTTATAAATTAAAAGTAGATGGTGAAATCCACAAAGGATACAACAAATTTTTAACAAGTGATTTATTGCCACATAACGATATTAGAAATATTGCAAGGCAATATTGGAATGGGGCAGATGAAGATTATGACGAAATTCTTTTTTGTGGAACAATAGAGATTATTCAAAAATATTCCAACTATGAAGACTTTAAAAATTATCATTATAATGGTTAGGTAGTAAAACTACAATTGCCAGTATCTAAACATTGAATTGGAAGCAAATAAGCCAATCGGATATATTGTCGAAACTGTTTTCTATGATGCAGAGGACGGGTATCTTGAAACCAGTGCAAGTCTAGAAGTGGATTTGTCAGAGTATAGCAATGAAATTGAGGGAATTGTAATTAAGGCAATGATCGACATTTTTTTAGGGTAACAGTTGTGTACGAGGGAAACTGTGGTATTCCCCAAACCTATCAAATACTTAAAAGCAGTATAAGTATATTCCATTAAGGAAGAACTGCAGGGCAGATATGAGTTACCTCTTATCTGTTGGATGTACTAAAGGTGTGAGTGAAATATTTCAGGAGGAAAATGCAATATTCTGGAATATCAGAATCCATAGTAATCCAAGAAGGAAGTATTGTACTGTAGATAACAGCATCAAAACCCAAAACCTAAGACATAGTAAGTAGCAGTATGGAGAAAACATTCAACAACCTGTGCGAAGAGTGTTTAATGAAAATAGGTTATGATAATATGAAAGCGTATAGTTTTGGTTATTGTTGACTTTAAATCAGGTGGTTTATATCCTTAGACGAGATAAGTTATTTAGCAGTAGGTGATTTCATGGTTTTTTATTATCAGATGTGGGATGGAGCCAGTATGATAGCGACTTATTGACCGGAAGATTAGTAAATGACGAATTATTCAGTATGATTGACAATAAAAGTAGAATTACATAAATAATTATGGAAAATATTTACATATTCATCAAGATATAGTAATATAGGACTAGGGGAGTTGTACAATAAGATTAGAATATGTTTTATGATGATCTATCGGGAAATTGTATGATTTTCTGATGGGGCTTTTTTGTTATAGCAAGCACAAATCCTTGTATTTATTCAAGAGCTGACTATAGTACTTAACTAGTAAAGACAGCTAACGGCTTTTTTCATGTATTTACTTAGGAACTGGTATGGTAGGCTGGCATAACGTGCCAACAGGCTTTGGCTAGATGACGGAGACTGTTTCAAGCCTGTATCAGCATGCCAAGTTGGTTCATGAAGTCAAGATTTTAATAGCCTATCAGATGGATTTAAAACAAATTAATAAAAGTAACTTGTTCGGGTATATGTACCTGAACAAGAAATGCAGTGTTTTCGGGGTATGAGGTACACTATTAGTTATGAAATAGTAAGATGTTCAAAGAGCCATTTTTATGATAGTGATAGAGTTGAACAATGTCCTCATTGTGAGAATAAGAAATAAAAGATTATACCCTGATTTATAGTTTTCAAACCGACTTTTAACATCATAGAAGATTATGTAGTTGGGAATGAAGATTTTAATATATTGATTTTATTGAGAAGTTCACTAATAAAGGTATTATAATATTATCTTGCTTAGGGGGAGAGAAAATGAAATATTTTTTGGAACCAATTAATCTGTCTGAATGGTTTATTTTTAATGAAGTATGTAATTTTCATTTTCAGGAGAGTTTTCTTGCAACTAAGGAAATGGAAATAGGTGATATGTTATTTTTATATGTAACAAATGAGGATAAAGAAATACCAAGTGGTATTTATGGAAATGGGATTATTATTAGTCAACCCTGCTTGATTTACGGAGAAAGGCGTGTTGATGTTATCATAAATTATATAAGATTTGATAATCCTATTCTTAATTTTGATGTTTGTATAAAATATATTAAACAATTTCGTTCTGTACACAGAATAGATGATGAAATTGTTAATGAGTTACTGAATACACAACTTAAGAATATAATGATTCGAGAATAAAAAAGTATAGCTACATGAATTAAATTTTGTGTTGGTGACAGTAAGGAGAGTGAATAGTTTTTAATGATAAGAAAGTGTTAGCATGACTATGATTAATCAAGTTTTCACTTTTGTAAATTATTGGGAGGATAAATTGTGAAGATATCAACGAAATCATCTAATGCAATTTGGCGTAAGATATGATAAGAAAAATTAAAAGTATTTTAAGTGAGTTCCTAAATTCAGAGAGTAATATCTTTAAGGTTATGACAGCTATGATAATACCTGCCCTAACAGTGTTTGTTGCAGTAATAGCGTTGTTCGTTACACAGTCAGAGCCAGTTGTTAATAACATTGATAATAATATTAATAATGAGTTTGATTATTCAACAACATATTATGATAATACTACTAAGTTTTTTAGCGAACCTACAGAAGAAATAGTAGAACCTGAATTGCCAAATAAATATTTTATAGTGGGATTAGAGTACATAGAGCAAAATGATTATGAAAATGCTTTAAAATATTTATTATTAGCAGAAGAAGAATCTATTCGAATAACAGGGAGCTACAGCACTGAAACATGCACTTATAGATACAATCTTGGCTTACTTTATAGTTATCTTAGCAAGTATCAGGAGGCATTAGATTGTTTTAATAATGCGATGGTTGCATTTAAGGGAAACTCGAAAAATAGACATATGGAAGCCCTATGTTATAAGAAAATAGGTGAAATATATATTGATATGGAAGAAGGAGAATTAGCAATAAAATATAGTGAACAGGCTTTACAGATGATTGATCTTGATGAGTCAAGAGTTAATTACACATCATTTTTGTTGAGTTTGGGGAATGCTTATTGTATAAACTATAATTTTATAGAGGCAGAAAAATATATAGAACTAGCATATAAACTTGATATGTACTTGAATAACACAGATACAATTAAATCAAGTTTAGGATATGCTACACTCTTAATCGGGATGCAAAATTATGAAAGCGCATTAGATTTACTGGAGGAAACTATAATATTAATTGGGGAGATTTATAATTATGAAGAAAGCTCATTAGCACGGTGTTATTATCTTTTAGGTATCACGAGCATTGAGATGGGGAAATACGATGATGGAGTAACTTATACAAAAAAATCTATAGAAATAATGACCAATATACTTGGTGCTGAGAATCGTAATAATGCAGTGTATTATCATAATCTTGCAATGGGATATTATTTGCAAGGTAATATAGAAAAGAGTATTTCTACTTTAAAAATATCTATAGATATAAACCAAAAATATAATGATAAAATTTTTTTAGCACAACAGTATTTTTCAATTGGTATAATGTATGAGAATAATAATGATACAATAGAGGCGTTAATGTATTATAATAAGATAATAGATATAAAAAACAGTGAAGTTGGAAAACATGATATATTTGCGAATATTATTAACTTATACGAGCGTATGGCTGAAATTTATTGGAATAGTAATGATAGCATAAATACCTTGAAAATGTATAATCTTATGTTGGAAGAGGCAGATAGTGAGATAGAGCGCGCAAATGCATATTTATCAATTGGAAAAACATACGTAAAATATGATTATTACGATAGAGCAATAGAATATCTGGAAAAGGCACTAGAAATATTAGGAAGTACATATGGATACGACAGTACTGAAACCTGTGAAGCTTATTTATATCTTGGGACAAGTCTCTATTATATGGGGAAATACGATGATGCTATATATTATTTAGAAAAGATTACAGGTCAAAGAGATTTTGAATCAAAGGTTAATATATATTATCAAACTATTACTTTCTATCAAATTGCTATTGTATATTTGTCATTGGAAGAATATGATTTAGCTCAAGATTTTTTTAGTAAGGCACTAAAAGCATTTTCGCTTATGAGCGAAGAGCAAAAAAAATCACTCGAAAATATTGAACGTTCAATCATCGAAATTATGAATTACACAATTGAAGAGTAAGTACTTTAATAAATGACGTCTACAGCAATGAGGAATTATGCACTAAAGTGATATTATCTATTTGAGGTTCTTATGTTTTTGCATAAGCCTAGGCGAAGAAATTCAATGTAATGATTGTAGCAAGAAGTATCATATTGAACATTACATAAAATATTAATAATACTATATCTCAATCATATAATTATAATTTGTAAGGAATAGAAATTTTGATACTCAGGGAGATAATAATGGAAGAGCGTATAGCTACATGTGAAGAAGTTAAACAGTTGAAAAAAGATAATATATTGGAACTGCCTTGGAAAAACTTAGATAAAGAAGATATTTTGTCTTTGTATGAAATGAATAGTTGTATATGTGCAGCGATTAGAGTATCAAAAGATCCTTATGATGATAATGTGATATGGATTGATGAGTTTGAAATAGTAAGAAATTATCGGAATCAAGGAATTGGTAAGTTGATAATTTGTAATTCTTTAGAAGAATGTGAATTTGTGGTTAAACTAATGGCAAAGAATGAGTCAGTAGCAGAGTTTTGGTATAAGTGTGGATTTCAACATGACAATCCGTCGAAGGGGGAAATACCGATGATTTTTTCTAAATAGAGTTGATTCTTTTAGAATTAAGAAGTGTGAACATTTCAGGTTATGGTGAGGAGAATTAATTTTACATGAATTGAGTATAATGAAGATTAACACTCATATTGTAGTTTTAAGTACATCATTTTATATTATGAAGCGCGTAAGCCAAATCAGAATTTACCGGAGGAAGAAAATTTTATAAAATTACATAAATATTCTTGACGAGGATATTGTCCTTATGATGTTTTCTAAAAGGAGGTGCTGTTATAGTGCAGGTAAAAAAAATCATTGAAATGCTTGGCATTAATAGAGAAGGAATAAAGTATTTCAAGAAGATGGAAGTATTTGTTCTAGACACAATCATTTAGTTTTATGTACATATGATATTAAGGAATTAGGTGAATTTATATCCCTGCTTGCTTCAAATGTTATAAACATTACACTCATAAACTCAATTACAGTAGACATACAGTAGATTTTTAAAATTTTTAGCCTATTTACCATTGATTTCCTTTTCTCATTTTGATATAATATGTACATATGATTAATTTATAATGTACATATGAATGAGGTGGTGTGGAATGACTGTCAAATCATCGATCCCAGAGGAAATCCTACAATACAAACCCTGCAAATGTGCCAGAATACGGAATGATGGTGGTACCTACCGGGTGTACAAATACAGTGCAATCAAACTCCCCAGCGGGAAATGGAGCAGCGATTATGGCTACCTCATAGGCAAGATCATACCAGATGTGGGTTTCAGCCCGAACAAGAGGTACCTTAAGGAGCTTGAAGACCAGGATAAAGTCCCTTTCAGCGACGAAACTACAGATGTTGCATATGGACAGTATGCTCTCCTCCAATATCTGTCTGCTGATGTCTTTACGAGGCTTACGGAATGTTTCCCCTTCGAAAAGGCTGCGCAGATATATTCATATGCACTTATCCTCTGTGCAAATGGCTTCATACATGTAGACCAGGTGGTTGAGTTCTACGGCGAAAGCTTCCTTTCTTTGCTATACAGGGATTTTGCCTTCAAGATGGGCCGTGCAGCACTTTCAACACTGCTGCATAACCTGGGGAGCAAGACAAACCCAGTCAGGAGATTTGAACAGAGCCTGATCGATTCAAGTTCAAAAAGCATAGCCATAGATGGTCATGTAATCAGATCCTGTTCCGGCGAAAATGATCTTGCGGAACCCGGATACAAGATGAACTACCTGAAATCGCCACAGGTGAATATACTGATCGCCTTTGATATCAAGAACAAAATCCCGCTTATGTACCGCACATACCGTGGGTCCAGTGTCGACAAGAAAAGTGCGGAGGACTTTATCCGGAGCCGTTCCTTTACGGACACCAAGTTCATGGTTGACCGTGGGTTTTTCTCCGATACAATTCTGAGCCTGATGTCCGGGGATGGCAACTGCTATATTATCCCGCTGCCATCAAACACCAAGAATTTCAAAAGGATAAAGAAGAATCTTGCCTATACATCTGGTGAATTCGTGCACAGAAGCGGTAAAAAAGGCTGTGCACGTATCATGTATTATGAAGAACGGATCGATGAAAAGACGCGCATTATTGTTTTTAAGGATGTTGATGAAAACAACTCCAAACGCAAAAGCTATAAGCAGCTTATGGATGCAGGAGAAAATGCTTACACGCAGGAAAACTATGATAAGTATTGTGACTGGTGGGGTGTCTATTTCCTGCAGACCACAACACCTGACCATGCCTCCGTAGTTTATTCTGACTACAAGGGCAGGTGGAGTATAGAAACCTATAACAACTACATAAAGAATGATGCGGATTTTAACGACCTGAAGCTTCAGGATTATTGCAATGCCCATGGCTTTGACTTTATTATGCTTATAACAGGGCTTATATACTCAAAATTGAATGAGGCAGTAAAGCAGCTTAATAAGCCCAGTATCTCTACCTTTGACATCCTTGTAAAAGCAGGGCATATGAGGATGGTTTTAGATGGCGATGAATGGCGGCTACATAATACAAGGACCAAAGACATAGAGATGCTTGAAGCTATGGGCTTCACACCAAGCAGAACATATCCTGCTTCGGTTGGCAAGACAAGATTTTGATCACATATGTACAGAAACACTAATGATTGTGTCTAGAATTGACTATAGTGGTAATAGGATAACAAATTACACGGAGCATGATGTCGAAGTTCTTAGAAAATTGGTCATACTGACGAAAGCCGGTTTGACTTGTGGAGATATTAAGAAGGTGCAGGACGGTGAATGGACGCTGATAGAGTCTTTGGTGAAACGTAGAAGTTCAATTTAAGATGAATTGAAAAGAATGCAAGGGTCATAACTTCTATCAGAAGAGATGCATGAAAAAAGAATAGAGTATGATTCTATATCAACCGAAAAATACTGGAATGAGATTCAAAGGAAAGAACAGGAAGGTAAACCGTTCATAGATGTGGAAGGACTTTATGACTATCAAATTGTGTCTCTTATACGCACTGTCGAGTGTCCCCTCTGTGGTGAAGAACAGAAAATAGATTTAGACGATTATCTTTGGGGAGACTTCAAACGAGAGTCGGTTTGATGATGATATGGGAGCCGATATTGTATACAGCTTTGATACCGAAGACAGTTATGGATGTATAAAATGTGGGGAGAGTTTCCAGGTCATAGGTAGGATTAGAGAATATCCTATGGGTGCTTACGATTTAGAAAATATTGATGTTAAAACCTTATAAGAGGTTTGGAGGGAGAATGCTCGTGGATAGAAAAGTGAAGAACGCAAAGAAGAATATTATTAGTGAACAGATTAATTTGGGAAATGGTCGATACAGGGATAGCGAAGTAAATACATTGCACGACATTGTGGTCAATCGGGGCGAATATATAGGCAAAAGTAAAACCGTTAAAAAATCATATACAGGTTGGTCATCTGATGGTAAGTATACAAGACAAGAGGAAACCATTTATTCTATTAAGGGAGACGATTCTAGTTTGTATATAGAGGAAAAGTATCATTATCATGATGATGATGGGCAAAGTGATGGTTTTGAGCAGAATTATAGTACTGGGCGAGAAATACTTAATCTGTTAGAGAAATTCTTTAATAATTGATTATGTATAACAATATAGGTTAGATATTTTAAACATTCCGTAGATAAATTCCAGTTTGTATTTGTCAAAACTGTGTGAAAAGGAAAAATATGAAGATAGTATTTTTTCATCTGATACAGCTGGATATGCATATGATCGTTATTGCAAAGGCGGATGGACTTAGGGAAAATAGTAATAAAATAGGATAAAAGCAAGCCGCAAAGTGAACAGTCGACATCACTTTGCGGCTTTTAATATAGATAAACAGTGGCAAATCATGAAGTATAGCACATGATGTAAATAAAAAAAGATGGAGAGGAAATTAATTGGATAGTTAAAAGAAATAAGAAAGGATTAATGAATCATGAAAATGGTTTATATTGCAAGCCCACTGCGTGGGGACTATAACCAAAATATTAAAAATGCTGTGGAGTACTGCAAGAACGCCTGTAATATGGGCATTCTTGCTCTTGCGCCCCACATTATTTTCAATCAATGGTGTAATGACACCATACCGGAACAAAGAGAACAGGGCTTGAAGCTGGGACTGGCTCTTTTATCAAAATCAGATGAGTTATGGATAATGGGGAAAACAATCAGCCAGGGAATGAGGAAGGAGATTACTTTTGCCAAGGAACACGGCATCCCTGTTTATAACGTAGAAAACCCACACGACTTAAATTGTTACCCGGTCAGCCATGATGGGAATCCGTTACTGGATGTACATTCCTGTCTTCCGGACAGCGTACGGGGGCAGCTGCAGGGGGAAATATTAGTCCTGAAACATGACCAGCTTTTTCCGGAATACAGGACACCCATAAATCAGCTGTGGATTGCCTCCTATGGCAATGGATGTAGTCCGAACGCCATTGGCAGAAGTATTTTCCTTACCCATATAGAAGACGGTGACAAGATAACCGTTTACCGTGAGGATATATGCGGCATTGTGAAACTGGATGTATTAGAGCAGGTAAAGGCCTTATATCCTGACAGGACAACACTTAATTTCGGATTGGATGCAAGTGGGGAAATAGATGGGGAGAACGAGCGATGACAACAAAAGAAAAACTGATATTAAGCAGTATTGTCATGCTGATCGCTACAGCATTCAACTTGTTTTTCACTGCCGCTCTGCACGGGCTGTTGTCCCATCAGCAGGAAGCATTGATACTGATGCCGTTTATGGAGTGTGTGAAGGGATTATTTACAGAAAGACAGCAGTTTTTATTATTCCTGTCCTTTGAGGGATTTACCGTTTTATGCTGTATCCTGTTCTTTGTGCAGAACAGCCGGCCCTATCAAAGCCGCCTTATCAATATAACAGAAGAAATCCAGACACCGGCACCGGTAGGGCAGTTCCAGCATGGTTCCTCACGCTGGCTGACAGATAAGGAAAAAGGTAAAGTATTCAGCCTGTATGAATTAGATCCGGGCAATAAAATGATTAGCGAACTGATAGAAACAGGCTTTGACAATCTTGATTTTATGAAAGTAAATAAATCCAGCGAAATCGTGGCGGCAGCTCTATCTTCGGATGGGCAGCCGCCCGTTTCCATAAATAACAATCACAAGGAGGAATGGGATGATAATTTTGAAGTTGTGGAAGATCCTCTTACGACTACGGAATTAATGAAAGCTGTACAGCAAAAGGAGCCGACCGGCAAGAGAACAATTGCAGAAGCAAATGTAAAAGCAATACCAGTATCAAAACAAGTAGCAAAGCAAACAACAAAACCAGCAACAAAAGACCGCTGCAAGCTGCTAAAGGAAGGCGGTATTGTGGTAGGCATGACAAAAGAGGGCTGCCGGGAACATATTTACTACCTGCCAGACGATACCCATACGCTGACCATCGGTGCTACACGTTCCGGTAAGACAAGGACACTGGTAATACAGTCCGTCTGCCTGCTGGGGCTTGCAGGGGAAAGCCTTGTGGTATCCGACCCCAAAGCCGAGATTTTCGAGTACACAGGGGAGTTTTTAGAAAAATTAGGGTATGAGGTAATCTGTCTGGATTTCAAGAACCCAGAGAAAAGCTCAAAATACAACCTTTTACAGCCTGTTATTGATGCAGTAAACAGAGGCGACATGGAAAAGGCAGAAATGTATGCATGGGATATCACCAATATATTTGTAGGAGATAACGTATCCAACGAAAAGATATGGGAAAACGGTGAAAAATCCATTATTGCGGCTTCCATCCTCTGTGTGGTGGTGGATAATGCCAAGCGGCCGGAGTACCAGAACCTTACCAATGTCTACTGGTTTATTGCAGAAATGACAAAAACAGTGGGAGGCAAGACCCCTATGCAGGAGTATGTAAGGAAGCTGAAACCGGGGCATCCGGCAAGGGCACTATTGTCCATTTCAGATGTTGCCCCAAGCCGTACCAAGGGCAGCTTTTACACTTCGGCATTAACCACCCTGCGGTTATTTACCAGTAAAT
>Ga0153953_1001013_pt1 | contig 10285 bp, 8 predicted proteins | sample TSNJ037MetaG_FD_104718 | JGI IMG/M metagenome (GOLD analysis project Ga0153953, IMG submission 104718) | Attine ant fungus gardens microbial communities from New Jersey, USA - TSNJ037 MetaG | ecosystem: Host-associated > Fungi > Mycelium > Unclassified | place: USA: New Jersey, Wharton State...
GTCTAACTTTGCTTTTTTGAACACTTTGATTATCAAATCAAGCAATCAAAAATCAGTAAGTGGCCATTTGTGATAGTTGGTTTGGCTTGGAATAAGATGTATTCCTTTGCAAACCAGTGAGTATATCCAAATAACTATCCAAGCTATATACTAATTAAAAAAGGAAATTCTAGAAGATTCTTCAACCTTCACCTGAAACATGACATCAGTTTGATATTCTAACAGTTAAACATCCATAGGCTTTCATAGGCCTTCATAGAACATAGCTTAATGCTACCTTAAGCCCTAGCTAATATTATGAACAAATCATAGAGAGATGTACACATGGAACTCTGACTCAGGAAAGGTCAGATGAGTTTTGAGTCATTAGTTAAATTAAACCCTTAGTAAAGCTCTTAGTAATTGCTTGTAAAGGCAACTGGAGCTGTCAGCAACTGACTACAGACCTTAGCTTAGGGTCAAAGCACAAGAGCTCTTTAGGGTTAGAAGAGAACTCAATGAGTTGAACTATACTACTTATACAAACTGGACTATTTGTCCTTGTTTATACTACAACTACTTCTTGAGTCAGGGTTCAATTCCAGTTTATGTCCATTCTATTTATAGTCCTTGGTCATGGTCAAGGCAACTCATAATAGTACTCCCCATTTTAAGATTTCTTGTCCCAAGAAATTTTCTACAATTTGTCATATGGGTCCTATAGGCTGCCCATCTATCTCATCTTCTTTGTTCCAGTCTTCTATCCTGCTTTTCTCAATATTTTCCTCTTGTTCCCCTTCTTCTTTAATCATCTCCAATATTCTTTGGCCTCTTTTCTATGCTCTCTTCTATCTTCTCCAATTTCTTTCCAACTGTTCCCAATATTCCCTATCAAACTTCTTGTTATCCCATCTATATAATACTTTTGCTATATATCTCCCTGGCAACTGTGTCTCTTGATTTTCCCTCATATTCATCTTCTTTGTCTATCTCACTCCCTCTCCATATTGTTCCTCAAATTCCTCTATTAATTCCTGCATATTTCCTAAGTTTTCCCTTGGTTCCCAAGTATCTTCTTTTGCTATATAACCTCTCTATTGTACTAAGTACCAATCCTTTCCTCTGAACTTCTTCTTATTCAATATCTTCTCTAACATTGTATGCACTGGGAGCACAGATTTTCTATTTTTAGCATACTGGAGTACAGATAACCCCTTTTGGTTAGGCCAGAACACAGATTTACTATTTTTAACTAGGCTGGATCACAGATTTACTATTTTGGGCCCCATCAATTGTTTTCCACACATCTGATGTCTTGATAATAAGTGACATTTTTGCTGTACAGTTTGCAAAAAGGAGCTGTGCAGTGTCGAAACAACTTGGTAAGGCAGAGGTATGCTTGTTTTCTTCCCTGATCACTGAATAAATTTACTCCCAGTCCTAGGTGACAAGTGTACTCACCCAGATTCACTGCCACTTCATGTATTCATGGTTGTACTCTCTGTCAGTAAATGAACACAAGTGGTATTTCACTAAATATCAACCTTTGATGAGGCTGAAGAGCTTTCATTTTTGATTGGGATGATGTATATTAATATACCAGTGATGTTCTGGTCATTGGATAGAAGGACAGTAAAGCATATTGAAAGGTAAGAATCACCAACCTCATTGTTGGGCTATTAGAGTGAATCACCATTAGTATTAAAGTTATGCAAGACAATCAAAGCTATGGCATGGTTGTAATATGTCAAATCTGTGGGCCCAGCTCCAGAACTGGTCAGCCAGCTCTTGAATTAATATAATATTCAACAGCCCCAAACATCTTCTAGCATGTATGTCCACACAATTGTATTGTCACATGTATCCCTTTACTCATACTGTCAGCATAGACAGTCAAAATATAGACAAGACATGCACATGGACATTATGCATTGCACACTATTAAACAGCAGCCATGTACATTTTCTCTCCACAGTATAGCAGTTGTTCCTTCTGCTTTTTATGCTTCCAAGTGATGTTCTCTAGATATAATAGCTTGAAAGGACATGGCATATCATTCTGTCTACATGGACATGGATATAGATGTACTTAGATACCAAATAGACATTGGCAATAGGTCAAAGTTGGCACTAATTGGCAATCTATATTTTGCCCCCTACAGTCAGCAATAACTCATGGTACAGTAACATATCTATTGGTCTAGCTATGGATATCATAGGCAGGCATTTTTGTGATGCTTCTGAGTCTCAGAACGTCAATGTTGTGTTGCTGTGAAACAATGCAGTTATACCTTATATTGTTCCATTGGTGAATTATGTCTTGAAGACTTGGTTACTATATATCAATATCATGGTAATTCTTCCCACATCTCTAATGGCAAATACTGGCATTTGACCAATTAAATTAACTATGACTATTTACTGAGAAGGACTTAAAACATCTAAAATTTTCTGAGATGATCTGTCGAATAACCATATGTCGAAACAGGGCATAGAGACATATTGGGGAGTAGTATGGGTTAGGTTAGCAAAATAATGTAACATTAAGCCTTCATGCCAGGGCCCGTTTGGCTATCAGGTTGTTGAAAACTCAATCATCATCGAGCAGCATGACCATTGTAAGGTTGATGAGCTTCTTCCAGCTCCTTCAAACAACAAATTGGTAATTTGCATATTACTCGAAACATAGAACTAATTTTGCTGAATGCAGGTACGCTCCGCATTTATGAGGTCTACTGCCATGTAGGGTTCCGAACGACCATTACGGCAAGACACTTTGGAGGGTGGAGGACTTGATGAAGCACAGGAAGATCAAGGATGTCGCTGAGAATCCGCTTATACTATCCTCAAAACTTATATCGTGTTTTCGAACCTCGTCTGTGTTAAGATCGTTCAGATTATGACAATGTGAGCTTTATTGAAGGCAGCGAGAGGAACAGATAAGACAGCTTCCCCAAGACTAGGAAATACCTCGTCATAATACAAGGAACATGAATAGATAAATCAGGATTCAGTCATACCAAAAAGAGCATCCAACTGCTCCGTTAGATCATGCACCTGTCCTCGTACTCTATCCAGTTCTCTCTGTAACTCGTTCATCCCCTCTCTCTCTTCCTCTCTCACCATGATCAGCGTTGGCAACAATTGATCGACCTTGGACCACATTGAACACCTCTCTGCAGCAATGATTTCACCTCCTGGCTCAAGTTCAAAACTGTCACTCCATATAACCCCATCATCAACGTGACAGCCCAAGGGAAGAACTCGACTCAGGAAACGGGCGACGGAGATGGATTCTTCCACAGCGGAGAAACCCACGGCAAGGTGCTGAAGGCATTTAAAGTGAGGGCGGGGAGAGGCTGTCGACAACGAAAGTGCACCGAAAGAAACATCAATGAATAGAGCGAGGTAGGCCAAGCGAGGGCAATATTGGGCAAAGGGAAATATTGCCTCCAGAGTTAGATTTGAAGATTTGAAGTAGTGTGGTTCTGTGTTGAGATTCAGAGTCTCGAGTGAGACCCAGCATTTAGCGAAAATCTCGAGGTCCTTCTGCGTAAGCTTCAGTGGAAATTGATGTACTACCTCGAGTGAAGTAAGGCTGCTGCATGCGAGCGCAGATTTCAAGGTATCTGCCGTCACTTGGCTGAGCCCATCTGGAACAGTGATTTGATCCCTGAGTACACGCCGTGGAGATATAAGTGTTAAAATCTTCAACATCTGGCAGTTTTCAGATATAGTGACAAGAAGCTGATGAAGGTGAGCCGGTGATTCAAATTCTGACGATTCAATGTGGAGCACAGTGATGTTTGTCGGTGCAAATGGAATTGTGAGGAATCGTTGGACCTCCCTATAGCTTGCTGTCAGAGAAAGGTCCCAGAGAGATGGAAATGCACCGTCTGGAAACTCTGGTTGGAAGACAGCCACGTCGGCTGGGTCACCAGAACCTTGGTCGTCATAGTACTGGAATTCAACACAACCAAGTTTTGGTAGGTGAGAACAACAGATGCAGAGAGAAGAATCGAGGAAATGATATCTTTCTCAGATCAGGGAGAGATGATAAAAGCCAAATCAATTCTTTTTCCAAGATCCTCGCAGGTATCTGGGTGCGAATATCGAGTTCATTAAGCCGTGGCATACGATCGATAATATCGTCAAAAAACGGTCGTGGAGAGGCACCTGCGATGACGTTAGGGAGATGAATGGCAAACCGTGTGACATTTGCACACATGAACATCACACACAAGGGCAGGGAAGCTCTCCAGTTGAGTGTGTGCATATTAGGGAGAATGACGAGAGACGTTCTCGTCCGTGCGATATCGTCAAATACAGAATGACTCAGGGCGATGTCTTCTATCGTTTCGTCGTAATAAAGCTCGCGCACGCGCCTCGAGTATTTCTGACACCTCTTCCAATCACTAGACTCTGGGAGGCGCGAAAACTCCTGGATCTAATTCAGAAATTTCACGAAAAGAAATAACAAGTTGACATGCAAGTTGTCTTGGATCCTCTGCCTCCTCCCGTTCTATAAGAGGAGCTAGTATATTGAAAAGTCGTTGGAGATCGCCAACATATCGCCAAAGCGCATCAAGTGCGACTTCTGACCAAGATCGACATACGAGGGAATTGTTGAGATTAGAACTGCGGCCCAAGTTGCTGAAGATAGTATCAAGAAGTTCTGGCATAGTCAGGACGCGATGCATGGTTTATTGTGCTCAACTTGACAACTTGAAACAATACTTTGATAGTGTGATGTACTTACATCAGCCATGGTAACTTGTCAGCGATCCACTAGGCCCACCGGTCCATGTGACTAGATTATGTCAGGACAAGCTAAACTAAAATTTTAATTTACTTACATAAGCCAAGGAAAATGCAGTTATCAGAACCTCGGACAGAAGGTTTAGAATTTCCTTCCAGCGTGGAAATGAGGTCTGATCAGGGAGAGTAATATAATTTTAAATCTGCTGCAAGTTTGAAATAGCGTCCGACTTACATGACACGTTGAGTACCTTTAACCCCTGTGATGACGCATTTACTCATCATACTATGTCACATATTGCAGTGCCCGCTTGAATGCTGTATGAGCAACACTACCCTTGAATAGCTTTTTTGATATGGTTTGAATAACGGTGCGCAATTTTCTTATCCTCTCTGCTATTTCAAGGAGGCATCATGCCAATAACGACGCGCAATGGTGGTTTAGATAGGTCCTTTACTACCTCTGATAACTACCGATGTCACACGTGTGACAGGTTAGCAATCACTCGACATCAGTTGACAGCTATTTGTCCGTCGTGACATCCACCATCGCAACATGAGCTTCGGCCCGACTGCTTTGGGAGTACTTGAACACTATACATCACATCCCCCTTCAACTGAAGATGCATGGTTCGTGGTATACTCTGCGTCTATTGACAAATCCCCATCCTTTTCCTCCACAGGTATGGACCCTGGAACTCCATGCTCACTGTCCTATTCCCCGATGATCAGGGATTCATCATCACACCCCAGCGCCGCATTCCTGAAGATAGCCAAAGTCATATCCCTGACTTTGTTATTGAGGTCGTTAAGTTGACCTCTCCGCCTCTCACCTTTCGAACAGTTCTGATTGTGGAGATTAAGAATAGTCAGCACTGGCCTGGCGGGATCACTTCACTGGACAACCAGATATCAAGGCAAGCCGATGCTGCCTTCGCTGGCACAGCTCATACCAAAGTTTACTGGATTGGGACTATTGGGCCTCACTGGAGGTATGGTGAACGATACGACAACGGGCAAGACATAGTGCCCCTCATTCACTGGCATGATATCACCCACGATGCAGCATCATACGCAGACCTGCAAGAGCTTGCAAGGCTAGTTCGTGAACTGTAAGCTGATTTGTTTCTTATTTTGTTGGATTGGACTTGGATCTCAATTGTTCTGTAATAGGTAGTTAATTTGAGGCAAAACTCACTTGCACTTCTTGGAGACTTCTTGGACCCATTGCTGTTGCTCTAGTGTTGACATCTATTTAAACTGAGTATCTAAAACTGGTAGTTTCATAAAATACAAAATTGCATTTTGGCGGGCTGTGGGAGTTTTGTAGTGTATAAAAGTCTGGATTTGGTATTCTGATTTGTTTTGGTACGAAATTATTCATTTTAGATTGGATTTCGTGTGCATAAAAATCGCTTTACCCCTGTGATGATCACAAGGAGCTCCACTGAGAAGCAGTCGCAAACTGTAAGCACAAAATGAACATCAGTGGTGCTCAAAAACCCTCCATTATTCTAAACGGCTGTAGCCTCTTATCCAGACCTCTTTGGAGAGGCCGATGTCCACATGTGACATTCCCACCCATGCCCTCTGACACGTGCCGCTCCTGCGCTCACTCCTACAGGGTTTTGCATAATAAACTGCGCACGATAGCTAGAAAAATGATGTTGTGTGATGCAGCCTGGGCTGGTTTGCGTGATATGTTAGGCACTGTTCAAGGTTCATGACAGTTTTCAGAAAATCACGGCCCAAGTCCAAATTCCTCTGATTGTTTAGCTAATTATGGCCAATTTCTGGCTGATATCACCCGGCTTAGTTGCCTGAACTACCCGAAGTCAGCTTGATCACATCCTCACTTTGTTCCAATTCAGGGCGGCAAGCGTATGCCACGCAATTGTATGTGCACGTTCGACTGCTGGTTAGCGCACGGCTTGTACCAGTGGAGCGGTGGGTAAACCCTTATCCGAGATATCCGGAAAGATCGAAAACGACGTGAGAAATGAATAATGAATAATTTAATGATGTTTGTCACAGCACCTGTCACAACCGCGCTACCACCACCGCTTTCGCTTACCATGTTCGTGTTTTGCCCAAATTTCTTAAGTCTATACTCATGCCTGTGGATATTCATGCTGGTTGAAAAAAATTACCTAAAGCAGACAGATCCGTCGCGAGAAAAAGTGTTAGCCCTCAATATGCTGGAGTTTTGATTTTTTTCTCAGACTTTGCCGCAAGACTAGCAGCTTTCAGATTCAGATGAACAAGCGTGTACCTCTGTAACACATAAATATCTTACATTTCGCTCGTCAGAGCCCCCAAAAAACCAGCTCCGCAATATTCTTGTTAAGCTCAACCCTATGTCCCCGCTTTCGAAGTCCGAGCCCCTCAGTTTGCACCTCCTTGCCCACCAGGCCCAGACCGAGCAGCTTTAACTACTTCCACCACATAGCTCAGGCTATTTCAGGCTTCCTATGCCAGGAACCCAGAGTAGCGTGGAACGCTCCCGCCACCATGGGAAGATTGAGGATCTCTCGAGCTCAGCGAGAACTCTCTGACATACCATTTGTCTCATTGTATGATTAGCTCGTACACGAACAATGAGTATTTGATGTCCCCGGCCGGATCGTCGCCGTCAAGCTTTTGCAGAAATCTTATCACTTTACAGTCGTCTGTCTGCCATTACATCGGAAGTCTCCGAATATCTGACAACCTCGAAGGAGGATGCCGTGCCATCGACAGTCTGGCATCGATACAACACCGAAGCGTCAGCCTCTCTTTCACCAAGCCTGCCACGCAATACGTGCCTCGAACCGGTCCTTTCTTTCCCTTCATTTTCAAACTTTGCAAGCGGCATTCAAACAGTATACGTATCCTTCGACCACTGGATCAACCAAGCCCGCACAGTACTGTCCTTCTTGAAGCAGAAATATAGGTTACTCCTCGCCCGTTTGATATTAGCATCGGCGGTTGTCAGGTTCGTCAGCCTCAATCCAACTTGGAATCGTGGTCCGACGTCGGAATCTTGTTCCGTTTACGCACTAGCCTGCTGCTGCAGGCCTTGCAACCAAATTGTAACCTTTCAGGTTGTCATGTATGGATAAAAGCCCAGGGTTCATTCGGAAATGGAACGAGCCGGACTCGCACCGATTTAGCCACTCGATGCAGTGACTATAGTGCTGGTGGCGGCGAATATGGGGCATGATTCAGAGTATTGTAACGGACGGAACGAGTGTGCTAGTGGAGACGACGTGTAGGGATAAGAAGTTGAAGTCGTTCAACCTACGGGTCAGAGGTGGGATAGTAAAGGTGCTCCTTGTCTCTTCTCTTCCTAGCCATCTAATCATTCCCCCGTAGGTCATGGACTCCTACACTGGAATCAAGCCTTTGTGGTTGGCGGCGTTCATGGCGGACATCCTAAGGTCGTGGTGGTGGTCTTTTCGAAAGATTGGTATACGGGTCAACTAAAATGCGGCGAGCCTCGTAATCTATTCTGCGAGAGGCTATGGCGTTCTTTTCCTCGCTGACAAACAGTATGTTATCATCGCTCCTCTTGGCTCTCCCTAGGCCAATTTTTACCAGAAACGATAGCATTGAGTTCTGCGACTGAGATGCCGACCCCCTTACCTCACCAAACACAAGTCAACAGCGAGGGATGTGCTTCTTACAATAGAGAGCCTTCGGCATAGACGATTGCGGGATGGCAAGAGCCTATTAGGTGATCAGTGGGAGCGGTGATGGGGTAGTTGAGTCAATTCGGCGAGTAGGCCTTCTTCTACCGCCTATTTCCACCCTCCTCTTGCTTCCTCTTGATTTTGGTCCCCTTACTGTATACAGCTCAATAATATACTGTCGTATTCAAGTCGATTCCTTTTGGCTAACCCAAGGAACCGTTCTCGAGCTCGGCCCGGAAATTGCTTTCGGCTACAAATCTAAATCGGGAGGTTATCAGTTTGGACAGCCAGAGGGGTCTGGTAGCAGTAAGTCGTCTTCCACTGCTAACCAACCAAAGACTTACTAACTGTTCTATTCGCTTTCTGTAGATGCCTCGCCACGCCTGCCACCACGAGCATCAAGCATGTCGTCTGCATCCTCGTGGTATCTTGCATCCTGGTAGCTCGTACAAAATTATTCGGTGCACCATCGTAAGTGTCAATGGCAAAGTCCGGTCATCGATGTGCCTATTCTTGTCCTGGTCACACGTATCGGCTCTATTGCCCCACTCAAACCTTAGGGCCTTCGGTTCACGTTCACGAGGCCTTGAGGGTCATTCGGGTTGACTGTGTGCAGATATTGTCAGCACACAAACCTTCCGAGCCAGACGAGAACAATGTAGCAGGCGGTAAAGAGGCCCACTACGTTTGTGTCAGGCTTCTGTTTCGAGACCCAGGTTGAGATTTGCATCCACTTTGTCCTTGTCAAATTGGCACTTCTCTGTGTAACATCAAAACTCTTAAATCCATTATTGGGGACTTGCTAGGTTTTGAGCAGGTTTTTTTCAAGGTCATGAGATGGGTAGGGAATAGACTATGGGATGACAACACAGGGATTTGGCTAGGAATGGGGTGAAATAGGACTGATACAATGAGCAGAGTACAGCACTCACATACACATCAATAAACTCAGTAAAATTCAGTAAAAATACTCTTTTTCAGTGTATCCATCTGCTCCCATAGACCATTGTAGGAAGGAAGTGCAGTGCACTGACAGAAAACCACTATTTTCTTTGTGTGGAAGTGCAGAGGCACACAGGGCATTCATTTACACAATGAACAACATGTTACCAAGGACATATAGGCTAATTAAATGAAGTACTACTACTGGGATTGCAATTATTACACTGCAGCATGTACAGTGAGGGTTAGGGAGTTGTACAGAAGCAATAAAAATTGCTCTGTGAGTATAGAAGACAAGAGTGGGTGGGATGGGCTGGATTTCTCCAGTCCTACCCATTTTGTCTTATAAATAAGACTGATCAGGTACTTTTCAAACATACCATAAGACACTTGGATGACTGATATAGTTGAGATATAATAGCCACTGGTTACTATTGTTAGGGTTAGGTTAGGTTGCTATGTAAGAAATTACTACAACTGATGAGTCAGAAGGCGCTAGCTAAGCTTGGGGCTTCACCTGAAGTGGTCCATGCTTTTGTCCTTATAAAGGACTCATCAGAGCTATAATTGGCCTGACTCCCATTTCCCAGTTTGGAAGCTTCTTCATTCTCTGGGAAATAAGAAGCGTGTACCGCATGAAGCAGCTCCAAACTTAGCTGCTTATTCTGACTCATCAGTTGCAGGGTTAGTAAACCTGTGATATTAATAGAATTTTCCCCATGGGTTTAGGGTTTTATTAGTAATATCAAGTAGCATGTGACTTGGTTAGTCATCCATGCTGACTGATGAGACCACATGACCTTACTTTGTCATGTGATGGTCTATTCTTATAAAGGTTAGTTGTTTAGTTTTCCTGTTAGGGTTATCGGTTAGGTTAGGCTTAGCGTTAGAGTTAGGCTTAGTATTAGGTAACCTGAATACAAATAAATGTGGTTA
>Ga0153953_1001019_pt1 | contig 10269 bp, 8 predicted proteins | sample TSNJ037MetaG_FD_104718 | JGI IMG/M metagenome (GOLD analysis project Ga0153953, IMG submission 104718) | Attine ant fungus gardens microbial communities from New Jersey, USA - TSNJ037 MetaG | ecosystem: Host-associated > Fungi > Mycelium > Unclassified | place: USA: New Jersey, Wharton State...
GCTTCGCAGCCGATAAGCCGGACGCCTTTATCCTCTATAAAATTATAAAACATACCCATGGCGTTGGAGCCACCGCCTACGCAGGCAATAACGGCATCCGGCAGCCTGCCTTCGGCTTTGCGCATCTGTTCCTTTGCCTCACGCCCTATCACCGCCTGAAAATCCCTGACTATCATGGGGAAAGGATGAGGCCCCATAACCGATCCCAGCACATAATGAGTATCGTCCACCCGCCGGGACCACTCTCTCATAGTTTCGCTTACAGCGTCCTTCAAGGTCATGGTTCCGGAGGTTACCGCGTGAACCCTCGCTCCCAAGAGGCCCATACGGTACACATTGAGCTTCTGCCGTTCCGTGTCCTCCTTTCCCATGAAGACTTCGCACTCCAAGCCCATAAGAGCGGCCGCGGTAGCTGTGGCAACGCCATGCTGGCCCGCTCCTGTCTCGGCTATAACACGAGTCTTACCCATGCGTTTAGCCAGCAATACCTGCCCCAATACGTTGTTTATTTTGTGTGAGCCTGTGTGATTCAGGTCTTCGCGCTTTAAATAAATTTTCGCGCCCTTAAGATCCTTTGTCATATTGGCGGCATAATAAAGCAGCGACGGCCGGCCTGCATAATCCTGAAAAAGCGCATTCAGCTCATTTTGAAAATCTTTATCATTTTTGTAATGATTATATGCGTCCTCTAACTCCCTGAGAGCGTTCATCAATGTTTCCGGCACATACTGCCCGCCGAATTTTCCAAAGCGTCCGTTATCCATTTTCATTTATTCTCCTCCTTTAAGCGAATCTACTTCCTGTTCGTCATTGCGGGCTCCGACCCGCAATCCTTCTTCTCCATCCGTCATTGCGGGCTTGACCCGCAATCCCCTTTAATATTGGCGAAGTCTTGGGGATCCCGGGTCAAGCCCGGGATGACGGCAGGCGGACAATTTTCTTAATTATTTCTTCCATTTTTTCCGGATCCTTGACCCCGCCTGTTTCTATACCGCTGCTAACATCTACGGCAAAAGGCTTGAAGCTTTCTATGGCTTTTCCTATATTGTATCGGTTCAATCCCCCCGCAAGAAAATACGGACGGTCCACCCCCCTCAGAATCGACCAGTCAAAAGCATCTCCCGTTCCTCCCATACTATGACCCGACAATGTGTCAAAAAGCAGGTAATCCGCCTGAGGAAGCTTCTCCGGTAAAGCGTCCTTTACCCGTACAGCCCGTATCACAGGCACATCCGTCAGGCTCTTAAGCTCATCATAATAAAGCTGATCCTCATCTCCGTGAAGCTGTATCATGTCTATTATACCTTCGTTGCAATGCCTCGCGACCAGCTCCGGCTTTTCGTTTACAAATACTCCTACTGCTGCAATGGCGGGATCAAGCAACGACTTAAGCTTTTGGGCGGTATTCGCGTCTACTTGCCGTCTGCTTGGAGCAAAAACAAAACCAATATAATCCGGAAACAGCTTGTTGACATAAAGTATATCCTCAGGACGACGAAGGCCGCAGAATTTTATCTTTGTGATATTGATCACGCCTTTCTTTCAGTTTTTTTACGTCATTGCGGGCTCGACCCGCAATCCCCCTAACATCCAAAAGTCAAGGTACAGTTTGATGAGTCGTGTGCGTTAATTGCTCCTATGTGTGTCTGTTAAAGCGGATGCCGTGAGATATCTGACTGCTCGGCTGACCCTTCGGGGGATTGCGGGTCGAGCCCGCAATGACGGAGAGGCAGGATTGCGGGTACGCCTGCAATGACGGAGGGGGATTGCGGGTACGCCCGCAATGACAAAGGGGGATGGAGATCACACAGGTCGAATAATTTTGCTTAAAGCCGCCTTTTTATCACTGCTCCTCATCAAAGCCTCTCCCACAAGCACGGCGTCTGCCCCGTGCTCTTCAAGCAATGCGGTTTCTTTCCTGCCTGATATTCCGCTTTCAGAAACAAACAAAACATCGGAGGGTACCAGCTTACGAAGACGTATACTGTTTCCCACATCTACCTGGAATGTACGAAGATCCCGATTATTGACCCCGATAATTCTGGCCCCTGCCTTTAACGCCATTTCCATATCAGCCTCGTCATGGGCCTCCACTAGGCAGGACAAGCCCAGACTATCCGCTAATTCTATGAAGGCTTGCAGCTTATCCTGTTCCAATATGGCACAGATAAGCAAAATAGCGTTGGCTCCTATGGCAGCGCTTTGATATATCTGATATTCATCTATAATAAAATCCTTACGAAGGACCGGTATAGATATTTCCTTTTTTATCTCAGTCAGGTATCTGTTGTTTCCCTGGAAATAATCCGGCTCTGTCAATACGGAAACCGCTGCCGCCCCTGCCGCCTCATAATCCCTGGCTATATCCAGATAGGGAAAATCAGGAGAAATCAGCCCCTTGGAGGGAGAAGCCTTTTTTACCTCGCATATGAAGGAAAGTCCTGGGCTGGACAAGGCCTTTTCAAAACAAAACGCGGGACTAACCTTATCCCCTGCCCTTTTTAACATTTCCAAAGAACACTCCTGCTTTTCTCTTTCAACCCGGATTCGGGTAGACGCCGTTATTTTTTCTAAAATGTTCATGCTATACCTCATTTGTAATTTGAACAAATTCATCCAGCTTTCTTCCGGCAGCTCCCGAGTCTAACAAATCTCCTGCCATTTTAACGCATTCCCTCATGGTTACGGAATTATGATACATGTACAAACAGAAGGCCGCGTTCAATACAACTGTATCGCGCTTGGGGCCTTTGACGCCGTTCAGAATTTCCCGGGCAATTTCGGCGTTTGTATCCGGGGATCCTCCAACTAAGTCATTAATACCGCATCTGTCCATGCCGAACTGCTCAGGCGTGATAAAGTAGCTGTTAAGCTTGCCCTCGGATACCTCGCATATGGTAGTGGTGCTGGTCAGGGTGATTTCATCCAGTCCGTCATGTCCATGGACAACCAGCGCCCGTTTTACTCCCAGGTTATTAAGCACATTAGCCAAAGGCTCCACCAAATTTTCATCATATACCCCCAAAAGCTGTAAGGTAGCTCCCGCAGGGTTAGCCAAAGGGCCAAGTATGTTGAATATAGTGCGAACCTTAAGCTCCTTACGTACGGGCGCAACATGCTTCATAGCCGAATGGTAAACCTGAGCCAGCATAAAGCACATGCCCGTTTCCTTAAGCACCTCCTCATTTTGTGAGGCTGTAAGATTTATGTTGACCCCGAGAGATTCCAAAAGGTCGGCGCTGCCGCATTTGCTGGATACGCTTCTGTTACCGTGCTTTGCTACCGGCACGCCTCCCGCCGCCGCTATAAACGCAGAAATAGTGGATATGTTAAAGGAAAACAGCTCGTCGCCGCCTGTCCCTACAATATCCAGCACATCATTATCGGGATGGAGCTTGGTACACTTTTCTCGCATAACCGTAGCGCAGGCCGTTATTTCTTCAATAGTCTCGCCTTTTAAGCGCATTGCCGTAAGGAAGGCCCCCATTTGAGCATCCGTGGCATTACCCTCCATCATTTGGTTCATAACTGCTTTTGTAGTTTCCAGAGAAAGGTTCCGGCCGTTTAATATATCGTAAATCGCTTGTTGTATCATACTTTTCCTCTCCTTAAGATTTAAATCATATATATAAGAAATTCCTAGTAATTGTTTCGCCGCCCTTGGTAAGAATGGACTCAGGATGGAATTGTACGCCGTACACCTGAAAGTCCCTATGCTTTACTCCCATCACTTCACCCTCGTCATCCTCCGCAATGACCAAAAGCTCATCGGGCAGACTGTCGCGCCTTGCCGACAGAGAATGATATCTGCCGGCTGTCAGCATTGGAGGCAGACCCTTAAAGATCGGGTTTCCGTTGGCTATATGAACGTTGCTTTGCTTGCCGTGTATCAATACCTTCGCGTATGTGATTACCGCTCCAAAGGCTTCACATATGGCTTGATGTCCAAGGCAAACTCCCAGAATTGGAGTTGTTTCCTTCATTGTCATTATAACTTCCTCGCATATCCCAGCTTCCCGAGGCCTGCCAGGACCGGGAGATATGATAATATGGGAAGGGGCCATGGTTTTTATTTCACCGGCGGTCAGCTCGTCATTCTTGACTACTAGTATATCTTCGTTTATTTCCCCGGCCATTTGGTATAAGTTGTAAGTAAAGCTGTCGTAGTTATCTATAAGCAGTATCATTTTAATTGCGTCCTCCTCATCAAAAAGCGATTCCTTCATCATTTCTCAAAGCTTCCATAACCGCTCCGGCTTTATTGAGGGATTCCTGATATTCCTTCTCTCCCTCGCTGTCGGCCACTACTCCGCCGCCGGACTGCACATAGACCCTGCCGTCCTTGAGGAAGGCCATCCTGATGCCTATGCAAAAATCCATATTTCCGTTAAAGTCAATGTATCCCACCGCGCCTCCATAGGGGCCACGCTTCTTTCCTTCAAGCTCGTCGATGATCTCACAAGCCCGGAGCTTCGGCGCGCCGGATAGAGTTCCCGCCGGAAGCACAGCGGATATAGCGTCAAAGGCGTCTTTGTCCTCGCGTATTCTTCCCTCTACTCTTGAAGCGATATGGCTTACATGAGAGAAACGCTTTATCTGTCGGTATTCGGCTACCTTCACAGTACCAAAGCCGCATATCTTCCCTAAATCGTTTCGGCCTAAATCTACAAGCATATCATGCTCAGCCAACTCCTTTTCATTGCTTAAAAGCTCCTGAGCCAAGCGCGCGTCCTCCTGGGAGTTTGCTCCCCTTTTGCAGGTGCCTGCCAAAGGAAATGTACTGACTATCCCGTCCTTTAAGGACACCAGTGTTTCCGGCGACGCTCCCGCTATTTGAATATCACCGGTGCTTAGATAGAACATATAAGGAGACGGATTTGTGGTACGCAGCACGCGATAAGTCTGAAGCAGGTCGCCTTCAAATTCAGCGGTGAACCGGTTTGAAGGAACCACCTGAAAAATATCCCCTTCGGTGATATAATGCTTTGCTTTCTCTACCATCGAGCAATATTGCGCCTTAGTAAACGCCTGTTCAAAGTCTGATTTTAACCCGGAGCCGGGCTCCTCAGTGGCTGCCTCGCTAAGTATGAGCCGCTTCATGTCCTCAAGGGTGGAAACCGCTTTGCTATAATTATTTTCTAAATCATCCGCGTCAATATTGACGATGATGTGGATTTTCTGCCGCAGGTGATCAATTGCTATTATCTTGTCGAACAGCATTAAGCAAAAATCATCAAAGCCCTCGTCGTTGTTACTTCTCAGATGAAGTGATTTTTCCACGTATTTGATGTAATCGTAGGAAAAGTATCCAACAAAGCCTCCGGTAAAGGGTGGCAAATATTCCACCCGGGGGCTTTTATACCGGGAAATAAGCTCTTTAAGCAATTCATGAGGACCGCAAGTATAAAGCTCCTTTGCATCGCCGTTTTCTATCCGTATTGTTCCGTCCCTGCCGGTGACGGTAACAGATGGATCACAGCCCAAGAATGAATACCGTCCCCAGCTTTCTCCGCTTTCAACGCTTTCCAGAATATAAAACTTGGAATAGTGCCGGTGAATATTTCTTAAAATTTCAATTGATGTTCTTACGTCTGAAAATATCTCCATGGATACGGGAATAACAGTATTGCCCTTGCTCATGGCTTTCGCTTCGTTTAAGGTTGGCTTAATCATTTTTATCCTCCATTTAGATTTTAATAAAATAAAAAATCCGCCCAAGACTAATGTCAAGGACGGATAATATCCGCGGTGCCACCTTGCTTCATGGGAAATACCCATGCGCTTTGCAGAATACAAACATATTCCTCGCAACTGACGTATGCGTCACGTCGCAGGTACTCGGGAGCCTTTGCCACCTTTAACTGCGCCCTCAGCGGACCATTTAATGCACTGCGTGTATGGGTTTTCAGCCTTCCCCACTCTCTGTAACAGCATGTAACATTTTTACTTCCGCGTCAACGGTTTGGCTATTAAGTTTTGATAATGATAAATCTTAATTTATGAAATGTCAAGGTGTTTTTTTGGATTGTTTTTCGAGGTTTTTCGGGTGCACGGGCACTGAACAGTTACGATTTCAAAGTAAATTCAAGCAACAACGTAAGTTCGGCTCTTGACACATGTCAATTTTTCTTTATAATTAACAGCATATAAGAGGGAGTAGCTTGCACAATTTATTGTGTGGTAACATTCGTCAGTACGGTTTATCCCGGTGTTACGTTTAAAAAGCAAGACTTTTATTGTGTATTCACAATAAGGTCTTGCTTTATTTATTTCTAAGGAGGAGTTCTAATTGAGTATTTTGTTTGGCAATGTATTTAATCTAACGTTTCAACAAGTCATTATGTGGGTTATCGGAAGCGTCTTGATTTATCTGGCAATAAAAAAGGATATGGAGCCTACGTTGCTGCTTCCCATGGGGTTCGGCGCGATTCTGGTGAATTTGCCGGAATCAGGAGCGGTCAACCAGGTTATAAATGGGGTGACGGAAATCGGCGTTATAGATACTCTTTTTAACACCGGTGTAGCAAATGAATTATTTCCACTTCTTTTATTTATCGGTATCGGAGCCATGATAGATTTTGGCCCGCTTATCACCAATCCTAAAATGCTTTTCTTCGGAGCGGCAGCTCAATTCGGAATCTTTTTCACACTGTCCCTGGCGGTTCTTCTAGGCTTTGACCTAAAGGACGCGGCGTCTATCGCAATAATCGGCGCGGCGGACGGCCCTACCTCCATTTTCGTAGCAAATTATTTTAACAGTAAGTACATTGGAGCTATCATTGTAGCCGCTTATTCATACATGGCGCTGGTACCCATAATCCAGCCGCCTGTCATTCGCCTGCTTACCACCAAAAATGAACGCCGGATCCGGATGGATTATGAACAGAAATCCGTTTCTAAAACCACCAGAATACTATTTCCTATAGTAGTAATGATAATCGCCGGTATTATCGCGCCACGCTCGGTGGCACTTGTAGGGTTTTTGATGTTTGGAAACCTGATACGCGAATGCGGAGTGCTGTCCTCGCTATCTGAGACGGCTCAGAAAACCCTGGCGAATCTTATAACCCTTTTACTGGGTATTACAGTGGCAACAAAAATGCAGGCCGAATACTTTTTGAATTTACAAACCCTGATGATTTTGCTTCTGGGTCTTGCTGCGTTTATCTTTGATACTATAGGCGGGGTTTTATTTGCCAAGCTTATGAATCTTTTTGTCAAAAACAAAGTAAACCCCATGATAGGGGCCACCGGCATATCAGCGTTCCCTATGTCCGCGCGGGTTATCCACAAAATGGGGCTTATGGAGGATCCGCAAAACTATCTGCTTATGCACGCTATTGGCGCGAACGTTTCAGGACAAATCGCCTCGGTTATAGCCGGCGGATTAATAATAAGCCTGATAGCATAGAAAGGAGCGCGAAAATGCTTAATATAGACGGTTTTATAGATACGCTCAGTATCATGGGCTATGGAATGGGCGGTATATTTAGTGTAATTTTAATCATTTATTTACTAGTTTTACTTTTTAATAAATTATTTCCTGGAAAATGATGAAACTTTTTTACCCTTACCTCCGTCTGAATAAGTGACGGTGACGGTGACACAAATGTCATAGACATAAGGCCGTCATGTAAAGATATTAAATCTAAAAGGAATACGGAGGTGTAAGAATTGAAACATGGTAAAGTAACAGCAGTTATGGCATTGCTTCTTGCTATCACTATCTTCATGCCGGGAGCAACGCAGCTTAAGGCTGCCGGAGCAACGAAAACAGACCAGGCTTCGTCGGTGACAACCACGGCAAAACCCGTCGAAAATGACGAGGAAAAACTGCCTTATGTAGGCGACATGGGAACACTGGAAAAGCTTTTAAAGGAAATGGGCGTTTTATACGACGCCGTGCAAAAAGACAGAATTTACCCTGCGGTAACCGCTTATCCCGCTACAGAAGATGTGCAGATGGAAGTTGCCGTTGAAGAAGCGGCGTATGACATGGCTGTCAGTTCCAAATCTGAGGGTTCTTCTGTAAGCGGCGGCGGAGGCGGCGGCGGTTACTCCACTACAAACGTACAGGTAGAAGGCGTAGATGAAGGAGACATCATAAAAACCGACGGGCAGTATATCTATTATGGATATCATTCTTATGAAGAGGACACTTGGACGTATTACGGTAAGATAGCCGTTATCAAGGCCGACGGGAAAAATATGGAGCTTAAATCAACCATAAAGCTTGACGGCTATTTGCAGGAGATGTATGTGATTGGCAATAAGCTTGTGACCGTACAGACAATTGACAGGACGCTTGATCCGGCTGTCGACGGAGTCCCATACAGAAGAGCACCAAGCAGGCAATATACAGGATATGTTGTATATGATTTATCCGACAAGACCAAAATTAAGGAAGACCGCCGTGTAGAAATTGAAGGGTACGCTCTTTCAACCAGACTTGTAGGGACAACTCTTTATTTCATAACTAACAAAAGAATTTATAATGTTTACTACGGCAATTACTCGGAATATGATATATTGCCGGTATACAGGGATACGGCGGTAAGTAATGATGAAACGCTGGTATATCCTGCGGATATCCGCTATTGGCCCGGAAAGCTTCAAAATAATTACATGATGATGGGAGCTTTTGACATTACAGAAAGAGAGCCTTGCGTGCCTCAAACGATATTAGGCGCTGGAAATACCATTTATATGAACACGGGTTCTCTGTACGTTGCAAGAAATAACAGCCGTTATTATATGGCGGATGAAGACGAATCTGAAAACATTTATACTACCGAGATTTACCGCTTCAGAATTGCGAAAAAAGACATCATATTCGAAGCGTCAGGAACTGTAGACGGGCATCCTCTTAATCAATACTCGATGGATGAATATAAAGGCCATTTAAGAATAGCCACTACATCTTATACAAAGGATTGGGATGAATACAATAACCTGTTCGTTCTTGATTCAAAAATGAAGGTTGTTGGAGAAATAACCAATATAGCGCCGGGAGAAATCATTTACTCCGTTCGTTTCTCCGGGGAAACAGGGTATGTTGTAACATATGAGCAAACAGACCCGCTGTTCGTGATTGATCTTAAAAACCCAACCAACCCCAAAATAGTGGGTGAATTGAAAATACCCGGCTTCAGCCAGTATCTTCATTACTTTGGCGACGGGCTGCTTCTTGGCGTAGGCCGTAATTCCATCCCTACCTATGTTAAAAATGATGATGGAACAGAAGACATAGTCGGAGCCACCGACAGAGGTGTAAAGGTAAGCCTTTTTGACGTATCCAACCCTAAAAGCCCGAAGGAGCTCAGCAAATTAGTGATCGGCAAGTCATGGAGTACGGAAACCCCCGTATCCCACGACCCTCACGCTCTAATGTTGGATTTGAACAAAAGTCTTGTAGCGCTGCCAATATACACTTATGCGTACGACAGCTCAGCTTCCGCTTGGAACGGCATTTACGTGCTGACAGTAAGCAGGGACGGCATAAACACTGAGGCTCAGCTTGAGTTCTCTGAACCGGATGATGACGGCTATTACTACGATGCAAACCAACGGGCCGTATATATAGGCGATACGTTCTATACCGTTGATAGAAGCGGAATAACAGCTTATAACTATAATACGTTTAATAAATTATCTGAGCTAAGACATATATTTAAATAAAGTGGCATATTATAAATCACCACCGCCCGCTTAGCGGGCGGTTTGTTTTATTGCATTTGTGTAAACAGAAAAAGTTCTATAAGACTACAATGCGCGACAGCTTATAGGCATTGTTACCCTCTGCGCTGTGCTTCATTTTACAACAACTGAAAGCGATATGCCCTTTGCTAAATACTCTTGCCCTATCATAAAAACAATAATCGCAGGAAAAAGATAAAAAGCCGAAGTAGTAAAAACCATACCGCCATCGCCTTGAATAAGGTATGAAAGATATGCAGATAAAGGCTCATCAAACGGATTTTTAAGGAATACCACGGCTTGATCAACGACATTCCAATATTCCGCAAACGTCAGTATTGACAGCGAAGCGACGATGGGCGCGAGGTTTGGCAGCACAATCTTCATAAATAAATGCCAATTGTTTGCGCCTTCTACCCTTGCGGCTTCTATACACTCATACTGGAAACCCTTTAACTGTTGGCGTATAAGAAACACACCGAAAGGGTTGAACAACGCAGGAAGAATTATCGCTAACAATGTATTGTTTGTGCCAATCAGATTCGCTATTATGTAATGAGGAACGAGAAGCAC
>Ga0153953_1001020_pt1 | contig 10267 bp, 8 predicted proteins | sample TSNJ037MetaG_FD_104718 | JGI IMG/M metagenome (GOLD analysis project Ga0153953, IMG submission 104718) | Attine ant fungus gardens microbial communities from New Jersey, USA - TSNJ037 MetaG | ecosystem: Host-associated > Fungi > Mycelium > Unclassified | place: USA: New Jersey, Wharton State...
ATAACCCGCAAAGTATGAACAAAACGCGAGATTCCCCTAAACCCTTATCCCAAGCGGCTTGAGTGGTTTTGTTCACGCATCGGAAAAATCAACAAAACCCCGAAATGAACAAAATGATTTTTCATCCGATGAACAAAACTCCCTTGATTTCAGGCGTTGGGTTTTGTTTATTCTGTTCTTTGGATGAGGCCGGGGGCGCGGGGGCGGAGCCCCTGCAAAGTCTGTGATTAGCACCACACCAGCGGAGCCGATTTTGCCGTAAAATGGAGCGGACGACGGCGGGGGCAGGATGAAATCCTGTTCCCCGTTGTCGGCAGCGGAATGGCACGGCAAAAATCCGGGATGTCAAGGGTTTAAGGGTGGAGATTTTTTCATCCTTATTCCCCGCCGCAGCGGTTTCAAAATCCTAAAAAAATACTACCTGTCCCTTGACATCCCGGATAGGCGCAGCGACCGTCTATATCGGTTTAACCCTCGCTATCATCACCTTTTGGAGCCCTAAATTCCTGCTCCACTCCTTCGGGCAGAACAAAAATCATCGTTTTGTTGTCAAGCATAAAGCCCGTGACCTTGTAGCGTTTATTATCCTTCCAAACGCCTTTCATTATCTCGCGGACAGGCTCCATGATATTCTTATTGTTACAACTGAATACGGTGGTCTGTTCTCCGCGTGGTTTTGAAAACGGCTGGGCGCCCTTGTCCACACCGCGGCAAGCCTTGATGCCGAACACTTTGTTGTCCGTATCAGTAGAATACTGAATGTGAGCGGGATAGTTCAAGTCCTCCAACACCCGCTTAGAGAAGGTTATGCCGGTTGCATTCACGAACATATCCGGGAACATATTCATACTGGCGTCAAGGATCTGAAGGTTCAGTTTGGAAACGTCGAATTTCGGTGTACTCATGTGTAGAAAACTCCTTAATCATTGTTTTTTGGTGATACGATATTTTTCAGAAAATACTCCCGCTGGGCGCGTGTCCAGTTGCAGTCAAGGAGGTAATGGCCCTTTAAAGCGCCGCTTTTTATGCGGAAGAAGTGGAACTGTTGCAAGCGTTTCATCGTCTGCATCGTGGAACGATCTGATTTTTGTGTTTTTCTGAGGCGTAAAAGCTCCTGAACTTTGTCCCAATCTTTCTGACTGATAATAGCCGGGTGGTGTTTTTCCGCCATAATCATCGGAATGACGTCGTTTTTCACAGTCTTATGGTCGAGATAGTTTTTCACGATGTACTTTTGTTGCAAGGCATTCCCGGTATATTTCTCGTTGGAGAGGATACCGAGGATTGTTCCAGTCCGCCAGACATACAGACCGGTAGGTGTTGAGATTTCGCGGCATGTCAAGGCGTATGCGATGTCAACGGGCGAAACGCCCTCCAAAAAGCTTTCGTAGATGAATCTGACGATTTCCGCTTCGGCCTCGTCCACCTTGATTCTGCCGTAAAAGTCACGGTAGTAGCCGAGAGTATTGCGGACGGTAAATTTAAAGATCCCCAGTTGCATACGGTTTCGTATACCACGCCTGATGGATTCACTTTTTTGCTGTGCCTCAAGCTGCGCGATAGCGGAAAGAATCGTAATCAACAGGTCATTTTTAGGGTCGAGCGAGAACAGGCCAGGAAGCTCAAAGATAACGCCGACCGGCGGTTTCAAATCGGCAAGAATCTTCAAATTCGTAAGAATTTCCCGGCAGTTTCTGCCAAAACGGCTCATGTCTTTGGTGATAATCAGATCGATTTCATGATTCTGCGCCGCCTCCATCATCCGTTGGAACCCCTTACGCCCCGCAACAGAGGTCCCGCTGATGCCCTCATCAGAAAAGATGCCGCCAAACTCCCACGCTGGATTGCCTTGAATCATCCCGGTCAGGTGTTGAATCTGATCCTCAAAGCTCTCAGCCTGCGCTTCTTCCTGTGTGCTGACGCGGGCATATCCCGCTGTAACGAGCTTCTTGGCAGGTTCAGCATTGGCGCGCGCTTTGGGAGGAATCTCGTATGTACGCGGATTTATCCTGTTTTCCTGAACCGCGTTCCTAAACTCCTGTACTCGCCTCTCGCGCTCATCGTTGCCTTTCCGCCGTTTTTGGCGGTTCGATTCAATCGCCTTTTTGTCTAACTCTCTCGCCATATCAGCACGCCACCGCGGCTATTTTCGCTTTCCGCGAATACTGGCATTTGTTTGCCCCCTCCCCTTATTAATACTTCAACCGGTTATACAAGGCGGAAAATCGCGGCAAAGCCCCGAAACAGCGTGTATCTACGCCACTTCGGGGCTGATTCTCCACATTCGATTTATTTGATTGTGCTCGGTGATGGATAAATACCAGGCTGATTATTAACGGATTAAACTATACCATAAAACCATAGATTCGACAATCAGGAAAATCATGGATGCAATAACTGTTGGGGTAGGAAGCCTGAAAAATCGTGGGCAGCAATGCCGACATTTCCCCACTTTACAGTATCTCACAGGGAAAAAACAGTCTGTTTTTTCCTTTTCCAATAGGCTATGATTGTGTTGGCGGCGGGCACATCCGCACTGTGGGAAACATCATAATCATAGGGGATGAATGTGTGGGAGAAGTTATCTCTTTATTAAAGCCGGAAGAAGATTGGCGTCTCAAATATCATTACGGACTGTACGGCCACAAGCTGATCGCAGGGGGCGGCGAGGTATATACACGATATTTTATTGTCGTTAAAAACCGCTTCGGGATAATTGCACGTTTCACAAATATGCATAACTACGCCGGAACTTATGAGAACAAGGTATTCGTGCCAATAACATCAGACGCGGAGGCGAAGCTGCATTACATCTGCATGATGCTGAATTATGTCCTAATTGATAATTATGGGCGGTTTAACATCGACCATGTTTTCAAGGTGACCCGCGATGCACTTGAATGTTTCTTTCGTGATTACGCTGCGGCACAAATGTCTAACGGGAAGCACCGGGGGGAACAAAGCGTGGAAAAATGCGTGTATGCGGTGACGGCGTTCTTTTGGAAGCTGCGCTTGAAATTTGGCGGATATATGCAGCTTACCAAAGAGGATTTGTACACGGAAAAAACAGTCTACAATAAATATGGCAAGTTCAAAAAGCGGAAGCTGCCGGCGTTTCAGGTGCGTGGGATACCGCAGGTAAGCGATACTTTCAGGGAATTACCTACAAAAGCGTTCAAGATTCTGCTGAATCTCGCCTTTCGCTATGCTCCCGACATTGCCTTCGCAATCTGCTTGCAGGCCTTCGCCGGATTACGCGCGGGAGAGGTGTGCAATGTGCGGCAGGAGGGCAACCCCGCCGGAAGCGGGCTGATATTCACATGGATTGGGAACCGGACGATGAAAGCTGAGATTGACCTTACCCGCGAGCTTCCCATGCGAAGCGATGGAGTTATCTGCGGGAAAATCAAAAAGGAACGCAAACAATGCGTCTACCCGCCGTTTTTGGAGGCGTTCACCTCCGCATATGAGCATCACAAACGGTTTCTGCTCACACGCTTGTTTGAGGAGGAATACCGCCCCATGTTCATCAACAGCCGTGGCATGGCAATGACCTACGATGATTATGCCCGGCGATTCGCGGCGCTGGTGGATAATCATTATCGCCCGGTACTGCTGGAGTGCGATGATCCGGAATGCCGCATTTACGGACAACTGCTCTATGAGAATCGGCTGGGGCTTCACGCGCTGCGGCATTGGTATTCCGTCCAGCTCGTCCTGCACGGCGAGGACATCGCCCAGATACAGTATTGGCGTGGCGACAAAAATCCGGAGAGCGCGTTCGCGTACTTGCAGGACAAGGGCGATTTGGTCAGCGAGCTTGAATCCGCCAATGAGTTTCTGGCGGAAATATTGATGGCGCGGGGGGAAGCGGAGATGGATGAGCGGCATGGAGAGTGAAGATTTGTTTTTGGCAGCGGCAAGCATGGCGGAGGAGTTGGATTCTCTGTATCGCGATAACCGCTCCGGGCACATGGATTTGCTGGATTTTATGGATGCCAACGAATGGTTCGGGATTGCGTATTTCATGAAAGGCAATGCCCCGATGATGGAAACAGGAGAGTTATTGAAGCTCGGCGGCGCATTAACGCTGTGGCTGTCCGCATACAAAAAGCCGGGGCGCGACAAAATCGCCCTCATGCTGCGGCATTTTAGCGATATATACCCTGTCACATGCCAGCTTTACCGGGAGTTCATTGTTAAGAATCACTTGGAAGATGAGCCGACCGCATGGAAATTGCTGGATTATCTGCTTTCCGAAATCGACAGGGATATCATCGCGTATGACGAAGCGGATTGTGAAGAACTGATCAAGCGTATGGATAGTGGCGCAACATTGGCAGCAGCGAAGCTGTTCACCGAATTTTTGCGGACGGCAACGCATGACGGCATACCTCTTACGCAATGGGCATATTCATGGGGCCACCGCGATAATCTGGAACTCAGGAACGAGGCTTACCCGATTGCGGATTTTTCCGTAATCGCTTACTGCGTATTTAACGAGGATATGTGGGAACGGCAGAATCTGATCGAAAAGGCAGTACATTCAAAGGTGTACGCTGATTTATGGCTCTACACCGCGCTGCATTTCATCTGCGCTTTGCGGATAGGCGACATGGAGCGGCTCCCCGCTCCGGCGCTGCCGTATGACGGGAATACTGTGCTGGCAAAGATAACGGAGGGTTCTTTTACAAGGCAGGAATCGTCCGCGCTCGTTGAAGAACTGACCATACGGCTCAAATTGAAGCCGCTGAAGCCATCCAAAACATCCTCACATGAAAGGATGCCGGAATTGAAAGTGTTCGTGCCAGAAAGTCTGAAAGAACCGCTTGGCCTGATTATGGCGATTGCTCTGGCGCACCATCCTGAAATCCGTGCGGGTGACGGTTTTGTCAAACCATCCGTCAATTTATGCAACATTCGAAATTTCTTCGGCGGGCATTTCGCGGACGCGCTTGGAAACAGACGATTTTCATCCCGCCGCTGTAACAAATCATATTTGCAGGGTATTGACAGCGCCGTCGGCAACGACAACATATCGGGAAAGCCAAAGGGATATATGCTCGCGGCACTGGCGCGGAGTCATAAAAGCGGCATCGGAACGCTCTCTAAAACGACGGATATCTACTTGAAGGACGCGAATTTCAGCGGATACACTCCCGAGTTTATTATACGGCAGATGTTCGAGCGCGGCGTGTTCAGCTTCATTCCGGCAGTCCTGCTTGAAATGTATGCCGGTTCAGAATACAAAGCGCTCCCGGTCGGAGGTCAGACGGAGCTGATTTGCGGATTGGGTTTGGAGGCGCACCGGATCGAATGGATAACCGACGCGATAGACCGTGCTTTGACAAAAAGCAGAAAAGCCGTGCACGATGTGCTGAAAAGCCCCACGAAAATCAAAGAAAATGTCTTTGGGATGCTGCAAAATATCGCATCCGGCAACGCCCCCGGCCGACAGGGTGAGTGCCTGTGCCTGATGACGGCAGCGGGCTTACCCTGCCCATTTGCCGACAGAGACGGCTGCGTCGGCTGCGGTTACGAGATTTACACAAAAACCGCCATGCACACGCTGATGAAGGAGTATGCGCGGCTCACAAGCTTGAAAAATCGCGTCGACAAGTCCGAAACGTGGCGATACAAGGGGATTCTAGAACAGGCGATACTCCCCGCCGTGTCAGAGATGCTTGCGGCGGCAAAGCTGCTCTACCCTGATGCCGACACGACCGCGCTTCTGGATATTGTAGAGGAAGGGATTACATATGCTGATTGCGATGCGCGAGGAAACGGGCGGCAACTATGGTCGCTCAATGATAGTACGGGAAATTGACGGGGATAATCTGCGCCGTGCAAAAGAAATTTTCAAAGATTACAAGGAGCGCGGAATCATTTTGGACGGCGATTTTGACGATCCCGAATGGAAACTCACCAATCAAATCAAAAATGTCGGGCTGACCCTGCTTACGTTTGAGGGCGGCTTTCACAAAAACGCTATGGCATGGATTGGATGCGGATATCGTTGTTATCAAGATTGCGTCAAGGCGTACATAGCCTTTAATCTTGGCGAAGTGACCCTTGAAACATTGCAGGAGATTACGAGGGCGTTTAACAAGCTTGCCGCGATGACAAGCGATGAGGCTGCGGCAAGCACGGAATATCTCAACCATATCGCCTGCTTGCTGCAAATCATACCGGGCGGCAACGAAGAACGTGACTATGTTATCGAAGCATTGGAAGAACGTGCGGAACAGAGCAATTGGAAACGGCGCAAGGGAAAACAGCGGCAGCTTGCCGATTTCAAGACATATCTCCGGTTCCATGATGTTTTGGCGGAGTTCTGGCTAACCGCGGATAAAAGGCGGAAACTGTTCTACTTCCCACTATACTTCTGGTGGAATCTGACCGCGATACTGCCGCTGCGTCCGATGGAATTTTTGCTTACCCCGCGCGACTGCCTCCGCGCCCGTAACGGCGAAAACATCCTCACCGTCAGACGGACGAAGCTGAAAGGCGGCATGGAACGAATCGGATATCGCATCGCCGAGGACTATGACCTGAAAGAGTACGTCATCCATGATGCGCTCGCAAGCGAATTGCGTTCGTATCTGGAATCTACCTCAAATATGCCGGGTACCGCACTCGGCACTTTGTTCCTGCAAGCGCCGCACTACAATTACATAAATATGTCGCCGGGATCGCGGGGCAGATATTACTCATATGCCTGCATGAACACCTGCCTGCGGTATTTTTATCAGGATGTTATTGATGCAGGGGGCAAGGACGTAGCCCGCATTCATTTGGGGGACACACGCCATATTGCTATGACCAGCCTGATTATCTCCGGCGGTTCCCCGGTAATATGCAGAGAACTTGCCGGACACTCCGACATTGACGTCAGCTCCCACTACTATTCCAACATCTCAAATCTGGTGGAATGCGTGACGCTAGAAAGGTGGCGGAAAGCAAAGGGCGGCAACGCGAGCTTCACAGGAGCCGCCAAATATCCGGTTTCCGTGCCAACGAATATGTGCAGGGTAAACGGCGGGTACTGCGACGCGCCCTCCGTCAAGGCAGGTAGGATTGACGAATGCCTGAAGATCTTGGACGGGCATGGGCATATCGGAGAGTGTACCCGTTGCGGGCATTACCTACCTGACAAGCAGGGCGTCCGGCTTGAGTTTTACGACGAGAACGCCGGGAAACGGCAAGTTGACGCCGATAGCCGCTATTTGATTCAGATGATTGAATTTGTTCGCAAAGGCATCGGTCATACCGAGGATATCGGCTCCGCGCTGCTCCGCTTGCAGCGCAGCAGTAATCATTATGGTAAATGCTTATGGGAAAAATATGGGGAGGCGGACAAATTAAAATGGCAAGACCAAAAAAATTAAGTACCGGAGACATGCTTCAAATCGTCAACGATTACTATGAAAGCTGTGGTGACGCGGAGCGTCTTAAATGCAGCCTCTTGGAGGAATATGCGGTATCGCGGGGCTTTGATGTAAAAGCCTATGATTTCAGGAGAAACGTGGATGTCAGGCGGCGAATTGATGAACTGCGCGATCTGGCGCTGCTCCCCACGGAAGCAGGCTCGATTGCATACAAAAGTTTGGATGTTGACGCCCTGATCAGCAAAGCCCGGAACAGAGAAGCTCTTAAAAACAGTCTGCTTGAACTGGACGAAACTTGGCGGCGCATCTACGACAGGGCAGTTGCATTATCGCATAAAAATGATGTTCTCGTCAAGGAGGTTCAGCAAAATACGCTTGATTTTGAGCAGCAGAGCCGCTTGGTTGCCGATTTGTTGGAGAAAGTCGCAGCGTTGAGAGCGGAAAACAAAAATATGCTTCTTGAAAATCGCTATTTGAAGAAAATGATAAAATCGCACCTTTACCCTGCCATTGCCAACGAGATATTGAAAAATGAAAATGTGTTGGCACAGGTTGACACAGAGGTTGCGCCGACGGCGATGGATGTACTGACCGAACCGGATGTGCCGCTGCCGTTTTCAGCGTCGGTCTCGGCAGACAGACAAATGCTATCACGCGAGGAATCGCTTTTGACGCGGATAGAACAACAAATTAATGGAGGTTAATGCTATGAACAAAAATCTGCTCACCGAAAACCCCGGGCTCGCAAGGAGTTGGGACTACGCGAAAAACGCCCCCTTGCTGCCCGAACATGTATCGCCGAAATCCCGCAAATCAGTTTGGTGGAGATGCAGTTCAAATCACAGTTGGAAAGCCCCTATCTACAAGCGCAATATGGGTTTCGGATGCCCGTATGATTCCGGAAAACTGCGCTGGAAAGGCGAAAACACTGATGCGACAGAAGCTCAGCCTTGAGAACCCCGCGCTTTTGCGGGAATGGGACTATGAAAAAAATGCGGCACTGAATCCCGACGATTATTCCGGCGGCTCCAACAAAAAAGTCTGGTGGCGGTGTGCTCATGGGCATAGCTGGTACGCGCAAATCAACAAACGCTTCACCTTTGGGCGCGGCTGCCCGTATTGTTCCGGCAACAAGGTGTGGCCAGGTTTCAATGACCTTGTTACGACACATTCGCATATTGCGTCCGAATGGGATTATGAGAAAAACGGCGATTTGCTTCCAGAACAATTTTCTATCGGAGCGGACATTAAAATATGGTGGAAATGTGAACACAATCACAGTTGGCAGGCACTCATCTACAGCCGCAAAAATTGTGGCTGCCCGGTCTGCGCCAGAAATATATTGACAGTCGGGGTCAACGATTTGCAGACCATAAATCCGGCATTGGCTGCTGAATGGGATTTTGAAAAGAACACAGCCGCCCCGGATTCCGTAGCTGCCAACGCCAACAAAAAAGCGTGGTGGCTTTGTGAAAATGGGCATAGTTGGAAAGCAGATATCAGCAGCAGGAACAGTGGCAGAGGCTGTCCGTATTGCAATCACAGGCTTGTGTTGCAGGGCTTCAACGATTTGCTGACGGCAGCGTCGGAGCTTGAAAAAGAATGGGATTATGACAAAAATGGTGGTTTGCGCCCGGAAATGGTGATGCAAAATTCGCCAAGAACCGTTTGGTGGCTTTGCGAACACGGCCATAGTTGGAAAACGCCGATAGTCAGCCGCCGATACGGAACAGGCTGCCCATATTGCGCAAAGACACGCATTATCATCGGCGAAACCGATTTGAAAACACAGCACCCCAAGCTTATGAAGCAGTGGGACTACGGTAAAAACATGAATTACGACCCCGGACGCTCGGCTTGCAGCTCAAAAAACATCGTATGGTGGATATGCGAAAAAGGTCATAGCTTTAAGGCAAGCATTGTGAACAGGGTTCGCGGCAATGGCTGCCCTTACTGCGCCGGAAAACGCCCGATTGTCGGCGAAACGGATCTTGCAACAGTACATCCCGAACTGATTCCCGAATGGGATTTTGAAAAAAACGGCGCCCTTTTGCCTGTACATGTCGTTGCTGGGAGCCACAAGAGAGCGTGGTGGATTTGCAAAAAGGGTCACAGCTGGAGAACGAGCATTTATGATCGCCATTTCGGTCAGGGCTGCCCGTATTGTAACGGCGTATTGGCAATCCCCGGTGAAACGGACGTTGGCACATTGAACCCAAGCCTTGTGCTTGAGTGGGATTCTGAGCGAAATGACGGGATTGCTTTCGAGAATATCAAGCAATACTCGAACAAGCGGGTTTGGTGGGTTTGCAAAAGAGGACATCATTGGTTAAGTACCGTGGGTGCTCGCAACGCAGGCTCAGGCTGCCCATACTGTCATGGCAAAATACCGATGCGGACGCGCTTAGTCAGATAGCGCAGACATTCTACAAATTAATACGGATATCCCAAAAGGACAGCTTCTATGTGAGGCTGTCCTTTTGTTATGTCAATAAATCGGCGGTCATCGTGGCCGCGGAAAGGATACGATATGGAATCTCACAGACCTCCCATTCGCGCTTCTCCCGACGAACGCGCGAACATTTAACAGCATCAATCATAACAAAAATTTAATCAGGAAAGGAGACACCGGAAAAACTTGGGCGCATGGAATGAACAAAACCAACGCGTTTTCATTTGCGGGTTATTGTGTCAGTTTTGCCAAAATGAACAAAATTCGCTCAAAAAATTTTTCCGGTTACAAATATTATGGCATTTTTCACATCCGCTGTTGACACTCTGCAAACCCTTGTCGTCGCGCTGGGCGCGGGCTTGGGAGTGTGGGGGATCATCAACCTGTTGGAAGGGTATGGCTCCGATAACCCTGCCGCGAAAAGTCA
>Ga0153953_1001025_pt1 | contig 10234 bp, 7 predicted proteins | sample TSNJ037MetaG_FD_104718 | JGI IMG/M metagenome (GOLD analysis project Ga0153953, IMG submission 104718) | Attine ant fungus gardens microbial communities from New Jersey, USA - TSNJ037 MetaG | ecosystem: Host-associated > Fungi > Mycelium > Unclassified | place: USA: New Jersey, Wharton State...
CTCTATCACCCTTGCCCACCATGTATCAACTGTGCGGTACTGTCCCCACTGATCTACTATCAACTTGACCCATTTTTCCTGTTTGTACTATTGGACACTTAGGGGCTTTATGATTAAGTTCAAGTGGGTACCTGTTCCTTTAATTGGAACGCTTGGTTTTGAACTGGGATCTCGGAGATGACACTCACCATTGCTTGATAGGCATGCTATCAATGACCGTTTCAGGACCAGGTCTCGAACAATAGCGTGATTCTCCCTGTGGTCTGTTGCGGCCTGGAAGGATCTGTCTGACTAACTTACCTTTGCTCCTGGTAAAGGACAAAATGTTTTCCCTGTATCTTTTAGACGGTGTCAGAGAAGGATTTCAAGAGGAAGTACGCTTTTTTTTCTCTCTCATAAAGTCATATTGGACTATTTTGATATCGATAGACTGCTCTTTGTTTTTTTTCTTTTGCTCTTTTCAGTTTGTGGCGCTCTTGTATGACTAGCATACGTGCTATCTAGATACCGGCATTCAGAATATCTTCGTCTCTGGCATATCTCCATGATAAGGATGGACCTTGTTCGGCAGCTCACTGTTACGATTGGTCCATTCAAGCCTCATTGTTCTCATTTCAGAACTACTCAAGGACGAATAAACTATAGAGGAACATGTCAAATTTATCTAGAATGACAGTACGTTTGTCTATACGATGTTTCTTTGACCCTATAGTTGACCCGAAATATTGTAACTTCACGTTGGGGTGGGTCGGTCATGGTGATCTCAGTTCCAAGCATAGCCGTGATCAGATCAGAACTCATTCATCTCCAAGTGGATTGGAGCATCACTTGTCATTCGAGGAGTTCGTCTTGATGTATGCGGCATAGAACGCATCGATCAGAACCGACCATCACCTGATTACTCGAAGGTAGAGTGTCTCTTGTCCCTTTTTCATGCTACTCATGATGAGGGCTACTGAAGCTGAAGTGCCCTCTGAAAACACGACGAGGACTTCCAGAGCTTGAAGCCGAGGCAACATGGACACTGATATATGAACGGACTGAGTGCTCTTATCGTGCATCAGGACTGAGTATGGCTTATCTCAAAGAAAGAGAAAGAGCAAGCATTCGGAGGCGCTGCGGTCGTAAATCAAACGTCAATTTGTGACATCTGTTGTAGTGATATTTAGTCCCATGCCCTCTCTTCAGCCTCTACATCGTGCATCCAATGGATTGACATTTCCTGTCCAAGGAGAAAGTCAATGGCAGTTGCAAATATCATGCACAGACACTTTTGATCTTTGGTTTGCATTTGGTCAATTCAGAGGCACTCCACTTTTGGGTTACTCACAGCGTATCTCTCTGGTCTCCGTGTTGACTTTTCTGTATGCTTCCACTCCCCTTCACCTCCTCCATTATTCTCTCTTTTTTTTTATTTTATCATCTTCTGTTTATAGATTGCAGTCAAGACAGCAAGATGCGGTAAGACTTGTCAAAGGAGAATTCAGCCCTTGAATGCACAGAACTACGTATATTTAGCCTACCTCTATCATAGAAGAACTAAATTATTGAGGTGGACTCACGTACGTGCCGCCTTGGACATTCTATAGTGATATCTAAGACACCCTACACTAAGACTCTACTAATACATTCCTTTTATGTGTCGGTACACAATTAGATAGTCAAGTAGGCTATGTACAGCTGTTTACCCTTTGAAGTGATCCTGTGACACTTGGCCCAGCACTTTACTTATCACTATCACATAGTGACACTACTTTTTAGGTACTTGATATACAGTTGCTCACCTCTAGGTGACCTCTGAGTGGCATTACTTTCTACAGATATAATCAGGAAAAATCAGAGCACTGGATAAATTAATCCTCTGAATGCACAGAAGTGAGATATGCAGCCTACAGTAGGACCAGGGCACATGAATGGTAACCTTAGGGTAGGTTAATGACTACCCTTACCTTTGCCTCAGAACAAAGGTAGAGCTGTAACAGTAACAGGATTAACTCCCACATAACTGTTGGGATATCAAACATCACACTAAATCGAGTTGATTGTTTCATGTCTTGATGATAAAATGTTTCATTTGATTGTTCTAGATACAAATAAGTAGAGACAAAGTTCATTGCACATTTATAACGAGTTTCCTCCTTATCTTGCATCGCTTGTTCATAACATCCAACATCACATTGGATATCTGATATTATTTGAACATACTATAGGAGTCCTAATCTTGGAAGTCATGCATTGATGCCTGTGAAAGCTACCCTTGAGTTTCTGTGTCTTGACAGTGATGATCTCACTGGTAGATCATACAAATAGTCAGATATCATGATACTGGTTTTAGTGCCTATGGCAAGAGGTGGATCCATCAGCTGATAGATATCATATGAAGTATGAATCTGCTTATATCATTGCGGACAACAAGGGTGACATCAACTAATAGCTAATACATGTCGAGCGCTCGTGATCAATGTTGGATCCCTGATTGCTCCTACCATTCGCTCAAGAGCAGAAACAAAATTTGCGGTAAGTGGAGCTTCCGATACCTAAGTGATTGAGCAAAAACTTAAAGCTAACTTATGAGGGACTAAAATTCAGCTGGCCGTTGACAAAGTTTCAAAGAGGCAATACTCGGTATGGCAGCATCGCATCCGAATCAGCGGGCTCAAGAATAACTATATATGGTAGCCATCTATTTCTCGACATTGATTGGCCAGCATCCTGAGTACTGAGTATAAAATCCTCATCACCCACCAGAACTTTCTTCTCAGTCCATCACCAACATTCGTCGACATGAACTACTCCCCTGCTGACATCTCTGGCTTAATCTCACTCATCGTGAATGCCGCCAGTAGCCTGGAAGGCTATTATAAGGCCAACTTGCAAAAACCCTATGTTCCTTCTCTTGATGATATTGAACCTCACCCCCTTGACGCGGAAATTTATCCGCTCCAGATGAAGCAAGCTGCTCAGACCCTAGAAGGAGCATGTGCGCAGCTATGCGCAACATTAATAAGACCCAATCACACAGTACTCAACGTAAGTCTTTCCTGATCCCAATTCATGAACCCGACTGATGGACAAATAATTAGAAATACTTGACTGTAGGCATTGATCTATTTTTTCTTAAAACAAAGGTGAACTATCTCGATGATAGATTTATCAGCCTACCTTCATCTCAGTCGCCTTGCGAGCTCGGATAGCAGATGTTTTATTGGACGAGCCTGCTGGCTTGCACGTCACAGAATTAAGTAAACAATGCAAGATTGAGGAAAGGAAATTAACAAGAGTTCTTCGAACATTATGTTCGCACCATATCTTCAGAGAAGGTTCATCGCTTCAGATAGCACTTCGAAGATCTTTACTAACATCCGATTAGTCGCAAAAGATACATTCACCAACAATCGCCTCAGTATGTTGTTCTCCGAGTCACAGCCACTTGCGAATTATGGTTGGCATGTGTAAGGATCACGCTCTTTTCGTGACTGCCGGCGTTCATTGTTCAGATTAGCTCCGATGAGCCAACAAACAAGTCTGCAGCTCAATTAGCTGACACTCTACTGGATCCAGAATGGGGATATTCTGATGCCCCAAATAAATCTGCATTCAATTATGCCTCGGGGACTGACCTCACACTCTGGCAGTGGTTTGAAGGCGTATGTGTACTTTGCTCATTCAGAAATGTGCTCATTTCCTTTGATATCTTCTTCAACAGAAAGACAATCCAAAGGCGGCTGAACAAGGTGTCCGTTTTGAGAGAGGTATGACTGGAAAAAGTCTTGCCAATGATTCGTTGGCCATTCTTACAGGTCTGCAAGTCATATTCGCCGATATAATCTTGCTAAATCTTTGATCCCTTAAAGGTTATCCCTGGGACAAACTTCGTCAGGGCGCTGTCGTTAATGACGTTGGAGGAGGTTGGGGTCATATCTCTACCCAATTATACAAGCAATACCCCCACCTGAACTTCATATTGCAAGACCTTCCTGAGCGAACGGAGCATGCCCAAAAGGTTTGGCCCAACGAGTGCCCTCAAGCAATTGCTGAGAATAAGATTCAATTCAAATCTGTTGACTTATTCGTTGCACCGCCAGTCCCTCATTGTGATATTTACTATGTCAGTTACGTTTACATTGCGTTCATTGCTTCTCTCCTGAACTGAATTTGACATCCTCAGCTGAAAAATGTCATGTTTGTTATCATCTTTATAAACATTCTTTACAATTCTGACCTGACGCATCAGTCATATCATGCCAGACAGCTGTGCACTCGCTGTGCTCTCCAACATTCGCAAAGCAATGTCACCTGATAGTCGACTGCTCATCCGTGAGTCAATCCTCGATATGACCTGAAGTCACCTGAGATCTACCCATCTGATAACCTAAACAGAGGAATATCTTATCCAGACTGCTGCTCGTCTTCCAACTGATAAATGTTCATTGGAACAAGCCGATCTACCTTTACTACCAAACTACGGTCTCGGAAGAATACGCCAATACTATACTGATGCAGCAATGATGATCTTATGCAACAGCGAAGAAAGGTCCCTCGATGAATACGTGCAGCTTGCGGCCAAAGCAAATCTCCTACTTGTCAAGGCTTGGGATCTTGGGGAAATGTTCGCCATCGAATTTGCACCTGCACAGCTTGAATAGTAATCCAACCTTTGACCTCGTAGAGAGATACAATACTCTGTTCATTTATGATCATCGTTGACACTACTGGTCTGGGCTGACTTCTCTCCAAACACTACCTCGAAGCTGGCTGATTTCAGTCCTGGTTTCAAGCCTTCAGAAGTCGGCCACGTTTCACCAGCACCTGAGCCTTCTGATCTTTGAATAAATGCAAGCTCATGAGTTGATGCATAATTTACTCCTGTGCCATCAGGTATAGTCTAATCTTTAGCTAAGATACCTCTCATTCCTATGCTTGCTTTTATAGCCTCTTCCTAAAAAGGATATTCAGTTGATGTATAACATAAACATCAGTTATGGAGGAAGGTACAGGAAACCCGAGCTCTCGCATTTGCTTAATACCTAGCTCGTACTGAGTTTCCGTAGCTTGCTGGCGTGGGGGAAGGAGATCTGAGGCTGTCCTGTCGTTTCTTTTCATACACCAGCACCATTTGTGACAATGTTATGCCGGAAGTAAACCATACCCAAAATTCTGAACATTTCAATTGTACGTAGCCTTACTCTGTTGACCTCCTAGTCTGATGGCTTAGACTGCATCTTGGCATTAGTTGCTTGTTGCAGTATACAAATGCAGAACTCTCTCCCAAGTGTAGAATACCATGTGATTTTTTAGTTCTTCAATGGACAGATCCACGAGGCACCAAACCCTCAACTCTCCCAAGGTAGACATATAGCAGATGACTGGACAGACAGATTTTTGTAGGTGGAAAAGCTGACTGTATTTTTGCTTTGAGATCGCATTTTGATCTAATTAAGGCAAAATACACTTATGCGGACATCTTTGATGCAGAGGCAGCGATCACACAGTAGTGTTCTAACTCATATAATTCAGATCCCTGCCCCTCCGGTGACTTCGAGTGTGTGCCCGGAGATATACGATGCAAGAGGAGAAACGAGGCTGTATAAAATTAAATCAACAGAACCCCTCCAATTCTAGTCTGCACTCACAAAAGAACAGCAGAAGCAGCTTCATCCGTCGATCCACCTCTCCTGAGAGGAATCAGGGGATATGCATCTGAGTTCTGTTTCGTAGCATCCAGAATAGGTCTCTGAGGACCCGGAACGCCCAATGCAACCTTTTTCCCATCGATATCAATCGTTTCTCCAACTTCTTTCGAAGCTGTCAGGCGAGTGTGGATGAGACCGAAAGCGATGGTGTTGGCACGGACACCGAAGGGACCCCATTCTTTAGCAATGGTTTTGGTAAGACCGATGACGGATGATTTAGCAACGGCATAGTTGGCTTGACCGACATTTCCATGGAGGCCTGTGGTGGATGATACATTGACAATGGAGCGGTTCTCGCGGTTTTCACTCTGTAAGTGGATGTAACAATTTGAATCAAAAACAAGATTACGAGTACCTTGACACGAAAGTATGGAGCAGCCTGGCGAATTAAACGGAAAGGGGCGCGGACATGGATCTTCTGAATGATGTCAAACGCATCATCAGGCATATTATGAAGCATTTTGTCGAAGGTGAAGCCGGCTTTGTAGTAATAAGCCCATGGAACGTGAAGGATAGCTCCGATATTGCTGACCGTTATTCACAATATGGTTGATCTTGCCGTACTTTCTGTAGACGAGCAGTAAAGATTCAGGCACCAAGTTAAGTGCAGAGCAAAGAGGAACTCACTGAATAGTGGCATCAATAATTTTCTTAGGGAAATCATCAGCACCGACGTCCCCGGCTACAGCCAGTACGTCTCCGCCAGATGCTTGGATTTGCTTCGCAACATCGCTTAAGCGCTTTTCGTCGATACTGGTACACAACTGTCAATCTCAGTCTAGCTTGCTGAAACTCAAGCGTACTCGCTAATGACGACCTTGGCACCTTCTTTGGCGAAAAGGACGGCACAGCTTTTACCAATGCCCTAGTAAGAACGAGACCTAGCTCAGAAAAGCCCCTTGCCAACTAGCAGTGGACGGAAACACACTTGTCCAGCACCTGTCCAAAAAACATGAATACACAGTTGAAACCGTGATAGGAATGAATAATTCACCGGTTATGATGGCAACATCACCAATCAGCAACCCTCTTGAGTGGGTGTTTGAGATATGTCCGGAGACCTGCGAAAGACGGCTGGCCATTGGTATGTAATGAGTAGGAAACCGTATAAGATAGAATCCAAAAAGAAGATACGAATAAATGGAATGTTCTCTTCGCAACGAACGGCTATCCGGCTAATCTCTACCGATAGACCTACACAGTAGTCTGAGACCATGGAACTCATGCAGACGACCGTGGAAAAGATTATGTCCATGTGCATGATTTGATTTGATTACTCACTAGCAAAAATTCCTGCAATCAACCATAGTTTGTTCACCTAGATAATCTTAAAATTTCCTTTCTTGTTGTGAACAAGCAGAAGAGGGGAGGGGGGAAACTCATTACAAGCATGCAATGAGTTCTCATCTCACCAGCTTGTATTTATCTCCATCTACCATCTTGAATTGAAACTAGTAAAACTTATTTTAGTGTAGCATTCCAACATTCTTAGGGTGTTGTTGCAAAGATATGGAAGCTGTTACAACAGCAAAGTGGTAATAACCTGTTATATACACAAATTTTAGGTAGAATAAGAGTTCAGGGATTTTGAGGTCACATAAACAACTGAGAAGGGGGAGACTTGGGATCCATTGGAATGATCTATACACATGTCATCTCTTTTTTGAACCAAGAATTCATAAATCACAGTCTGTAGTAGCATACAGAATACACAACTAATATGTGGTCCAAGCAGATACTAAAGGTAAAATCAAGGGTAGACTACTGATAATGTCCTTAGGTTTTACTCTACACTGGATGGACCCACATGTCAAGAGAGAGACAGCTATATGTATTTATTATATTAGATATAAATTAGATTGGAATTTGGTACAAGTATAAAAACCCAAATTCAATGATATACTGAACAATTTAGCAACCAAACGGATGGAATAAACCTCCTAAAGGAACTCGCACTACTGCCATAGCCCACACAGGCCGTCTTGAACTCGATGTCCAAGATTCTCCGCTTCGGGCTCGTGAAATCCATGTAGGACACGTGCAAGTGAGAAAGCTTGCCCTCTCCCTGAGAGAACCGTCGACGCTGGATAAATTGTTCTTTCATAAACAAACCAGATTGCTTCGCGCCGCATCACAAACATGGTAAGTGTCCAATTTCTGAAAGCAGAAGAGAGAATAAAAATCAAAACGGTAAAGAAACTATAGCACTGGATCTATTCTTAAAGGGAAACAAACAATAAAAAAGCCAAGAATTTGAACTGAAAGGCCGAACTCCTTGAAAATACAATGGTCATGAAGCCAAAAAGAGCAGCCGAAAAACGCAATAACAGAATGTAAGCTTAAGATACCACTCACAACAAACAGAAAAAGGCACCAAAAAAAACTTCGCCACCTGCCTACCTGCCTACCGCCCTACCGCAGCATCGCTATATTCTTCTCCCCCATGGCTTTTGCGCAGCTGTGCACATGCCCGAAATCCACACTCCCAGTAACATCATCCACACACACCTCAATCTTCATAACCCAAGTTTCCTTCATCACCTGTTCAATTGTCAACCTCTTGCTCGGATCGGGTTCTAACATCTTCCTCAACACAGGTCTACACTGCCTCGGATTTAGGTTATTGATGGTAGAGGGGCACGAAGCTATATATGCAGTCGAGGATGAACAAGCGGATATGTAGGCTGCGAAAAGGGAATCAGAAGGTTGAGCGGAACGCCAAGGAAGTTCAGAGAAGTGGAGGCAATAATAGACTATTCCACAAGCCCAGACGTCGACTAGACGTGCGTCATAGGCTGCAAAAGGAAGGAGAGCATGAGAGGAAAGAGCGAAAAATAGAAAGAAGGAGACGTACGTTTGCTTAGGAATTGTTCGGGAGCGATGTAGGGTTCGCTGCCGCATAACCCTGATGACATGTGTACAGTTGCCTCCCACGGTAACCTATACACTGTGGAAGCACCATAATCACCGATCTAGTCCACGCGCATGTTTGCAAGAGACCGAGAAGACTGTCAATGCAAAAAAGCGGGAAACCTGCAGTCAGTCAAGATACACACCTTGAGATTTCCCTTTGAATTAAAAAAGAGGTTTTCAGGTTTGATATCGCGATGAGCTACACCCTGGGAGTGAAGATAGGATACGCCGCTAAGCAGCTGTTTGAAACAACATTCCACCTCGCTGGGAGTCATACCGCTGGAAGACAAAAATCAACTGATCCATTGACAGCTCAGGGAACTGCAGACGAAGGGCGACGACCTTGCTGCAGCCTAATGAGAATGAGCTCACCCTTTCTTGATGGCAGCATATAGATCACCACCAGGACAGAATTCCATGACCTCGCACCAATTGAGATTCTCGTCCTGGACGAGGTCAACGGTCTCTACGACGTTGGGATGATGAAGTGTCGAGGAAATGCAGAATTCGGCGGTAAGTTTTTTGACGTATTCTTTCTCCGATTCGTTTTTTCTACGTTTGCGGAACTTCTGCAAGGGTCATGAGCGAAAAAGGGTCCGAGGAAATATGACGATGATGGCGCACCTTGACGGCATAGAGTTTTTCCTCGCTGCGATCCCATTTGTGAGCTAATCTGACGACACTTGTTGCGCCTTTGCCGATGGCCACTCTTTGGCATACACCGTACTTTTGTGAAAGGCTGACGGCACTGTCACCGGCCGTGCTCCTTGGCTTGATGTCGCCGGCCTCCGAGTCTGAGCGCTTGGAGGAGGAAGAGCCCTTGCGGCTGACCTTGGGCCCGGCACCCAGGAGGTCCTTGAGATTGAACTTGTGGCCGTCGGTGTTTATGGAGGCGGGTTTGCTGCGGAGAGCAGGGGGCACTGGGGAGAAGGCGGGTGGTGGGCTGAGACCTGGCTTTGGATTTCTTGGTTTATCCTTGGCTCTGGCGAGGAAGCCGGAGACGCCGGCGGAGATGCTTGGGGCTCTGCTCGCCGGGCGGCTTGGATAGAGGGAGTGTGTGGGGGATGGGGAGTCGGAAGATGGGGGAGTTGGAGGGCGGCTGTGGTCCATGGTGGGCTGGGACAAGAGGGGTCAGAGGTGTGTGGCGTATATATATATAACATATATATAACTTTGACCAACACGTGCTCCTCGTCGTCTCCTCCCCCATCCTCACTGTCTTCAGCACTCCCAGCCCGCCCCACCGCTCAATGGCGAAAATCCCGCTCAAGGGCCTAATTATACATCCTCCTGTCGCTCGCCACCGACCGTCTCAGCCCCAGAGCCACTGCCCAGGAGACCCATGTGCGTGGCCTTGACAGGTTATCTGCAGATTATCCCAGGTAGTATTTCACCAGACTCGTATCCCCTTCTTCTCTACACCTCATCCGGAGTTTATCCGAACCCTGATGGCGGAGTTTCATCAGCTGTACAGTTTATTAATGTGGCTGAGTTACGTCATCCCCTCGAAGTGCACACCATCGTCCAAGGTGTGATCGACTGACAGCTTTCTTTCAGATCTCAAGTCAATGGGTCAGCAATCTCTGTCCCCCTGCCTAATACACTAACACATCCCACAGTCAATCTCC
>Ga0153953_1001029_pt1 | contig 10194 bp, 8 predicted proteins | sample TSNJ037MetaG_FD_104718 | JGI IMG/M metagenome (GOLD analysis project Ga0153953, IMG submission 104718) | Attine ant fungus gardens microbial communities from New Jersey, USA - TSNJ037 MetaG | ecosystem: Host-associated > Fungi > Mycelium > Unclassified | place: USA: New Jersey, Wharton State...
AAGACGAGAAGTTTAACTAAGGTGTCAAAGGACGCCACCTAAGTTAAACTATGTCTCGTCTGGGAAGAATATCAAAATGAAATCCATTGGAATTTCATTTTGATATTCTTCCGGGTTTTCGTGAGGGCCGTTTGTGCCGCTTGGGGCGGTATGTTTGGGGGTGTGGAATGCGGGAAGGAGAGAAAATGTTGCAGGCGGAGGGTTCTAAATGTACAAGGCCGAAATATGTATGCGGTAATGAAAGAATTAAGTTGATTGGTGCTACGGATGGAGGGTTTCCGGATTTTGGTCATCATCTGGAAAAGGAGATGGGTGGCTTGTGGCTGTATCCGGCTAAGCTGTTGGATGGTTTCTGGATGCGTTTTGCGGATCATGAAAGCAAGGGCTTGGTAGATGGATATATGACGGCTGGAGAGTTTTATAATTATCCGTATAAAAATGTATTTATTTATAGCGGCTCTACTATGGGACATACGCCGGTTTGTGTCACAAGGACTCAGTATGCGCCGGATGGGATAACTGGCATTATTGCGGAATTTGAATTTTGTTTGCCCTATAAGAGCATGCCTTTGCCGCAAGCTGAGAAAAAAGGATGGCATTTGACTGTAGATTTTTTGTTTAAGGTAAATCTGAGGCCGGACTGGCTGGCAGAAGAAATGCAGATTTTTGATGGAACAGAAGATAAAGTGGTTTATGATAAGGATACGGATACCTTCTGCGGATGGGATAACCGGAATCCCTGGTATGTAATGGTGGGGACTTCCATTCCGACACAGTCTTATCAGATCGGCAGGGAAGCCGGACCGGAAGCAGGTAAAGAGTCTGGAGTAAGCTGCTGTTTCACTTATGATTTTATCCTGCAGCCAGGTGAGAAAAAAATAATAAAGCTGTATATGGCAGGCTCTCTTAAGACAAGGGAGGATTGTGCAGCGGAATATAATAAGCTCCTTGCGGATATTGATTATTGTGCCAAAAAGGAGCAAAGGATGAATGGACTGCTTGCACATACCGGATTGGATGTGGGAGACGGGAGACTTCAGAATGTGTTTGACTGGCTGAAAATTCATACCGACTGGCTGACACTGGAAACAGAAGGTATTGGGAGAGGAATCACAGCAGGTATACCGGAATATGTCTGGTGGTTTGGCTGTGACAGCTGTTATGCTCTGCAGGGAATCATGATGCAGGGTAACTATGAAATCTGCCGCGAAACAATGGAGCTGATATTAAAGTTTTCTAAACAGTATAATGGAAACGGTAAGATTATACATGAGTTATTGCCCAACGGCTATTGCCCAAATACCGGAAATACGCAGGAGACTGCCCATTTTCTTACGTTTGTATGGGATTACTGCCAGTGGACCGGGGATAGGGAATTTCTTGAGGAGTATTATCCTTATTTACAGAAGAGTGTGAAATGGCTGGAAACACAGGATGACGATGGAGATTATTTTCCCAGCGGTTATGGGATTATTGAAATTGCCGGACTGAATATGGAAATGATCGACACGGCTGTTTATGCATGTACCGCTTATGAGTGTTATGCAAATATATGCGAGCTGTTAAATAAGGAAGAGGATGTTGCCTATTACAGAAAACTGGCAGAAGATACGCGAAGGGCAGTCAATACAGAAATGTGGTCTGAAGAAGCAGGTTTGTACTGCGACTGTTACGCTTCCTGTGATAAGATCCTGGAAAATGCGGATATGATTATCAGCCAGATGGAAGTGGCAAAAAGGAAAAACGCCAGAGCTGCATTTGAGGAAGATTTCCTGTTGAAAAAGGCTTCCGGAAAAAGGGAACATGGATGGCTGCTTAATAAAAACTGGATCATTAACCTGCCAATGGAAATGGGGATTGCCGATGAGGATAAGGCAAACCGGGCTCTTGAAACACTTCATACGGCGGAGTTTATTGGTGAATATGGGATGTATCTGGAAGGACTCAGGGAAAGCTCCGTAATGACCATCAGCACGGGAGCCATGGCAGTTGCTCAGGCAAGATACCATTATCCGGACAGAGCATTAAGCCTGATCCAGGCAATGATCAAGAGCTTTTCCAAGGCAACGCCGGGATCCATCTGCGAAATGTCGCCGGACTATGGGTGCTTTGTACAGGCCTGGACGGTATATGGAGTAGTGGTACCTATAGTGGAATATTTCTTTGGGATTAAGCCTGATGCAGGACGGAACAGGATTGTGATTACGCCGGAGTTTCCCGATTGCTGGGAAGACGGATCTCTTACGAATGTCAGGGTGCTGGATGGAGAATTATCCGTTACTGTCAGAAAAAAGGGAACTTGCATCATAAGCTGTGAAGTAGTACATTCAACCTCAGCTGAAATTGTAATAGAGGGTGATATTGAAGTGAAAAAGATACTTAAGACTTGATATTATTCACCTTCGTGGAACTGATTGTAAGCAGTAATCAAAAGTTGACAATAAGTTACAGGAAATGGTATCATTGACAATAAAGACGTGTTGAGGGTAAATATGGTTACGATTAAGGATGTGGCAAAGGAAGCCAGGGTCTCAATTGGGACAGTGTCACGTGCATTTAATGGCTATCAGGATATCAATGATGATACGAAGAACAGGATTTTTGATGTGGCGGATCGCCTGGGGTATGCACCTAATGTAAATGCAAGAAGTCTTTCTTCTAAGAATTCCAACAACATGGGGCTGATTGTGTCAGGTTTTCTGGAAAGTGACTGCAGGGACGGATTTGTAATGATGCTCCTCCAGGGCATCTACCGTTATGCATCCAAACATTCGGTAGAAGTGGCACTATATACGCTGGATTCCAGACAACAGAGAAGTAAAAGCTATGAAAGATTCTGCGCAGAGCACAGTATTTTCGGTGCGGTGCTGAGCGGTGTAGCTACCAATGATCCGTATTTTACAGAGCTGGTGGAAGCCGGCATGCCTTGTGTACTGATTGATGCTTATATTAAAGGAGCCAGACTGGGCTGTGTATCTGTGGATAATGTGAAGGCAGCAGATGATATGGTACAGTACTTGTTTGACAAGAATCACCGCAATATCATTGTGGTACAGGGGAAAAAGGAAGCGGAGGTTAACAGCTACCGTATCGCTGGGATTTATACGGCATTCAGACGTAATGGGCTGAAGCTTGACAGAGGTCAGATTCTGACCTGTAATTTTAGTGAACGACAAGCTTATGAAAAGGTTAAGAAATATATAACAGCAAACGGGAAGAGGAAAGCAACTGCATTTATGTGTCTCAGTGATATTATGGCGCTTGGAACCATGCGTGCGGTTCGGGACTGCGGATATTCGGTTCCGGAAGATTTTTCTGTTACCGGATTTGACGGAATTCCCATAGCAGCTTACACGACCCCTGGTCTTACTACGATCGAACAGGATGTTGTGGAAATCGGATATCGTGCGGCGGCACTACTGCAGGAGATCCGTCTTGATTTTGGGAAAGCCAGGAGCGTTTATGCACCTTATGTGTTCAAAGAGCGTGACAGCGTCAGTAGTAAGGCTGTGCCGAATAATAACTTGTGAGAACGACTAAACAGTAATGAATAGTATCGTACCGCAGATGACAATATTGGGACAGAGTGAGATAAAAGCCATTGAATAAGACTGGGATTGGAATTTTGGTTACGGAAGATTCAGTATCTTGTGGGATGGTTTTTTTTTGCTTACAATGCAAAAACGTTTACGGGATATATAATATAAGAAGGAAATATTTAATAATGATATTATAGGAAGGAAATATTTAGTAATGATATTATCAGATGAAATGTTTATGGAAAAAAATATAACAGTTAAGAATCCTGGTAAGAAGCCTTATCTGGTAACCGGTCATAAATTCTATATGATTGGTGCTCAGGACGGCACCTTTCCGGAGCATGGAGAGCATATTCCATACGAGATGTGGGGAATGTGGGCTCCGCCTGTTAAGGTAATCAATGGTTTCTGGCTCCGTTTGGAGGAAGAATGGCTGATGCAGCCCGATACCTTTATCATGTTGCCTTATGGATGTACGTTTACCTACCGGAATGGGCCGCTGCTTATGGAACGGTTTCAGTATGTCCCTCAGGAAGTGATGGGAATAAGCATAAGGCTGCGAATCAAAAATAAAAGTGCAGGAAAAATATGCAGCCTGCTTCACATAGGAGTGGAAAGTAACCTGATGCCTGTCTGGCTTTCAGAACGTCTTGGAATTCAGGACGGGAAGGATCAGGTGTACAGCCAGGAAGCTGACCGTGTCATATGGAAGGACGAGGTCAATCCATGGTGGGTGGGTTTTCAGTGCAGTGAAGCTCTGGAAGCGGTGGAAACAGTATCAGGACCGCCGGAAGTAAGAAGAGAAAATCACAACACCGGATACCGGGAAATGTCCTGTACGGTAACACTGATGCCGGAAGAGACCCGGGATATTTATCTCTGGTTTGCTGCTTCCCAGGATTCTGCTGTTGAAACAGGCACTATACTGGACCTGTTTAAGGCTTGCGGGCAGGAATTGCTGAAAGAGAAGCAGGCATATTATAAGGAACTTAAGGAATTGGCGCAGGTTAATTGGCCGTCCAGGGAGGACCTTACGGAAATGTATAGGTGGAACCAGTATATCAATGACTGGATCATACAGGATGCAGGAAAAACGGGCAAGGGCGTGGTGGCAGGATATCCGGAGTTTCCATGGTGGTTCGGCAATGATACCAACTATATTCTTCCGGCGCTGCTGATGCAGGGAATGACAGAGATTTCTAAGTCAACCATGCGCCTTCTTCGGGATTATTCCATGAAGCAAAATGGAAATGGCAAGGTAGTTCATGAAATCTCTACCAACGGTGTGGTCTATTATGACGGTATGACAACGGAAACGCCTCAGTTTGCAGACTCCGTATGGCTGGTATACTGTTATAGCGGAGATTATACTTTCCTGACAGAAATGTATGATTTTTGCGTGAAAGGAATAGAATGGCTGGAATCAGTCAGTGAAGATGGACTGCCGAAAGGATATGGAATCAGTGAGATTGCCGGTCTTGATTGTTTCTGCTGTGATACGGCTTTACTTATGATTCGGGGATATGAGGTGCTGGCTCTGATGTCCGCAGAGCTTGGAAAAACACGGGAAGCTGTTGTTTATCAGGAAAAGTTTGAAAATTCCCTGGATACTTTTAAACAGATATTTTATATGCCGGAACTGGGATTTTACGGTGACATGGCAGCCACAAAGGAAGAGATCATACCAAGAGCAGAAACCTGGAAATATACCCTGAAAAGCTTTCCCATACAAGAGCATGAAAAAATTCGTACAGAATCAAGCTGCAAAAAGGATAAATCGCCGGAAAGTAAAAAGGAGAAAGAAAAACTGCGAAAACGAATGGAGCTGGTCCTTGCGGAAGCAGAGAAAATGGAGCCGGGAAGCCGGAAGGCCTTTTATTTGTTCGGATTGGGACATTCAGTAGCGGCTTCAGAACTGGGATATATCCGCGGGGAAGAAGGCCGCAGGATCCTTAAGGCAATGGATGAATGGCAGCAGGAAGAATCCATTCAATTTGATCAGCTGATGCCCATTGCATTAGGGCGTCGGGCACAAGCCTGTAACCGCATAGGGGATGCGGAAGGAATCATCCGGGCCATAGAGAAGACCCATGAGGGTTTTGGCACGGTCATGCCCGGAGCAACCAGTGAAATAGCGCCTGATAAAGGATGCTTTGTCCAGGCATGGAACAGCCTGGCTACCATGTGGCCTTATGCGGGAGCTATCTTCGGCATCAAACCCAATGCAAATAAAAAGAAAATCGTCTTGTCACCTTGCATCAATGATACAATGGACGGGATCTGTCTTAAAAATGTCAGGATTGGGAAGGATGGTTTTACCTTTCATATCCGTAAATCCCAGTCTGGGATACCTGGGGATCTCATAATCGGGTATGAGATTTCAGTAATCCGTCCGTCAAAGGAATGGGATATCTGCCTGGCAGAGGAAGCAGATAATAATATCTGTCTGGTAATAGAAGAGATCGTAAAATAAAGGCTGTGCACTTTAAAGTGCACAGCCTTTTGACAGAGAACTGTTATTTCATCTGCTCTTCCATCTTCTGGATCATTCTACGAACCATTTCACCACCGATAGATCCTGCTTCACGAGAAGTCAGGTCACCGTTGTAACCATCTTTTAAATTAATTCCAAGTTCAGATGCAACCTCAGTCTTAAAACGATCCATTGCAGCCTTAGCTTCAGGAACTTCTACTCTATTACTCTTACTAGCCATTTTTTTCACCTCCGAAAATCTTTCTTTTTTTTAGTGTTCTATCTTCAAGATAAGCGGCTAAGCATCCACTTATCATCGAAGATATTTCCTTGCGGAGATTTCGTACGAATCAAGTGTTTGTTTATCACTTATCTTGATTATAGTATTAGCGAAGTTTTGAAAAATATCATGGAAATTTGTGACAATATTTTAAAGTATTTATTTAAAGTCAGTTCGGGTAGTGTGTTTCTATTGACAAAAGAATAACTTCATACTATGATATATAAAGAGTTTCAAGAGAATTCCAACAAATCGTCTATCAAGAAATATCTGGCAGTTTCTGCCAAAATATCACACAATATGGGCAGGGATTGCAGAATAGAAATTATATTCTTTGATAAATGTTAGATTTTTATATCAACATATCTCGAATAATGTATAGGAAGGGAATGAGCAGATGGCAGCACAAAATATCAATATGGAAATAATGGAATACATGGTTTGGGTGGTCGAGATTGTATCAATGGAATTTTTTGGAAACGATAAAGCCACTGCATATCAGGCCTTAAAGAATAGCGGGCTTTGGGATATCTATGTAAATCATTATGATGCCACACACACACTTGGCAGGGAATATCTTTTAGAAGAAATCAAAGAATATTTTACAGAGCATGAGGTGAAAATTTAATGTTAGTATACCACGGTTCCATTATAGAAATACAAAATCCCGATATAAATTATGGTCGTTTCAATTTAGATTTTGGCAAAGGATTTTATGTAACAACATTACAAGTACAAGCAGAAAAATGGGCTGGACGCCGCGCAGTTATGTCAAATGAAAAGCCGATTGTCAATATATACGAGTTCGACATTTACAACTTGGATATTCTTTCATTTGAAGGCTATACTGAGGAATGGCTTGATTTTGTGGTTAAGAATCGTACTGGAGTATTAAAACGATATCAATACGATGTTGTTTATGGAAACATAGCAGATGATGATGTTGCAACGGTAGTTAATGACTATATACGATTATTAAAACGCGGACGTATAAGTTCTGCCGGTAAACAGTTCTATTTGGAACAGCTTCAATATTCTAAACCAAATAACCAATATTGCATTACCTCGCAAAAAGGTATTGAGAAACTGAAATATATCAAAAGCTATATAGTAGAGAATTGAAGTTTGAAAGAATGACACTTTCAAATATTGAATTGATGTCAGCGAACTGAGCATGAGCGGAAAAGGGGTGTAAATATGTTTGATGATACTTCTCTAATAAGAATGGTAATAGAGGATTTGGCGGAAAAGCATAACTGGACGTACGAGGAGACGCTTGATAAATTTTATAATTCTAAGGTATGTAAAGGCTTGTCTGATAAGCGTACAGGTATGTTTACCTTCGCGCCGAGGGAAATTATTGAATTGTATGAACAAGAAGAGGAAGCGTGCAATGGCAGCCCTGATTGGGACAATAAAAGATAAATAAATTAATAATTATAATAATTACCAATAAATGTCAGAATTCTCCCATATATAATTATTTTTATATCATATATAATTAATAATTATAATAAAAGGGAGGATTTAAAATGAAACGAACAAAAATTATTTTAGCAGCAGCATTATCAACAGTTATGCTTTTGGTTTTGACAGGATGTCAAGATGTGGAACCGGAAGCCAACACTATGGCGGCAGCGGATGACGTCAGTACAGAAGCCGATACAGAATCAGGTATCGACACAGGTACAGAAGCCAGTACAGAAACAGGTACAGAAGATGTATCTTCGGAAGTGACAGATCCCGCAGCTGTAAGCGGAACGATCGTAGTTTATTCACCCCATGATGCTGATCCGATGAATGCGGGAATCAATGAATTTGTGGATGCCTATCCCAATATTAAAGTGGAGGTGGTAGCTGCAGGAACCGGTGAGCTATTAAAACGTATAGAAGCCGAGTCTGCTAATCCCATTGCTGATGTTTTGTGGGGCGGAGGTGCCGACTCGCTGGCATTCTACAAAGACTATTTTGAGTCCTATATATCAGTCAACGACTCCTTCATTGGAGAAAATTACAAGGATCCGGAGGACAAATGGATCGGAGAATCCCCTCTTCCAATGATCATTTTCTACAATAAAGAATTAGTGGGCGATTATAAAATACCGGATTCCTGGGAGGATTTGGTGGATCCTCACTGGAACGGTAAAATTGCTTATTGTGACCCGACAAAATCAGGTTCTGCATACACCCAGCTGTGTACCATGGTGCTTGCCAACGGCGGAGAAGAAACAGGATGGGACTTCGTACAAAAATTTTATGAAAACCTGGACGGCAAGCTGGTTGATTCATCTGGAAAATGCCATAAGTTAGTTAAGGATGGTGAATTTGCGATTGGTGTAACCATTGAAAAATCAGGTGTTCTTTATATTGATGATGACTCAGTTGCGTATACTTATTTTACGGATGGTAATTCTGCTGTGCCCGACGGGGTTGCTTTGGTTAAAGATGCACCCAATGCAGAAGCCGCGAAGATTTTCATTGATTATGTACTTGGTAAGGAATGTCAGGCCAATCAGGCCCAGAACTTTGGACGCCGTCCGGTAAGAAGTGACTTAACACCTCCCGGAACCTTGCCCGGTCTGGATGAACTTACATTAGTTGATTATGATTTTGATTGGGCGGCTAATCAAAAAGCAGAAATTTTTGAAAAATGGCAGGAAATTGTCGTAGGTGATTAGATACAATTAACAAAAGAGGCATTTCCTTTGAGATGCCTCTTTTGTTGTCAAAAACAGGAGGGTGAGTAATGAGCAGCAGTGTCATTATAAAGAATGCAGTTAAAAAATATGGAAAGTTTAAAGCAGTTGATCATATAGACCTGTCGATTCATCAAGGGGAATTTTTTACACTTCTGGGTCCCTCAGGATGTGGAAAAACGACTCTTTTAAGAATGATTGCAGGATTTAATGCCATCGATGAGGGTGAGATTTACTTTGGGGAAGTTCGTATCAATAACGTGGATGCCCATAAACGGGATATTGGTATGGTGTTCCAGAACTACGCAATCTTCCCTCATTTGACCGTAGAAGAGAATGTGGCTTATGGTCTGAAGGCGAAAAAAGTTCCCAGGGAACAAATCAGAACAAGAGTGAAAGAGGCGCTTGAGCAGGTTCAGATCGGGCAATTAAGAACCAGAAAGCCCAGTGAACTTTCCGGAGGGCAGCAGCAGCGTGTGGCTCTGGCCAGGGCTTTTGTAATTGAGCCCAAGATCCTGCTGATGGATGAACCTCTTTCCAATTTGGATGCCAAGCTGAGAGTACAGATGCGTACTGTAATAAAAAAATTGCAGAGACGGCTGGGAATCACGACAATCTATGTTACACATGATCAGGAGGAAGCTTTGGCCATTTCTGACCGGATTGCAGTCATGAAAGATGGAAAAATTATGCAGATCGGCAGCCCGGAAGAAGTATACAAAAAACCGCAGAATACCTTTATTGCAGGTTTTATTGGGGTTTCGAATTTTATGGAATGTAATATAACCAAAACGGATAAACACCATGACATCAGTATCGGCGGGGAGTATTCCATTCCTGTGCCGATTTCTGAAGATTACATCGGGAAGGGAATTATATCTGCCAGACCTGAGCAGATGTCTTTTGGGAAAGAAGGAATTCCGGGGAGAATCATGCTGTCCACCTTCCTTGGAGATTTTGTGGAATATGAAGTTCTTTTAAGTACCGGTCAAACCGTACAGATAAATGAATACACCAAGGATGAATCACTGGTAAAACAGGATGGAACGCTGGTCTGCATAACATTGGACGCTGACAGGATTCGTGTGTATGATTTTGAGAAAGAAGAGGTGATTTTATGAAAAGTCCTATAAAGCCGGATTTCTGGTTCTGGGTAAAAATCCTGTTGGTTGCCATACTGGCACTTTTTCTGATATATCCATTTTC
>Ga0153953_1001034_pt1 | contig 10176 bp, 7 predicted proteins | sample TSNJ037MetaG_FD_104718 | JGI IMG/M metagenome (GOLD analysis project Ga0153953, IMG submission 104718) | Attine ant fungus gardens microbial communities from New Jersey, USA - TSNJ037 MetaG | ecosystem: Host-associated > Fungi > Mycelium > Unclassified | place: USA: New Jersey, Wharton State...
GGCGCGAAACGTGTTCTTACCATATTTATCCTCCTGTTTATGTTTAATATTATTACCTTACCACCGGTATATAGGTATTCGTATACGCGTTTATAAGAAAAGGCTGTGTATCGCCGGATATATAAAATCGGTAGTAAGGAGTCGCGTTCATGATGATGTCTCCGGTTGTACTTGTTTCATCCTGAAAATACACAAGGTCCATTTTATTTATGATCAAACCCTGTTCATTGCTGTATATATTTTTTAATTCATAAATTATGGTAAATAAGACCTCGTCCGAAAAATATATCTCTCTGGAATTGCTTTCGTAGCCCACAGGCTGACTGTAGCGCCCGTAAACATCCTGAATGCCATTATTCGAGACTTTAAAAGTAAAGAAATTACTGTATATCAAAACGCCTTTATAGCTTTGACAGTAATCCAGCACATAGCCCTCCCCGGTCTTGCGCAGGCCATCCAGCTGAAAATTCTTGAATTCACCGCCCCATTTTTTAAGAAGCACTTCGCAAAGGCTTTGGGCCTTGCTTGACTCCATAGGTGCAATTGTATCGGCGGTCATAGAGTTTTCATAATGTATATAACCACTCTGAAGAGTGAGCAGTTCTCCTTCCGGAACCGATTTGAGTATAGTTTTATCAAATTCATCTGTTCGCTTGACGCTTGTGCTTTTAAAAAATACCTCCTTAAGCTCGTCCATATTGTAGTCGTACTGCTGCATATTAAGCTGCTTCTTAGGCCGGTGTTCCTTCATCAGCTTATCGTAAAAGCCTATCCGGTTTTGATACAGAAGCTGGTAAATGGCCTGTTCCCGATCCGAGGAAAGGACGTAACGACTATTTTCCTGATATACCATCCCCACAAGAATAAAATTTAAAAGCAGCAAAAAACAAACAATAATATTTTTTGCCTTATTCCAGTTCATAACAGCTATCCTACCTCCTTGGTTATTGAGCGCTTCTGTTGTAAACCTGTCCGTCTATTTTAAAATACCAGGTGTAATAAAGCTGTTCTTTTAAATCCATAGTTTCCACCGATTTTGTGTCTATGAGATAACCCAGCTCCATTGCGCTGATCGCGTCATGTTCGCTTTCTGCCTGCTGGTTTACCGAAATAACGCCGTTTAGGGCCTGGACAAAATCAACGGCGGGATACTCTTCGGCTTCCTCGGCCAATATAAAATTATATACCAGCTTACGGTATTTGATAACTGTGCCTCTTTCTACCGTTACCTCTATAGGATAATTCAAATCAGCCTTTTCGTAAAGCTTATCGGAAAGAATGAGGGGAATATCGTTAAGAGCGTAATTGAAGCAAAAGGTTCGCGTATCTTCGTTTTCCGCATAAGAGGATAGATAAAAATCATTGGATATAAGCTCGTCATTTTTAATAAAAGCCACAGCGGCGCCATAATCGGATAGCAAGGAGGATTCCGTACTTCTGTCGATAGTCGCGTAATTTGAATATTCCAGAACATTGCTGTCATAGTATTTCACCACCACAGATTCATCCCCGTATGTATATACGCCGTTTATCGTATCCATCAATTTACCTGCGGGGTTATTAAAAAATGAATCAAGCTTATCACCGATATTGCGAAGTAAAAGCTCACCATAAGGGTTTATTGTGCTGACAGCGGGATAGACATAGCTTTCGGCATGCCATTGAGGGATAAAGGTGTTTTCCAGGAAATAGCCGAAACCGCTGAGGCTTGAAGAAATATAATAAAGCCCCAAGCCTTTGATGCTACTGATCTCCTGGCTTAACGACTGGGCGTTTTTTTGGTCTTTTATTTGATAGCTGTAAGATATGCGGGATGATAAGTCTAAAAAGTCCGCATTAATTGTTCCATCCGAACCGGGTGTAAGTATAATGGAATTAAAGCCCTTCAGCTTAGCTGAAAGGTTACCCGCTTTTTGTCCGTAGCCGGCGGCAAAGGTATCCACAGGCATCATAAGATTGTATTCATACATAACTGAAACAGGAGTAAGAAGCTCCTGCCAGTCAAGCTTCTTACTTTCCTTGAACTGGCCGGAGTTTAGAACATTCTTTATTACGGAATCAGCTTGCTGCTTCAATTTGTTGGAATTTAAATTATTATAAAGGATATAATAGGTATTATTGCCCGTACCGGCCACCATTCTGTAAGGTGTGACGAACCGGGACGATTCCTGATTAGCGGCGACTGTCGCGTTATACGGAATAAAAGAATAAAAAAAGTTACGGTTCGAATATTCTTCAAACCATAACCGTTCCGTCAACACAAACGCCGTTAAAACCAATATAACAACTAAAAGGTTTTTAACGTACTTCAAGTTATAACACCTGCTTCTATTCAGATGATTTTGTCCTGCTTCTCAAGCCCTGCAAGCCTGAATTTTGCTCAAGCTCTTTTTTTATCTCCTGGTCCTTCCTGTTAATGATGGCCGAATACTCGCAAATCAAGCCTTCTTCTTCATTAACAGCCGTAATCAGTATGATATTTTCACCAAGCTCAAACTCGACAATTTGGGTAAACAGTCCGGAGGCTCCTACTTTAACCTCATCATAATATATTTCTTCCTCTTCGTCAAATTCCTCATTATATTGGTTGATGCTGATGATTACCAGAGTACCCGGAATAGTGCTGCCGGTAAGTGTTCTCGTTGTATCGAAGGTGTTTTCCTTTTCCTTCACTATTCCGCCGGTGACCTCAAAGTCTTCTAATATCTCATATTCATCAAGGTCATATCCATGATAAGCCAGGGTGTTTACAGAAAACAACAAGGTAAGGATAAAACATAAAATACTGGTTCTTAAAATAACCTTATTCATAACGACCCGGCCTTTCATTTTTTTATTTCTTTATTATCATATTTAGTATATCGCATCTATATTACACTACAATTACAAGTCCTTTACTTTTACTTAACACTCCTTAAGCTTTTCGCTGTTTTTATTGAAGGTAATTATCATCGAGGTTCCTTTATTGAGAACGCTCTCCGCCGATATTGATCCTCCGTGAGCATCCATTATCTCCTTGGCAATGGCCAGCCCTAAGCCTGTTCCTCCCATAGCCCTCGATCTTGCCTTATCCACCCGGTAAAACCGCTCAAATATATGCTCAAGCTCTTTTCTGGGAATGCCCATGCCATTGTCTTTTATAATAACGCGGCATTGACCACGGTTATCTTCCAGGGAAATCTGAATAGTGCTTTTTTCATAGCTGTATTTAATAGCGTTGCTTATGATATTGGTCAAAACCTGGTTTATCCGCGGTATATCCATTCGAAGCATAAGCTGGCTTCGGTCAGGATTGAATACTATCTGCTGATTTTTATTTATGGCGGCTAATTGGTTTTGCCTTATGTTTTCTTTTATCAAATCAATAAGGTTGGCATCCGTAAGCTCAAGTATAAGCTGACCGCTGTCATAGCGGGAAAGCTCCAAAAGATCCCTGACTAAAAGAGTCATCCGGTCGGATTCACTGTTTATGACTTCTAAAAATTCCTCCGCTATCTCTTTCTGCTCCAGAGCTCCGTCCAGCAAGGTTTCCGTATAGCTTTTTATGGTGGTCAGAGGTGTGCGCAGCTCATGGGATACGTTGGCCACGAATTGCTTACGCATATTATCAAGCCTTTTGAGCTGCGTGATATCCCGAAGGACTATCACTATTCCTTCCAAGCGCCCATAAGTGTTGGAATAAGTGGTAAATATGGCGCTGACATACCTGTCCTCCATTTCTAAGGTATATTCCTTAACGATTCCCGGCGCCAGATTTTCTAAGGGGTCAAAGTATAGAGAGAGCTTTTCTATGAGCTGTGAAAAATTAAACTCTTCAATGTCGTCTAAGACTAAAAGCTCGTGGCAGGCATGGTTTGCGTGTATAAGTGAACCTCTGGCGTCATAAGCCAGCAATCCGTCGGTCATGTTATGGAGAATGATTTCCATTTTGTTTTTTTCGCTGGTCACATTAGCCATAGAAAGGCTCAGCGCTTGAGCCATGTCGTTGAAGCTCTGGGTCAGCTGGCCTATTTCGTCGTCACTATTGACGGGGATCTCTTGATTTAAATTTCCCTGGGCCATGTCTTTTGAGATTTTTGTCAGCATTCGTATTGGGTCGGTAAGGGTATTGGCGAAAAGGTATCCCATAACCGCGCCCAGCACAAGTGCTATTACAGCGGTTATGAAAAAGGAACCGGCCATCTCGCCCATACTGCTTCGTATAGGGGAGGCGTCGGCTCTGACATATATGATGTACTTTACCTCGCCTGTTTCATCGGAGACAGGGGACGCGTATTCCATCCATTCACGCCAAAGTCCTGTAGAGGCGTCGGTTTCCCTCCTGCCGGAATTGAAGTCTGCCTTGCCGGCGGCGGCGGAAACTACTACTGAAGACCTATAGAAGTTTAATGTTTTAACGGAGGAGGCAATAGCTTGCCCTTTTGTGTTAAGTATATGTCCCTGCAGGCTGGACAGGCTGTAGCCGGACGAATAATCAATTTTATCAAAGCCTTCCTGAAGCTGGTCTACAGTATATACCTGTATTATCTGATCATTGATTATACGAGCGTAGCTTTCAAGCTCCTGCCTGGATTTGCTGATATTCTGAGTGCGGTTAAAGGACAGCATGAAGGTGCCGCTAACTATCATTACTATAAATACCATGGCCAGATACATTATTATTAATTTTGATTTGATTGACTTCATAAGCTTTTATCAGCTGTTAAAATAATAGCCTACTCCTCTTTTTGTCAGTATATAAATGGGTTTATCGGGGTTAGGTTCGATTTTGGAGCGCAGCCGTCTTATAGTCACGTCTACTGTGCGGACGTCTCCAAAATACTCGTAGCCCCATACCTTTTCCAACAAGGCTTCTCTTGTAAAAACCTGATTCCTTTGAGTCGCCAGAAATTTTATCAATTCAAACTCTCTTCTGGTTAAATCTATTACCTCGCCATTCCTAAGTACTTCAAAGCGGTTATTGTTTATGGCTATGTCTCCGAATTTCATCAGATTATCAGACCCAAGCTCATCCGAGACTGAAAAATCGTGTCTTCTAAGGTTAGCTTTTACTCTGGCCATAAGCTCCCGTACCCCGAAGGGCTTTGTAACGTAATCGTCAGCTCCCAGCTCAAACCCCAGCACCTTATCTATTTCCTCCGCCTTGGCAGTAAGCATGATTATAGGCACTTGAGATTTTTCCCTTATCTTTTTGCAGACCTCAAAGCCGTCCATTTTCGGCATCATTATGTCTAAGAGCACAAGCTCCGGGCTTTCTTTGAGGGCAAGAGAAAGACCCTGCTCGCCGTCAAAGGCTTTGACAACTTCATAGCCTTCTTTTTCAAGATTAAAGGCTATTATGTCAACTATTTTTTTCTCATCATCTACTACCAAAACCTTTTTGCCCATTATTACAACTCCTCCTTCATTCTTCATTCTAAAGGCGTTTTTTTTATTATAGTGCATAATAAGCAAAATAGCAAAGGGAATAGAGCCGCTTAGTATTAGAAAAAGGAAGGGGATACTGTTCACAACATAACCTGAGCAATAGCCATCCGCCTCGTCATTGCGGGCTTGACCCGCAATCCCCTCTATACATAGCTGTCAGCGGCAACTTGGTAAAAAGAGTTTGGAACATAAAATGGCTATGACAAAGGAAGTTTTGTTTATCCGGGTTAGGTTAGGGTGTGAACAGAGTCCTAAGGGCCCAATACGCGCCTAATGCCGTCGTTTTCAAAATAATATGAAACACTGGACAAAATATACCGGATTATGATATAGTCTTCAAGAAGTTTGATCAGCTACGAGGTTTTTAGGCTTGAAAATTTTTTTATTTTATTGTATGCTATGCTTCGTGATCCCGGTTTTCCAAAAAGGAAATTTCGCGTGAGCAGATTTTGACAACAAGATGTAACAATTTTAATAACTTGGAGAGATGGCAGAGTGGCTTATTGCACCGGTCTTGAAAACCGGCATACGGTGACGTATCGTGGGTTCGACTCCCACTCTCTCCGTTACTGAAGGTTCTTGGTTTGTATCTAGTACATTCTGAGAGCCTTTTTTTATGTCATAGGAAATTGCGTTGATTCCAGCCTTTCGCCCAGAAGCGCGGCGAAAGGCATGCGGTAGCAATTTCCTAGACAAATCGCGGAAAACAAATACGCGCACAGCGCGTTTTGTTCTTTTAATCCGCTGTCGATCAGTTTCTCTGAACTCTGAACTTGTACCTTGCGCTTTTAAACCCGAGAGTTTATAATTATGTTGCAAAGGTAAATTTTTCTATATCTGTGCTAAAAAACCTGTGTCTTTTCGAGGATCACGGAATACCTACAAAGGAGGTAGATTAAGAAATGAAAAAAATTCTATGTTTTTTACTGGCAAGCATTATAATGTTTAGTCTGGCTGCCTGTGGTGGTGGCAGAACGGAAAGTACGCCAACACCGGAGGCAACGCCCGCGGCGGAAGAACCTGCTGCCACAGAAACCGCGCCGAGCGAGACGGAGGCTGTGACAGAGGAAGGCTTTGAGTTGGCGCTGATAACAGACATTGGTACAATTGATGATAAATCCTTTAACCAGGGCTCCTGGGAAGGCGTGAAGCAATACGCCGAGGAATTTAACATCACTCACAAATACTACAAACCTGCGGAAAAAAGCACCGACTCTTATCTATCAGCCATAGAGCTGGCGGTAAAGGGCGGCGCGAAGGTGATAGTAACACCCGGCTATTTGTTCGAAGAAGCCGTTTTCCTGGCTCAGGACAGCTATCCGGATACAAACTTCATTCTTCTGGACGGGAGCCCTCATAGCGCCGACTATTCCGAATACCACACGGCGGAAAACACCGTTGGCGTGACATATGCCGAGGATGAGGCAGGCTTCCTGGCCGGTTATGCCGCCGTAAAAGACGGTATGACAAAGCTCGGCTTTATGGGTGGTATGGCTGTTCCCGCGGTTGTGCGTTATGGCTACGGCTTTATTCAGGGCGCCGACTACGCGGCTAAAGAGATGGGTCTCGGCGACACCGCCATTACTATGAATTATCACTACACCGGAGGCTTTGACGCTACCCCTGAGGCGCAAACCCTGGCCGCTTCCTGGTATCAATCGGGATTAGAGGTCATATTCGGCTGCGGCGGCGCGGTAGGCAACTCGGTAATGGCTGCCGCTGAGCAGGCTAATGCCAAGGTGATTGGCGTTGACGTGGATCAATCCGGCGAGTCAGAAACCGTAATCACCTCCTCCATGAAAGGATTGAGGGAATCTGTTTATTTCCTGCTTGAGCAGTATTACGCGGGCGCTTTCCCCGGCGGACAGGATATTGTACTGAACGCTGCCAATGACGGTGTGGGCCTGCCCATGAGCACTTCTAAATTTGATACGTTTACACAGGATGATTATGACGCTATCTATGCCGAGCTGGTTGCAGCCTCGATCCCTCTCGTAAAGGATACGGATGAATCGGGCAATCCTGTAGCCGTCGCGGATATTCCGGCGTCCTCTGTTAGTACAACAGTTGTGAAATAAAACAAGGACAAGGTACCAGTCTGCAAGGGATCTTTCTGACTTTGAAAGATCCTTTTTTTCAATCATTCATTTATGTGAGGTGATTATATGGACTATGTCATTGAAATGCTCAACATCACAAAGGAATTTCCGGGTATTATCGCCAATGATGATGTAACGCTTCAATTAAAAAAAGGAGAGATACATGCTCTTCTGGGAGAAAACGGCGCCGGTAAATCCACCTTGATGAGCATTCTTTTTGGCATGTACCGGCCGGAAAAAGGCATGATAAAAAAGAACGGGCAGGAGGTAAAGATCCACGACCCCAATGACGCCAATAGGTTGGGTATCGGCATGGTGCACCAGCATTTTAAGCTGGTTCATAATTTTACCGTGCTGGAAAATATTATTTTGGGTATTGAAACCACCCGGAACGGTTTCCTGGAAATGCGGAAGGCCCGTGAAAAAGTGATGGAGCTTTCCCGGCGCTACGGGTTAATGGTTGACCCTGACGCGATCGTTGAGGATATTACCGTAGGCATGCAACAGCGTACAGAGATTTTGAAAATGCTCTATCGGGAAAATGAAATTCTTATTTTTGATGAGCCCACAGCAGTACTGACGCCCCAGGAGATAGACGAGCTCATGAAGATCATGAAAGGCTTGGCGGCCGAGGGCAAATCCATAATTTTTATTACCCATAAGCTCAATGAAATTAAAACAGCGGCCGATAGATGCACCGTGCTCCGCAAGGGAAAATGTATCGGTACTGTAGCGGTGGGGGAAACCTCCGTGGAAGAATTGAGCGAGATGATGGTGGGGCGCAAGGTTAGCCTGATAGTATCTAAGGAGGAGGCAAGGCCCGGCCAGGTTATTTTCCGGACGGACGGGCTGACGGTCAAAAACAAAGACACAGGCAAGCATGTGGTCAATAATGTTTCTATTGATGTAAGAGCGGGAGAGATCGTCTGCATAGCCGGGATCGACGGCAACGGGCAAAGTGAGCTTGTATACGCGCTGACGGGTATTTTTCACCCTGATTCCGGTACAATAGAAAGTAACGGAAAAGATATTACCCGGGCTCCAATACGAGAACGAAATATTAAGGTAATGGGACATATCCCTGAGGACCGGCACAAATATGGCCTGGTGCTTGATTTTAACCTGGCTTATAACCTTGTGCTGCAAAGCTACTTTACACCCAGGTTTACGCGGAATGGTTTTTTAAAATATGATGAGATATATCAATATGCTGACGAGCTCATAGAAAAATACGATATCCGGGGAGGGCAAGGGGCAAGGACGTTGATTCGCAGTATGTCCGGTGGCAACCAGCAAAAAGCCATTGTTGCCCGGGAGATAGACAGGGGCAACGGGCTTCTGATAGCGGTGCAGCCAACCCGGGGGCTGGATGTAGGCGCCATTGAGTATATACACAAAAAGCTTATATCCGAACGGGACGAAGGCAAAGGAGTCCTTATGGTATCACTGGAACTGGATGAAGTAATGAATTTGAGCGACCGTATTCTTGTTATTTATGAGGGGGAGATAGTGGCCTCCTTAAACCCCAAGGAGATTACGCTGCAGGAGCTGGGGCTATATATGTCCGGTTCTAAAAGGAAGCTGGAGGAGGAGGAGAAAACATGAACCTGAGCCGTTTGGTACGCAGAGAGTCGTTTGCAAGCTTTATATCCTCTTTCATGTCCATCCTGGTAGGGCTGGCAGTCGGCTTTATTATTCTTCTCATTAGCAACCCCGCCCAGGCCCTTGACGGTTTCCGGGCCATCCTCATAGGCGGCTTTGTGGATATGAAAAACCTAGGACAGGTATTTTACTTTGCGACGCCCATCATCATGACCGGGCTTTCCGTAGGGTTTGCCTATAAAACCGGACTGTTTAACATCGGAGCCTCGGGACAGTTTATTATAGGAGCCTTTGCCGCCGTTTATGTGGGGGTTAAATGGACGTTTCTGCCGGGAGGGGCTCATTGGCTCACTGCCCTGGCGGCGGCTATGGCCGCCGGCGCCCTTTGGGGCTTAATACCCGGTATGCTGAAGGCCTTCTGCAATGTGAACGAGGTTATCGCCTGTATTATGATGAACTATATCGGCATGTACTTTACCAACTTTATGGTGACGAGGACTATATTTGACTCCCTTAAAAATGAATCCCAGCGGGTTGCCCGTACTGCCGTACTGCCAAAGGCCGGGCTTGATAACATCTTTAAAGTCGGGACAAGCTCATCCAGCGTGAATATAGGCATATTTATCGCCATTTTCGCGGGGATTGTCATGTATATCATCCTAAACAATACAAAATTCGGCTTTGAGCTAAAAGCATGCGGCTATAATAGTAACGCCAGCAAATACGCGGGCATTAACGAAAAACGCAATATCATTTTGTCTATGATGATCGCCGGGGCGCTGGCAGGCCTGGGAGGCGCGCTTTTGTACCTGGCCGGAGCGGGCAAGGGCATCGAAGTGGTGGATGTACTGGCGGCTGAGGGCTTCAATGGTATTCCCGTGGCGCTGCTGGGGCTTAATAATCCTATAGGGATCATCATGTCCGGCATCTTTATTGCCTATCTGAACATAGGCGGATTTAATATGCAGCTCTATGATTTTGTTCCGCAGGTTATTGAAATTATTATCGCGGTGATTATATACTTCAGCGCCTTTGCTTTGCTGCTTAA
>Ga0153953_1001035_pt1 | contig 10174 bp, 7 predicted proteins | sample TSNJ037MetaG_FD_104718 | JGI IMG/M metagenome (GOLD analysis project Ga0153953, IMG submission 104718) | Attine ant fungus gardens microbial communities from New Jersey, USA - TSNJ037 MetaG | ecosystem: Host-associated > Fungi > Mycelium > Unclassified | place: USA: New Jersey, Wharton State...
AAGTGTAATTAAGAGATACGCTTTATCTTTCTTTCTGGTGCTAATTATCCCTATGTTTTCAATATGTGCATTCTTTGTAGTCAACCTGAATAATATGCTGAGGGAAAAGACACTAGCAGATAACAAACTTCAGATGAGTCTCATTACCGGCAACTTAAACCGGCAGATTAACAATATTGTAACATGCGCACACCGCCTATCCACCAGCGATAATATTTATCGGTACCGTTTATCCCAGCCGGCAATCTATGGTTCATCAATTATCAATGACCTTCGGACAAATGTGCTTTCCAGTACATTTACAAGCGATATTTATCTGTTTTCCACCAGTATGCCTTACGCGTATTCCTCCTATTCTACCTATTCCATGGATCGCTTTGTTACCAGGATTACAGAAGACACACTTGATATTGATGAATATACAGCATTTTTAGATAACATAGAAGCAGGCAAGCCTACCGCTGTTTACCAACAGAATGTAATCTTGCTATATTTTTGCTTTCCGGTATCCGATTCGTCTTCCGATATGTATGTTGTATTTGAAATCAGCCACTCTATGCTTCGGGAATATATCCGTTCCTTCTCTTTACCCAGCCAGCTTCTGTTTTCCATAGATGCTATAACTGCAGCGAACGATACCTATCCTGTCACGATTTACAAGAGCCAGCCTTCCGGTGAGATTTGCAATGAGCTTACCGGATTCCTTTGTGATTCGCAATTGGAGTGGAATACGCAGACAGTGATTGATGCCAAAACATCCCAGGGAAAATATACAATTCTGACTGATTATGAAACAATACTGGGATGGAATTATTATTATGCCATTCCTGAAGATAACATCATCAATAACATTTCCGAATTCCAGATTAAAATGTATACTGTTATATTAATTGTTGTATCTGTCGGGAATATATTAGTTCTTGTCTTTACATACGCAAACTATAGACCGATCAGAAACCTGAGATCGAATCTGGAGCGGCTTGTATCTGAGGGAAACGGAAAACAAGGTCTTTCCGGAAATGAATTTCAGGCAATTGAACAGATTGCAGTCAATCTGCACAGTTCCGTAAAGGAACTCTCTCATCTGGCAGGCATAAATAAAATTGCCTTAAAGCAATTTATCATTCTGCGCCTTATACAGGGCATGATTACCGACTATAATACAATAAAAAGCAGCCTTGCACAATTAGGTTTATTTATAGAAGACGGATATTTCTTTGTAGCGACCATGTATGTATCGGAAGATACCCCTCAATATGATCAGTGCACCGCTTTTATTGAGGAATACGGAAGTGCTGATGTACAGACAATATATGCTGTGCATGGATCCGAAAAAGGGCAGATTATTATAATTGTTTCTGCTTTACATGATGATATTTCTGCCTATGCGCCGTTTTTAAACCAATTACACAAGAGCTTTACCGCACATTTTGCCACAAGAGCAACTATGGGGGTAGGTCTTGTATATCCTGAACTTACGCAGCTTTCCATTTCATACATGCAGGCAACCATGGCATATGATTTCCGGCAGATACAAGGATATAACCAGGTACTGATCTTCGATTCTCAGGATTATTCCATTAGTATGGATACAAAGTATCGGAATCTGCTGAACTTTTTGGAAACGGCGATTACTTCCTGCAAAACAGATGAGGTTAAGTCAACGCTGCATTATTTCGTTGATTTTATGAATAAGGAAAGTTTGTCTCTTTATAATGCAAGATATATATGCCAGAATATTATCCAGATCGCTGCTACTGCTTTTTATTCCTTTCCCTATCCTGTTGTAACGGATTTCAGTATGAATTATAATCTGGATAAAATTGTACATATTGAGACACTGGATGATTTAGCGGCGTTTCTGGACGAGGTTTCAGAGGATGTCTGCAAGAATATTAACAGTTACCTTCTGTTTAACAGCACACAAAAGAATACCGCTCCGTGCAAGCAGGATATTGTAGCAGAAATGATTGCTTATATCGACGAGAATATTTCAAGTAACCAGCTCTCCATTGTTTCCACAGCGGAGCACTTCGGATTATCGGCATCCTATGTCAGCCGTATCTTTAAAGAGATTAAGGATATGACTATTCTGGAGTATGTAAATGATAAGAAAATCGAACTTGCACGACTTCTTTTAACTACCACAGACAAGAATATAGAATCGATTGTAACGGAGCTTGGATATTTTGATACCTCCAGCTTTATACGAAAGTTCAAGAAGATAGTTGGTGTTACCCCCGGAGAATTCAGGAAGCACTCCTCTGCGGAGAACCCTGATTAGATTTCTATCCTGCAGAATAGAATATGACATACTATTGTCAGGTAATACGTGGTATATTGATAGCAATGCAGAAAATTTATTAGGAGGTGTAATATGAATATTAAAAAACTGCATAAAGGTGATACAATTGGAATTGTTTGTCCCAGTCATATTGCCAGCGCCGAAAGGCACAAGAAAAGTATAAAAACATTGGAATCACTTGGTTATCATGTCAAGCTTGGAAAAAATGTCTATAAGAATACATACGGCTATTTGGCATCCGAACAAGAACGTGCGGACGATTTTAATGATATGGTTTCAGATAATTGTATTAAGATGATTCTTTTCGGAGGCGGCGAAGGAGGTAATGAACTTCTCCCATATATCGATTATGAAAATATAAAACGCAATCCTAAATTTTATTGTAGTTACAGTGACGGAACAACTATATTAAACTCTGTTCATGCAATGACTGGAATGACTGTTTATTATGGGCAAGGACCAGGAATGTTTTACGATTTAAGATATTATGATTATAAACAGTTTTTATCTCATTTCGCAGAGGGAGATATTAAAATTTTCACAAAAAACAGCGATTGGCATACCATGAACGGTGGGGTAACAGAAGGTTTTTTAATAGGTGGATATACAAGAAATTTTTCTTTACTTTTGGGGAATAAATATTTTAAATATGACAAACAAATGAAATATATCTTGTTTTTGGAAGACCATGAAAAATTTAGTGATATTGCCAAAGTCAGTTCTTTTATATCTCATATAGAACAACACGAATTTATAAACAATGTTGCAGGATTGATTTTTGGGCATTACTCTGAAATTATCGCCGAAGATTTGCTTGCGCGTCTTGCCCGCTTTGGAACGAAACATGAAGTTCCTGTTATATACTGTGATGATTTTGGACATGGTGTCAATCATGCTATATTTCCAATTGGCAGAAAAGTGAAGCTTGACGCAGATGATCAGGTTTTGACTTTTTGTTAGCTTGGAAATAAAACTTATGGATGCTGCATCACCGGAAGTTATTCTACTTTTTCAGAACATGATGATTTCATTATTACAATATAGAAGTATCACTATAAGGAGACAATTATGGAATTAAACAAACTTTGGGAGCAGCATATAATAGACAGTGGTGTGGATTTTGTTTATTTTGTTGATGCTTCTGCACTGCCTGCGGATGCGGTTAACGGATACACTTGCGCGGTTCTCTTTGGCAAAGCACTATCAAGGGAGTATATCAATGCACTCAGGGCCGATCAAAAACCCAAACGGCAAGAGGTTCATTCTACCGAACGCAAGATGGACACACTTGCCGAGAAACTGGCTGGTCAGCTGGAAGATGCGGGGTATAAAAGTGCTGCAAAGTTAAAATTTGCACAGCTGCCCCATAAAACTGTTGCGCTCAGGGCCGGAATAGGATTTATCGGCAAAAACAACCTGCTGGTTAGTGATCAGTACGGCTGTGCGCTGATGTTGGGTAAGGTTTTGACTACAGCCCCCTTTGTAACCATGCGTAAAATGCCGAAAGAACCGCAATGCGGCGATTGCAGTATCTGTGTGGATGTGTGCCCGACCAAAGCCCTGCTTGGTAAAACATGGAGTGTTAACACCAGCCGGGATGAGATTATAAACAGGAAACTTTGCTCTTTATGCCTGAAATGCATGATATGGTGCCCTTATACGGAGGAATATGCAAAATAATATACATATACATTTCCCAATGGTGAATGCAAAGCTGTAATATACCGCATTAGCTACGTTGTTCTATTATAAAACGAAATAAAGAGGTGACTTTATGCAAAAACCACTTAGAGATTTAGCAAATTATTTAAAAAGTATTATACTTACGGATATACCCGAAACATATGTAATTAACCCTATATTTGACTGTATTTCCAGCGGGGAAAACATACGAAGCGGTGTTCTGGCTTTCAGGGATTTTTTATATCAGCTGCTTGATTATATTATCGCTGATGCAGATTTTTATGACAAACCCAAAAAGATCGCCGATAAAACAACCGACACCATTAATCTTTCACTGGAATATCCATTTATAAGGGATATAGCAATGGTATTAATACACATAGGGATTCACGGGGAGTTGAACAAAAGTGAAGATTCCCTGGTATTAAGCGGCAGTCAGCTGCATACCGCTTTAAAAGGCGCCCGTGTCTCTAAAGTACCTGAATACCTTCAGCACTTAACCAATTGTGGGATTTATTTTACAGGTATTGATTTGAGCGAAAAAAAACCTGATTTATCAAAAGCTGAAATATTGGAGATTACATATCCTGATAATCCCGTTATGCTGACTGGTTTAAAGGTGATGGCAACCGCACAGTTAAACACTGATAAAAAGGGACTTAAGCCGGAAACCGGTTCCTATACTGCCCCTGTTGACACCATTTTCTTACGATGTGATTACAGGGCATTAGGTGAGAAAAAGATGAAACCGGTTTTTGTTTTCGATGATGCCATCAAGCCTTTCTCCGCTGAAATTCAGGCGTATTTGCTAAAACTTAACGAGCGTTATATGGATTCAGGGTGTAAGTATAAAACGAAAGACTTATGTTTTCGGATTAGCTTCATATATACACACAAAAGCAGGGGAACAATAGGATCCATCAGCATATCACCTGTTAATGGATGTGTGATTAAGATTAATGCTGAAAATATTAACGATTATACTGATATGGTTGAAAAATTTCCGCCTGTGATAAGGGAAGCAGTTGAAAATGGATATAACTGTGCCAAAATAAATGATCCTGAGGCTTGCAACCCAAGATGCCGGGGATATGAATTTTCCATAAACGGCAAAGAGTATTTAAAATGCAGGCATTTGAACTTTTATATTCCTTTGACTGATTTAACATATAGTCATATTATTGAAAATTGGATTGATAAGGAGCTTTCCTGTTTACAGAGTGAATAGTACTATAAATAATGCAGTTATTTCATTAGATACTAACCCTTCATTTTAGCAACAAAAGACATTTTAATGTTTATAGGAAATAACTGCATTATTTTATTCATAAATCCCGGGATGGATATCTCTTTATTATGCTGCAGCCGTTTATACGCGTATGCAGCAACTTTCTCCGGGGACATTGCGTTCGTCGGCGTATTTACACCTTCCTTAGTAAAAAAATTTGTTTTGGTAGCACCAGGACACAGAACGCAAACCTGAACCCCTCTTTTTTTAGCCTCATATCGAATGGCTCTGCTATAACTAAGTACAAATGATTTACTTGCAAAATAGGTGGATGTATAAGGTCCTGGTTGAAATGCACCCGTTGAGGAAATATTTAATATTTTACCATCCCCTTGTTTATACATATCAGATATGAATAATTTACATAATTCTACAAGGTTGATGACATTTAATACCATCATATTTCTATCGGCTTCTAAATCAATTTTTTCTGTCGGATTGACTAAGCCGTAACCTGCATTATTAACAAGAATATTAATGTGAATTCCATCAGCTGTCATCCTATTGTACAATTCAGATGCAGCACCGACTTTAGACAAGTCTTGTTTATAGATATGAACCGGATTCACAAATTCACTTTCCAATTTATTTTTTATTAATTCCAGTCTTTCGCGGTTTGACGAAGCAATAACGATTCCGTAATTATCATGCGCAAAACACTTAGCCAATTCTAATCCTATTCCACTGGTTCCGCCTGTAATCAGTACATTCTTCATATGCCTGCACTCCTTTCTTTTTAAAGTATAAAGCAAAGTGCAGACGCTGTAATTCACATAGGTTAATTTTAACTGTTTTTTTTAAGATTTTTTCTGATCCTGCTTAAAGATGCCGCCCTAATACCAATATATGATGCAATATATCTCAAAGTAATTCTGTTTTGTAAATGTGGATACTGTTCACAGAAACAAGTGTATCTTTCTTCTGCATTCAATATAAGCAAGGTTCTTGCTCTTGCTTCCAATTTACTTACTTCAATATAATAATATTGATTTACGATACTTTTCAAATTATCCTGTTTCTCCATTGCACGATGTATTAACTCATATGGCAGTTTGATACATTTACAATTTTCGAGGCACTCAATTGTAAAGGAAGATTCGCCGCCTGTTCGCAGCCCCTCAGATGAAAAGAATTCGCCCTCGCTGCTAAAGCATTTCGTAATATCATTCCCCTGTTTATCGATATAGTATCCTCTGACAACACCATGCAGAATTAGAAAAGCATATGATGATTTTTCACCTTCTCTTAATACAATCTCTCCGGGAGCAAAATTAACAATAACCGCATTATTGTTAATTTGCTCGGCAATGTCGTTATCTATTGAGATATTTAATTCTTTTTCCAAAAAATCACTTGGCTTAGTAACAACACCCATACATTTACTCCTGTTTATATATCACGCAAAGACATTATAGCCTGTTGTTTGTATAGTTCGCTGCTTGAATTTATACCTCCTCATATTTCCGCCATATGAAATCCCGTGCCTGTGTATTATTTCCTGGATTCGTATCTTCCAGCGTTGCATGGATAAACGGCTTTCTTTCCTTTATAAATTTCAAGACAGATGTATAATCCATCTGACCAAATCCAGCTCCCACAGACACCAGTTTATTATTTTCCACAACAAAATCCTTTAAATGAACGACTGCCACATCTTCGCCCAGAAGTGTAATCGCTTCCTCCATAATAGCAGCCTGATCCTGATAATTGCTGATATCCAGAAGATTTACCGGATCCAGAATAATCTGTAGGTTGGGAGAATTAATCTCATCCAGAACCCTGCGTGCCCGCTTCGGATTGCATACGATATGTCCCCATACCGGTTCAATTGCAACCACTACCCCCATCTTCTCCGCATATTCTACCACAGTGCGCAGATTCCTGATAAACAGCTTAAGTGCTTCTTCTCCATGGCATTCGGGTACAGAGGTATAGGTTTCGTTTGGTGCACCGGTCTCTGTCCCCACTACACCACAGCCTAGCCAGGATGCAAAACGGATATGAGCCATATAGCGGTGTATAGCTGCATTCAATTGTTCCTCATTTGGATTAGCCAGATTCAGGTAGCAGCCAAGTACCGCTATATCAACTTTATTTTTTTCAAATAATCTTTTTAAGTACATGGCAAATCCCGGTGTCAGCGCTTCATCTGTGGTGGGGTATTCTTCAATGACTTTAGCCAATGCCATATGGGCGCATTGAAATCCAAGATTATACACATCAGCAACCCGCTCTTCAATGGGCAGGTTTTTTGTATCATGTAACCTTATTCCTAATTGCATATTTTACCTCTTTTCTGCCGCTGTCTGCGGTCTGTATTATTATATTAAAAAAAACTTTTCTGGATTTCAAGTGTTCTCACCATCATAACTCCTGCCGTTTCAGCTCATTGCCAACCTGCATTACAGTATCTCTGATTGGCTCAGATACTTTATCTAAGTTCATATACATATCAAATAACTTCTCAAGTGAAATTTCATCTTTTAAATAATCATTGATCTGCTTTACCCCAGACAGTATTGTTTCTGTAGGCATAAATTCGTTCCTAAACAGATCTTTCTCAAAATTCCTTATCCCGGAAGGAATATACAGCTCATTCAATTTTTTATAATTATCAACCTGTTTAAATAGTCCTTCACCGGCAAGACGCATATAGATTTCCAGTTGTTTAATTCTTTCTCCCATAACCTTGCAAAGTCTACCAATCCTTCGCTCACTCATATGGGAACCAAACTCTCTGAATATCTCTCTCATCTCATCCGGAAAATCCTTAATCGCAGAAATATCAATGTCCCTGAATGATGACACATAATACAACTGCTGTTCCTGAGATAATGCAAAAGGTTTAACCCCTATGTCCGCATCAAGTCGTATATCTTCATCAAATGATTTATAATACAAGCTGCTCCCAGTATCAAATATTGGAGCCATTCCCTGATATTCCAGGGTTTCCACATTACGGATAAAACCAAAATTACCAAAATGTCTGTCTTCATTACCCATAAGGTAGTCAATAGAAAGCATATAATCCATCATCGGCTGTATATCAGAAATACCTAATTTTGTACACATATTCATTAAATGCTGATAGCCTCCGGTATCAATATCAGGTTCTCCAGCTCTATATACATGAATTGCAGGAATATACTCTGTATCAGGTGTTACAAAATCAGGGCATACACTATAATTCTCATTGCCTTCCCTGATAATATAGTACTTCACAAAATTAAAGGCCGGCATGCGTTCCATCAATCTGGTTGCTATCAATTCGTTTATTGGCTCCTGTAAAGCCGGTCGGCTTCCTCCTTTTAGCAGGCACCGCTCGCCGTTTATTATCTTCCACTTTTTTTTCAGCCATCCATCTGAAGTATTATCCGGGGACATCAGATCAATCTCACCATTCACCCTCTTACCGCACAGTATATTACCTACATCTTCTGAAAAACTATTTGTAAAGAAGTTAATACTGTCCCACGATAATTTTCCACCCGGATTAATCCAGTACTGATCGGACAAGCTAAGACCAAGACTTTTTTCAGCCAGTTGTTCCGGCGAATCCACATTCAGCCTCAGCAGGTTCTCCCGAAGGCAATCCCTGCTTGCCGGAATCGTACGGGATTGCCACCAGTCATTCAACCGCTTTTCACTCAAAGTATTATTTGCATACCCGACACCAACAGGTAACCACGCAGGGTTTTGTACAGAACCGGCAGGCACCAGGATGCCGTAAGGTTTCATTATCTCACATTCCAACAATGGAACATTTTTATTCATTAAAATATAACGCATAATAACTCCCACTCTCTGATCATGCAGAACTGAACTGTTCAATAGGTAAGATCATCTATGGATAAGTTTACCATACCATTATACATTCTGCCACTCAAATCATAAAGTAACTCCCTGCTTAAAAATAGCCATATCATGGAAACCTGCCACTTCGCTGCAGACTTTTTTACCGGAAGCCACTTCCACAACATAATCAAAAAAATCCTGCGCCGTTTCTTCCATGGATTTACCTTCCACCAGCACACCGGCATTTGCATCAATCCAGTTGGATTTTTTGGCTGCCAGCCTGGAGTTGGTGGCAATTTTCATTGTTGGTACCGGTGAGGCAAAAGGGGTTCCCCTTCCGGTTGTAAACAATACGATATGCGCTCCGGAAGCCGCCAGGGCTGTAGCTGCCACCAGATCATTGCCGGGTGCACTGAGCAGGTTCAATCCGTTAATTTTTACCTGCTCTCCGTACTTGAGAACGCCTCTTACCAACGAATTGCCGGATTTCTGGGTACAGCCAAGTGACTTATCCTCCAGTGTGGAAATACCTCCCTCTTTATTTCCCGGGGAAGGATTTTCATAAATAGTCTGATTATGATTTTTAAAATAATTCTTAAAATCATTGATCATTTCAACCGTTTTCTCAAATAGATCCTTATTGGCGCAGCGGTTCATCAGAATCGTTTCTGCACCAAACATTTCCGGGACCTCCGTCAGTATAGTGGTGCCGCCTTTTGCGATCAGCATATCAGAAAAACGCCCTACAAGAGGATTGGCGGTAATGCCTGACAGACCGTCGCTGCCGCCGCATTTCATGCCGATGATCAGCCGGCTTACACTCACTGGTTCTCTAATAAAATCTGAAGCATATTCAACCAACTCCCCGATCAGCTCTAAGGCATCTGCAATTTCATCTTCACTTTCCTGCGCAACCAGAAATTTGACACGATTTTCATCATACGCACCGATATAAGGCTTCAGAACTTCAATATTGCTGTTTTCACAGCCAAGTCCCAGCACCAGTACGCCGGCAGCATTGGGATGGTTAATCAGATCCGCCAGTATTTCCCTGGTATTTTCCTGATCATCACCCATTTGGGAACAGCCGTAAGGATGGTTGA
>Ga0153953_1001037_pt1 | contig 10167 bp, 11 predicted proteins | sample TSNJ037MetaG_FD_104718 | JGI IMG/M metagenome (GOLD analysis project Ga0153953, IMG submission 104718) | Attine ant fungus gardens microbial communities from New Jersey, USA - TSNJ037 MetaG | ecosystem: Host-associated > Fungi > Mycelium > Unclassified | place: USA: New Jersey, Wharton State...
ATCTACAAAGTTCATTGGGGTTATTCGTCAAAAGTGATAAGTTAGACGGAAGGTTTTTCATGAAAGCCGGGTTTTTAGTAAATAATTTACAAAAGTATCTTGGAATCACCCTGTTACTAAATTTAAACGAATAGGTTGAGTGATAATAGGACGCCGGGAACGACCGCCGAAGGAGTCCGGTTCGCATAAGATAGTTGGCAGGGATTCTTGGCGTCCCTTCTTCAAAAATTTTAGAATGTCCAAAAACCAAGGACAGTAAGAAAGGACAGATCTATGAAAAGAAAGAAAGTAGCCCTTCACAATCTGGGTTGCAAAGTGAATGCATATGAAACGGACGCCATGCAGCAGATGCTGGAGCAGAACGGGTTTGAAATTATACCCTTTGCGCCGGGAGCTGATTACTATATTATCAATACCTGTACCGTAACCAACATTGCAGACCGCAAATCCAGACAAATGCTTCATAAAGCAAAGAAAATGAATCCAAATGCAATCGTAGCGGCTGTTGGATGCTATGCACAAGCCGCAAAAGAAGAGCTGGAGAAAGATGAGGCCATTGATCTTATCATCGGCAATAATAAGAAAAAAGATTTAATTACTATTTTGCAGGAATTTGAGAATAATAAAGAAGAAGGAGAGTTTGTCATTGACGTAAACCATGCCGGTGATTATGAAGAGCTTTCCATTGACAGAACTGCGGAACATACCAGGGCTTACATCAAAGTGCAGGACGGATGCAACCAGTTCTGCAGTTACTGCATTATCCCATATGCCAGAGGCAGGGTGCGCAGCCGCAGTATGGATGATGTGGTGAAAGAAGTTATGGGATTAGCAAAGAATGGGTATCAGGAGGTGGTATTGACCGGTATTCACCTAAGCTCCTATGGCATTGACTTAAATGTAACCCTGCTGGATTTGATTGTAAAAATTCACGATATCAAAGGTATATGCCGGATCCGGCTGGGATCTTTGGAGCCGCGTATTATTTCAGAGGAATTTGTTAAAACTATAAGTAAACTGCCTAAAATATGTCCTCACTTTCATTTATCCCTGCAGAGCGGCTGCAATGAGACATTACAGCGTATGAACCGCAAATATACTGCAGAAGAATATTTGCGAAAATGTGAGCTGCTGCGTAAGCATTTCGATCATCCGGCTTTGACGACAGATGTAATTGTTGGATTTCCGGGAGAAACGGAAGAGGAATTTGCGGCTTCCAAAGCATTTTTAGAAAAAGTAGAATTCTACGAAACACATATTTTCAAGTATTCAAAGCGAAAAGGAACCAGGGCAGCACAGATGGAGGGGCAGGTATCGGATGATATCAAAACAAAGAGAAGCAATATTTTGCTGGATCTGAATAAAAAAAATAAAAGAAAATTTGAAGAGAGTTATTGCGGTCGAAAAGTAGAAGTGCTATTTGAAGAGAAACTGGAATTGGATCAGAAGTCTTATTATGTGGGACACACAAAAGAATATGTCAGGACGGTGATTCCGGCTTTTGAGGATTTTTCCAATAGAGCACCCTCCGGGTATATCGGATGTCCAAAAAACGTGGACATGATTAATGAAATCATTGTAGGAACTATAGAAAAAAGCACAAATAATGGAATATTGTTGTGCAAAATCCAATAGATCATAAAAATTGATTGTATTTTATGATTTTTTATATTAGAATAGATATAAAGTTTAGTTAAGGACGTGAAAAAATGGGTAACATAAGTAATACACAGTATTTCAAAGTAAATACGGATACAGAAGTCAGCGTAAAGGAGATTCTCGATACCGTTTACAATGCGATGACGGAAAAGGGTTATAATCCGGTTAATCAGATCGTGGGTTATATCATGTCCGGAGACCCTACCTACATTACCAGCCATAATAATGCAAGAAGCAAGATTATGAAAGTAGAGCGGGACGAGCTGGTGGAAGAACTACTGAAAGAGTATATCAAGAATAAGGCTTGGCAGTAGGTGGTTGTATGAGAATTATGGGACTGGATTACGGCTCCAAGACAGTAGGTGTGGCTATCAGTGATAGTCTTCATTTGACTGCCCAGGGAATTGAAATCATTAGAAGATCGTCTGAAAATAAGCTACGGCAGACATTGGCAAGAATAGAAGCATTGATTGAAGAATATGAAGTAAGGACCATTGTCCTTGGGTTTCCGAAAAATATGAACAATACCATAGGGGAAAGGGCTGAAAAATCTTTGGCATTTCAGGAAATGTTAAAGCGCAGGACAGGTCTGCCTGTTATTATGTGGGATGAACGGCTGACAACGGTAGAGGCAAACCGGACTCTTATAGAGAGTAAGGTACGTCGTGAAGACAGAAAAAAATATGTGGATAAGTTGGCAGCAGTATATATTCTGCAAGGATATTTAGAGTGTGAGGGCATGAAAAATGGAAAGAATTAAATTTAATATTGCTGATCCGGATGAAGCATCCTCCGGATACCACGGATCTCCAAAAAACGTGGACAATAATGAGGAAACAGTAGAATTTTTTGTACTGGAGCAGACTAAGATTAACGGTATAAATTATATTTTAGTAGCTGATTCCGAAGAAGACGATGCAGAAGCATTGATTCTGAAAGATTTATCTGAAGAAGAAGATGCAGATGCGCTGTATGAGATTTTAGAGGAAGATGAAGAATTGGAAGCGGTATCTAAAGTCTTTTCAGAAATGCTGGAAGACATCGATATCATACGTTAAAATTTAGCTGATAAGAAGAAAAGCAGACTTCATGTAACGATAAAAAATGTCGTTACATATAGTTTTTGTCTGCCTGATTTGTATCAGCCAGGCAGCACTGGTACAGCGTTGCGTAAATAGCGAATATTTTATTTAGTGATATTAACGTAAGGCTGTACTGGATAGAGAATTAAAAAAGGACGGAAAGTCAAATACCCAGAGGGTATTTGACCCTCGCGGCATTCGTCAAATGCAAGAATACAAGAATTCTTGCGCTTGACTCATTGCTCGCGGGAATAAAATAATACGGAGGTGTTTTCTTGAAAAACATAAATAACTCAAAACTTAAAATTATTCCGCTGGGAGGTCTGGAGCAGATCGGAATGAACATTACTGCCTTTGAATTTGAAGACAGTATTGTTGTGGTGGACTGCGGTCTGTCATTTCCCGAAGATGATATGCTGGGGATAGATTTAGTAATTCCGGATATTGCATATCTGAAAGAAAATGTGGAGAAAGTAAAAGGATTTGTTATAACCCACGGACATGAGGATCATATCGGTGCCTTGCCTTATGTGCTGAAAGAATTGAATGTACCGATTTATGGAACAAAACTGACACTTGGATTGATTGACAATAAGTTAAAGGAACATGGTTTGTTAAAAGCCGTGAAACGTAAAGTAGTAAGACATGGACAATCTATTAATTTAGGTTCTTTTCGAATTGAATTCATCAAGACAAATCATAGTATTGCAGATGCCTCTGCACTGGCTATCTATTCACCGGCAGGAACAGTAATCCATACCGGAGATTTCAAAGTAGATTATACGCCTGTATTTGGAGATGCGATTGATTTGCAGAGATTTGGAGAAATTGGGAAAAAAGGTGTTCTGGCACTGATGTGTGACAGTACCAATGCGGAGCGGCCCGGGTTTACCATGTCGGAAAAAACGGTAGGCCGTACTTTTGATAATATTTTCAGCGAGCACACCAATACCAGGATCATTATTGCAACCTTTGCATCGAATGTGGACCGTGTACAGCAGATTATCAATTCGGCCTATAAGTTTGGCAGGAAAGTAGTTGTAGAAGGGCGGAGTATGGTCAATGTCATTGGTACGGCTTCCGAGCTGGGGTATCTGGATATTCCAGAGAATACATTGATAGATTTAGAGCAGATGAAAAATTATCAGGATGAGCAGATGGTACTAATCACTACCGGCAGTCAGGGAGAGTCCATGGCAGCACTTTCCCGTATGGCATCTAATATGCACCGCAGAGTATCGATTAAGCCTGGTGATACGGTTATATTCAGCTCCAATCCTATTCCGGGAAATGAAAAGGCGGTTTCCAAGGTAATCAACGAGTTATCTATGAAAGGTGCCGATGTAATTTTCCAGGATGCGCACGTATCCGGACATGCATGTCAGGAAGAAATCAAATTAATCTATTCACTGGTACATCCCAAATATGCAATCCCGGTACACGGAGAATTCCGGCATCTGAAAGCGCATGCAGGAATAGCAGGTAATTTAGGTATTCCAAAAGAAAATATCTTTATTCTGCGGTCCGGAGACGTACTGGAGATGGATGATCAAAGTGCCAAGATAGTGGATAAGGTACATACCGGATCCATTTTGGTTGACGGACTGGGTGTGGGTGATGTGGGAAATATTGTGCTGCGTGACCGTCAGCATCTTGCCCAGGACGGTATTATGATTGTAGTATTGACGTTAGAAAGATACAGCAATCAGCTGCTGGCAGGACCTGATATTGTGTCCCGTGGATTTGTCTATGTCAGGGAATCAGAAGGATTGATGGATGAAGCCAGACAGGTGGTAGAAAAAGCCCTGGATAACTGCATGAAAAAGCATATTACGGACTGGGGTAAAATAAAGAGTGCAATACGTGATGATTTAAATGATTTCTTGTGGAAGCGTACGAAGAGAAGCCCAATGATATTGCCAATCATTATGGAGGTATAGCAACTCAAACAGTTAGAGGTTCAGCAGTATGGATAAAATAATGAAGTGTACTCAAGATCTTGTAAAAGCAATACAGGAAGATAAAGAATATATAAATTTTTTAAAAATAAAAGAAGAAATAAATGACTGTCCGGAATTGAAGAAGCAGATAAACGATTTTCGGAAACGAAATTATGAGCTGCAAAATTCCGGAGATAGCTTTGAAATGTTTGCAGAGATTGAAAGACTGGAAAGAGATTATCAGGAAATGAGGAGTAATCCTATTTCAATTGAATACTTACGGGCGGAACTGGCTGTTTGCAGAATGCTGCAGCGAATCAATCTAAGTCTTATAAGTGTGGTGGATTTGGAGATCGAAGAGTTTGCAGATGATATAAGTTTATAGTTTTAGGAGACAGGCATGAAAAAAAGAAGTATTGGAGTATCGGTTATTTTTGCAGTTTTGAAAATAGCAGTCTGCATCCTTGTGATTCTGGCTATGATTTCCTATGGGAAAAAAGCGTATCAATTTGGTTATCAGATATTCGCAATGGAGACGGTAACAAAGCCGCCTGGGAAAAATGTTGCAGTGACCGTAGGAGATGGCATAACTCCGAAAGACTTGAGTAAAATGTTGGAAGATAAAGGCTTGATTAAAGATAAAAAAGTTTTTGAGGTCCAGATAACACTGCTGGGCTATAAGAATAAAATCAAAGCCGGCAGCTATGTTTTGAACACATCAGAAACGGCTGAAGAAATGCTGGCTATTTTGGCTCAGGAGCAGGAAACGGAATCAGAAACGGAATGGACGGAGTTTTTACAGTGATAGCAGATGATAGAATGGTTACCTATATTAATTCTCTGGATGCAGGAAACACGCCTTTATTAAATGAAATAGAAGAACGGGCAGTTCAGGATAATATTCCGGTCATAAGAAAAGAAATTCAGAGTTTTTTAAAGGTATTGATATGCATGAAACAGCCAAAGAGGGTTCTGGAAATAGGGACGGCAGTTGGGTTTTCCACGCTGCTGTTCTGTGAATATGGGACCCGGGACTGCCATGTAACAACGATTGAAAAGTATAAAAAAAGAATCCCTGCAGCAAAAGAAAATTTTCGCAGGGCCGGCAGAGAGAACCGGATCACTCTTCTGGAAGGAGACGCAATAGAGTTATTGAAACAATTAGACGGACCCTTTGACTTTGTTTTCGTAGATGCAGCGAAAGGACAATATATCCATTATCTGCAGGATATATTACGACTGCTGGAAAAAGGAGGGGTACTGATATCGGATAATGTACTTCAGGATGGAGATATCATAGAATCCCATTATGCAGTAGAACGTAGAAACAGAACGATTTATAAACGTATGCGGGAATATCTCTACGAACTGAAACATAATGAACAGTTGATAACAGCAGTGATTCCCATCGGGGATGGTGTTACCCTCAGCACGAAATTATGACCGGGAAGGAGAAAATGATTATGAGAGTGCCGGAATTACTGATTCCAGCCAGCAGTCTGGAAGTATTGAAGACGGCTGTTATCTTTGGTGCGGATGCGGTATATATTGGTGGAGAAGCATTTGGACTGCGTGCCAAAGCAAAGAACTTTTCTATGGATGACATGCGAAAAGGCATAGCCTTTGCTCATGAAAATGGCGTAAAAGTCTATGTGACCGCAAATATCATTGCTCATAATGCAGATATGGCAGAGGTAGAAAAATACTTCATGGAATTGAAAGAAATCCGTCCGGATGCATTGATTATTGCAGATCCGGGCATTTTTAATATAGCAAAGCGTATTTGCCCGGGGATAGAGCGCCATATCAGCACCCAGGCAAACAATGCCAACTTCGAAACCTATCGGTTCTGGCATGAGCTGGGTGCAAAGCGTGTAGTTTCCGCAAGAGAATTGTCTTTGGAAGAAATAAGAGAAATACGCACGCACATCCCTGATGATCTGGAAATTGAAACATTTATTCACGGTGCCATGTGCATTTCCTATTCGGGACGCTGCCTGCTCAGCAATTATTTTACCGGCAGAGATGCCAATCGGGGAGCATGCACCCACCCCTGCCGATGGAAGTATGCGGTAGTAGAGGAAACAAGACCGGGCGAGTATATGCCTGTTTATGAAAATGAAAGAGGTACTTATATTTTCAATTCTAAAGATTTATGTATGATAGAGCATATTCCGGAGCTTCTAAAGACAGGAATTGACAGTCTGAAAGTCGAAGGCAGGATGAAAACGGCTCTTTACGTGGCTTGCGTTGCCCGTACTTACCGAAAGGCAATAGATGATTACCAAAGTGATCCAAAATTATATCAAAAGAACATGCCATGGTATCAGGAGCAAATATCCAACTGCACTTACCGTCAGTTTACAACCGGTTTTTTCTTTGGGAAACCGGATGAAACAACGCAGATATATGACAGTAATACGTACGTCAGAGAATATACATATCTGGGTATTGCAGGAGAGCAGAACAAGGATGGATTGTACCGCATAGAGCAGCGCAATAAATTTTCGGTGGGAGAATCCATTGAGGTAATGAAACCAAACGGAGAAGATTTGAAAGTCACCGTCAGACAGATTGTGGATGAATATGGAATATCTCAGGATTCGGCCCCTCATCCGAAGCAAATACTATATATTGACCTGGGGATAAGGTTAAATCAATACGATATATTAAGACGTCAGGAGAAATAGCACAACAGGCTCTAATCACCCGTTAGGAGGTTTTTAAATGTTATATCCGATAATGACAAAATCCAGGCTGCTCATTGATTTAAGCGGTTTATGGGAGTTTAGATTGGAAAAACAGACAACTGCAATTCCTATGCCGGTGCCGGCTTCCGGTAATGATTTCAGGTTATCACCTGAAGTTCGGAATTACCATGGACAGGTAATTTATCAGAGAACGATATGTTTACCTGATACGGTAAGAAAGCAGCGGGTAGTCCTTAGATTTGAAGCCTTAGTCCCAAAAGCTGAAATCTGCCTGAATGAAGTAGTGATAAAGGAACACGAGGGAGGTTTTCTACCTTTTGAGGTCGAGATTACCAACTGGTTGCATCCCGGTGAAAATCTCTTGCGCGTTGGATTCGAACACCGGATAAGCAGTGATGCTGTTTGCAATGAACTGATAAGGCAGGTAAAATTATATACAACGCCTAAGGATTATATTATAGATATTGAACTGAATGCAGCAACAGATAAAAAAGATGCTATGGTTTCCTATAAGGTCAGAACACATGGACATGGAAGTGTAAAAGTTGAAATATTTGATAAAGAAGGTACCAGTGTGGCCCATGCGGTGGGAACGAAAGGGAAACTGGAGATAGCAGATGTAAATCTATGGCAGCCGCTTGCCGCCTATCTTTATCAGGTAAAAGTAACATTTGCGAAAGATGTGTATGTGCTTCCCTTTGGAGTGCGTACAGTGCAGGCAGAAGCAGGGCGATTTCTAATGAATGAGAAGCATTTTTATTTCAAAGGCTATACAAGAAGCGAAGAAATTTCCCCGGCAGGCAGCGGCTTAAATTATATGGCCAAAATAAAAGATCTGGCCTTACTGAAATGGCAGAAGGCCAATAGCATCCGGACTTTTTTCCGTCCTTACAGTGAGGAGATGATGCGGCTGTGCGATATGGAGGGAATCGCTGTAATTGTAGAGATTCCGGCAGAAGAAATCAGCCTTCATCCGGATCTGATCCGTGATATTATCAGCCGTGATAAAAATTATGCTTGTGTGGTCATGTGGAGTCTGGCGAATATGGCGGATTTTAATCTTGTGAGCAAATTATTGGCGCAAATTAGAAATGAAGACTCGCAAAAGCGGCCTTGCATGGCATCTGATGTGTGCATAAATGACATACCGGATGGAGTACAACAGGCAGATGTCATTTGCCTGGATAGTTATGATGCAAACAGGAATTCAGAAGATATAAAAACAGTAAAAGAAAAGATTAGGAGAAAACTGGAATTTTGGGAAACCCAGGGGAAACCGGTAATTCTTATGGGCTATGGCACAGAAGCGATTTTGGGTGTACGCGATATTAGTTCGGATACTTATACAGAGGAATATCAGATTGTGTATCTTAAATCAGTTCATAGAATCTTAGATAAATTTCAATGTGCAATTGGCGAGATCATTTCTGATTTTGCCGATGATACGGCTGATTGCGGGAAGCTATGTAAACAAGGTATTCACAATGGAATATTCACAAAAGAACGTAAACCAAAGATGTCCGCATACTATTTACGAAGCCGTTGGAAGAAGATTTCGGATTTAGAATGGAAGAAATAAGTTTGGAAAGGCACTAAAAAGTGTCCACATACATAAGATGTATGAAAGACGCTTTGAGGTGCTTTTTTGAAGACATTTCCTAAGCCCCTTACCGCCGAGGAAGAAAAATATTACTTGCAAAGATACAAAGATGGCGATATGGAAGCGCGGAAAATCCTCATAGAGCGGAATCTAAGACTGGTAGCGCATGTAGCCAAAAAGTATCAGGGACCGGATGAGGATTCGGATGATTTAATTTCCATTGGAACAATAGGCCTGATAAAAGCCGTAACTACATTTGATAACACAAAAAATAACAGGCTGGCGACATATGCGGCCAGATGTATTGATAATGAACTCTTAATGATGCTTCGCATGCGCAAGAAAACATCCAGGGAAGTTTCTCTCTATGAGCCTATCGGAATGGACAAAGAAGGCAATGAGATTAGCCTGCTGGATATCATTGAAAGTGTCAGTGTCGATATAGCAGAAAATATGGATTTAGAAGAAAATACGAAAAGGCTATACAACATGCTGCATGAAGTACTGTCTGTAAGAGAGCAGCAAGTGCTTAAGCTTCGATATGGGCTTTTAGGAGAGCAGGAGACCACCCAGAGGGAAATTGCCCAGAGTATGGGGATTTCACGCTCTTATGTTTCCCGTATTGAGAAGAACGCGTTGAAAAAATTGAGAGAGTATTTTGTAACGACTGACAAATAGCCTTACAGGGGTGCATATTTTATAAGTGTGAGTTTTACATGTCGGCTGTCAGGACGCCACCGTGGGAGGCGCTATGCTTCACGCAAACAGGGCAACGCTCTGGCGAACTAACTGCTAACTACGACCATATCGACGCCCAGGAGAGCCTGGCCGCCGAGGTCTGCGTAAGCAGTGGATTTCGCCGCCGCTAAGGGCGCCCTTCATTGTTTGCTAAGAAGCATAGCGCCTCCCGCGGTGGCTGTTTTTTGGCAGTGTTTAAGTTTCGTGTGAATCAGCTCTGCGTTTTTGAAAGTGCAAGAGCATGGAAATAGTAAAAAATCTATTTGGAAATAAATCAGGCGAATTAATTATTCATGCACCGTAGAATTTTCGTCAGGTTATAAACCGCCCCATTGAGCTGTAATCATGCGCTTTTAAAATATGCACCCCTGTAAGGCTATTTGTCAGTCGTTACAAAATACTCTCTCAATTTTTTCAACGCGTTCTTCTCAATACGG
>Ga0153953_1001042_pt1 | contig 10139 bp, 7 predicted proteins | sample TSNJ037MetaG_FD_104718 | JGI IMG/M metagenome (GOLD analysis project Ga0153953, IMG submission 104718) | Attine ant fungus gardens microbial communities from New Jersey, USA - TSNJ037 MetaG | ecosystem: Host-associated > Fungi > Mycelium > Unclassified | place: USA: New Jersey, Wharton State...
ACCATTCGACTTCGGTACCGCAAAGATAAAGGGGTTGTTTCCAATCTTCTGATCCTTGCCGCCCCAGGCCGGCATGTTCGGCTGGGTATTGGACCAGCAGATACCGATGCAGCCGTTATCCGCTGCCTGCCAGCCATAAGTACCGCCGCGCATCCAGTGATTGTTATTGCCAAGTGCCACAATGCCGACACCGTATTGTTTCGCCAGTTCACAGGCACGATCCATAGCGATCCTGGCATTCAGCGGACCAAAGCCCCGGTGCCCCTCCCACCGTTCTATCACGCCCTGGGCATCGATGCATTCAGCAACACTGTCCGGCTTGATCTCGCCCTTATCCAGATAAGAAACCACCCTCGGGAAACGGTTGATACCGTGGCTGTAGATACCGTCCAGGCTGTTTTGGGCAAACACGGCGGCGGCATCCGCCGCCAGTTTTTCATTAAATCCTCTGCTGATGAGCACCCGTTTAAACTCATTCAGCAGGTCCTTATAGTGAACTTTCATTTTTGGCTCCTTTCTTTGTTCTTGCCCTGCGTTTTGGCCCTTCAGGTATACCCGAAGGGTGTTTCTTCTTGTGCTGAAAGCTCTACTTCCACCATGTAGCACTCTCCGCTCTTGTACGGCAGATGGCGCTGCTGCCACGGTGTGTGATTAACCAATAAGCGGCTGATATAATTACCGCCTCCACTTTCTGGCTGTCTGAAATGAATTTCATAAACCGCATTACGGAATTCCTTGATCACCGAACACGTTGTCCACTCCGGCGGTAGGCAGGGCTCCAGCCGCAAGCCTGCAAGTTCCGCCTTTAGTCCAAAGACATACTGGAACAAGGCTTTCGTCAGCCAGGCACCGGTAGCACTCCTCCATGTCTGTCCGGCAGTTCCGAGCCGGTAGCCAGTTTCTTCATTAAAGTAAGAGTTGCACATAATATATGGCTCACACAGTTTCTGATGATATTCATGATGAAACGGCAGGATTTTTTTCAAGCCACGCTGCACTTTTTCATTATCTTTCATAATACTATCCACTGCCAGCTTCCAGCAGGCCGGATGGAGATACACCCCGCCGTTTTCATGAACCCCCGGTGGCTTTTGTGTCATCTGGCCGATCGATTCCTCATACCGGTGATAGGCCGGCCAGGAAACCAGAGTTCCCAAATCCGTCTCCAGATGCGTTTCTACGGCAGCTAACAGACGGTTTCTGCGCACTTCATCAGCAACTCCGGCCATTACTGCCCAAAGCTGCGGGATCAAAAAGATCTTCCCTTCTTCGCACCATTTTGACCCCAGCCGTTTTCCGGCATCATTAATCGCACAGATATAATACTCCCCGTCCCAGCCAAATTCGTTAATAATCGCCTTCATCTCAGCGCCGTGAAGTTTAGCCAGGAACAGATCCTCCTGCCTTCCAAGCGCCTCCGCCAGCAGCGCAAACTGCTGATTCGCCCGGCACCAGGCAATCGATAACCAGACACTGACACCGCGGCCTTCAAGACCGGCCTGATTCATCATGTCATTCCAGTCTCCGCCCCATATTTTAATCAGACCGTGAAGGCCCCTGAAATTCCATAGAAACTCCACCGCCAACCGCACATGTTCATAAACGGAAGCAATGCTTCCATCATTAAAGACCACCGGCTCTTCCAGCCGTGAGAGATCGCCCAGCTCTTCAATAATTGCCGCCGCAGCCATTGGTATCCAAACCGCACAGTCCGCAAATGCATTGTCCCTGATCTCACCATCCAGCCAAGTCCGCGGCGCATAGCCGCTGCGATATTGGTAGGTCAACGCCCGCTTGAACCGCTCCCATGCCAATTGCGGCTGAAATGTCGCCAGACACTCGCTGTCGCTGACCATATCCCGGTAGCCGTTATGCCTTACCCTGGCCCATCTGCTCCCCATGTTGGTCTGATGTTTGGTCCAATAGTTCACCAGATAATTCAGATTCTCATCTGGTGTGTTGATCATGACACCCCGCTCCTCCTCGGCATAGCGCTGCTTTACTGCCGCCAGCCGTCCTTCGGTTTTCCAGTCCTGCAACCGACCGGCCGCCTGTGCCACTTCATCCGGCCGCAATGCCACTCCCAGCGCATAGTGAAACTCCGCCGTTTCTCCTGGCTGCAGGATTACTGTATTTTCCAGCACCAGACATATTTTTTCCGCATTGCAGTCGCTGTTTGTACAGCCCCCCCGAAGCAATGCCTCCGGGCGCTCTTCACTGCCATACATTCCAATAAAGGCACTTTTCCGTGTGTCGTAGCCGGATATTTCTTGATCCGCCAGTAAATAGGCCGAGACCTGCTGAAACCCAGCTGATTCAATCTTTGCAAAAGAACGGGTCGTCACGCCATTGTAGGCTTCCGTCCGATCTGCCATGTCTACATTGTATCCCTGGGGGCGATAACCTCCGTCAATCTCGGTTTTTGCATAGGGAATTATTTTGAGCGTTCGGCGGCGATCCGAGCAGTTTTTTATCCGGACGGTCCAGATTTCCTCCGCCGCATCTTGCGGGACAAAAAGCCGCCAACTCCCGGCAATCTCTTGATACAGGGAAGAAATCTCAGTATATCCAATCCCGTGGACACAGCGAAAATTCTGATAGTCCAGATCAACGGGAAGCCCGTTGACCGTCCAGAACTCCTTTGTCTCACAGTCGGACACATATATCTGACGACTGTTGACCAGCAAAATTCTCCGCCCCAGCTCCCCCTGCAGCAGCCCCTCACCGGCACCAACCTGAGAAGTGAAGGTCACATAATTGTCATTAAACAGGTAATTATACCAATGCCGTGGGGTCCGTGGAGTGGTAATCACATACTCCCGGCCGTTTTTCTGAAAATAACCATATTCTTTCATTGCTGTCTCTCCTCTAACCTTTAATTGCCCCAGCTGTAATTCCTTCAATAAAATAACGGTTCAGGAATAAGTAGACGACCAGAATCGGCGCAATCGACATGACCGTCCCAGCCAGCATGGTACTCCACGCCGCTACACCGTCCCCTTGATCCTTCAGCAGCACCACCCCCACGGTTAATGGACGCAGCTCCGAACGGGACAGGGTAAATGCCAGCGGCATCATGTAGTTGTTCCAGGCATCACGAAAAGCCAGAATCCCGGTCGTTGCCAGAATCGGTTTCATAATAGGCAACATAATCGTGGTGTATACATTAAAGAAACTGGCCCCGTCGATGCGGGCAGCTTCATCTATTTCCTTTGAAATGCCGTTGCAATAACCCAAAATCAAGATACAGTAAAATGGCTGTGCAGTGGCAATCTGGGTAATCACCATCCCCCAGATTGAATCCAGCAAACCTAATTTACGGCACAACTGAAAGATTGGGAACAGCGTCACCGCACCAATCAGAAACATCATAAAGCCAAATGTGCCGGTTAAAATGCGCTTGCCCGGAAAATCGCAGCGGGACATGGTATAACCGGTCATTGAAGTTGTAGCTATAATTCCCAGCACCGATGCTGCTGCAAAAAACACACTGTTAAACGTATATCTGGCAAAATTAGCCTGTTTCCAGGCTTTCGTGTAATTTTCCGGATGCCAGATATCGGGAAATATCTTCATTCCACCCAGCAGAAATTCTTCTGTAGATTTAAAAGAACCGCCCACCGCATAGATCAGCGGAAATATCAGTAAAAAAATCACAATGGCAAGTCCTGTGTATAATAAAATCATGTCACGTCTGTGGTTTACCCGCTTAGACATTAAGGTTCCTCCTTACCGCCGGTTCTGGTCATTAATAATTCATTTTTCGGGTACATCTTACATAGACCAGCGTGATCACCATTACCAGGATGGTTGATAGAATACTGACCGCTGAGGCATAGCCTTGCTGGGCTGTTCCCATCGTCTCAAAAAAGTACCGGTATATATACATCGTCATAACCTCGGTTGAATTTCCCGGACCACCGTTGGTCAATGCTTTGACCGAATCAAACAACTTTAGTGCATTCATAATGCACAGTGCCGTAATCGTCTGGAACATGCTCCCCATCATCGGAATGGTAATCCCAAAAAAAGTCTGGACCTTATTGGCGCCGTCAACTTTTGCGCTTTCATAGACCTCGGAGGGGATACTTTGGAGTGCTGATAAAAACAACACCATGTAAAATCCCACTCCGCTCCAGGTGCAAAACAACACAATGACGGTCTTTGCCATCATCCCGTTGCCGAACCACTCAATCGCCCGGTCAATCACCCCCAGCTTCATCAGCACACCGTTGATAATGCCATTATAGGAGGCAAACATAAAATAAAACACGATCGCCATAATCGCCGTACTGGTGATATTCGGCACAAAGATCACGGCCCTGGCCAGGCTCTGGCCGCGAAACTTCTGATTTAGCAAAACCGCCAGTAACAAAGAACAGGGAATCTGCACCAGCGGAATCGCCACGCCCATCTGCAAGGTGTTTTTCACCGAATTCCAGTAAGTGCTATCCTGAAACAGCCGGACATAATTTCGCAACCCGATAAATAAAGGTTCGGAAAAACCGTCATACTTGAAAAAGCTGTAATACAATACATACAAGAGCGGATAAATACCAAACATCATTACCATAATAATCGTCGGTGTCATCATCAGATATTGCTGGCGATATCCCTTTATTTCGGCCCAAAGACGTTTCTTTCTGCCATTACCTTTCACTGTAGCCACCTCTTCCTGCTGGTTTAAAAGAAACCCTTTTCGTGCACTTATTTTATGCTTTCCTCGGCAATATTCCCTTCCGCAACGGCATCCTTTAACCCTTGAGTATACCGTTTGTTCAAATCCTCGACCGCCACATCTAAGGCTGCAGAAATATCCGTACCCTCGGCGGCTTTGGCGAACAGATTGGTAAAGACCGTATTCCGGTCATCGCCTTCCAGGCTGATAAATTTATGCGGTTCAAACTTCGGAATGTCCAAATCATCCGTCTTAAAGCTGTATTCCACTCCCTGCAGATTCAGATCTTCCACGCCCAGGGCATCCAGATCATTAGCTCTGGCATCATTGCGCGGAACCGGCATGTAAGTATTGGCAATCGTCTGGTTCTCCAACCAGAAGGTATAAAATTTCTTAGCTGCCTCAACATTTTTGCCGTTTGTAACGACCCAGTTTACGCCGCCCTCCGCCCAGTATTTATCTGCACGATCCTCAGCAAATACCGGAATCGGCGCTGCATCCCAATTGCATTTGGTATCTATCTGTGTTGCATAGCTGCCCGGCATCCAGGTTCCATCGATATACATACCGATCGTTCCGGCCGCAAAGTTTGCCCTCAGCGTATCGATCCCCAAGGTCAGGTATCCCGGAAACAGCGATCCGTCCCTCATCAAATCCACATAAAATTCAAAGTATTTTTTGTTCGCACCGAAATCATACGACTTGGTAACATTGTTCCAGCCATACCGCTGAACATCACTGGTTGCATAACTAATCGGATCTATCACCCTTTCCCATATCTGAGCCACTCCCAGAGGAAGGCCGAAACCATAGGTTTCGCCGCCGCCGGCTTCCGTAATCTTCTGCGCATATTCCCGCATCTCCTCCAACGTTTGCGGCGGTGCTTCCGGATTCAGACCTGCCTTCTCAAATAAGTCTTTATTGTAGAGCAGGCGATATGCACTCACACGGACTGGAACCGAATATAACTCGCCATTCAGATAAAATTCTTCCGGCGTAAAAGCACTTTGATTATAATTTTCCTGAACCACATCCGTAACACAGTCTTCCACTGGAACTAATGATCCCTGTTTAGCCAATGTCTGAACAGTGATCCCACCGCTGCATTCTAAAATATCTGGCGCCGAATCTCCCGATATCGCCATCTGAACGACACTGGTATAGTTCTCGCCGTAATATTCATAGGTGACCTGCACTTCCTCCTGTGACTCATTAAATGCCTCAATCAGTTTTTGGATCCCTTCGTCCGGCCCACTTCCCTTGGTCCAGATCCGAATCTCGGTCTTTACACCACCTGCCACCATACTGCTTTCGGTTTTATTTTTCGTACTGGCAGCGTTTTCCCCTGAAGCGACCGGGGTTGTGGTTCCATCACCAGTCTTTGAACCGCCGCAGCCCGTTGCCGACAATACCAATACACCCGCCATGACAACCGCATAAAACTGTTTCATTCTTTTCATAATCCCTCTCCTTTACTTTGTTTTTTGATGTTTATAATAATACTAAACTTATCGCTGCTTTTGTGAACTTACAGTTAGATAAAATAAACTTTTTGTTAGGTGTAATAAAAAGATACCGCTGGCAGCGGTATCCTCTCTGGCGCCGCCAATCGGTCAGAAATTCTTCCTGTACTCGACCGGCAGCATACCCGTATACTTTTTAAATGTCCTGGTAAAATGCTGGTTTGAACTATAACCTACCAGTTCTGCAATGTACTGCATCTTATATTTCCGCTCCTCCAGCATCTGCTTTGCTGCCTCCATCCGGCTCCGGGTCACATAGTCAGTAAATACTTCTCCAGTTTCAGCCTTAAACAACTGGCTCAGATAGGATGGATTTAAAAAGAAGTGCTCTGCTACCGCCTGCCTGGTTGCGGTCTGATAGTTTTCGGATATGTAAGCCTTGATTTTACCAATCAGCGTTGCTGAGTCCTCTCCTTCCTGATTGATTGTCTCCACTACCTGAATGGTAATTTCCTCAAACCATCTCCGCAACGCCCCAGCCTGTTTAAACCGGTAAAGACTAGCCGTCTGTACTACCTGAAAACGTTCATAATCCCGGCTGTCATTCTGGTATTTCAGCAAAATATCCTGATATTCCATCAAAAGCTTCTTAAGTTCATCAAAGATCATTTCCTGACTGATGCAGGCAGTATCAAACAACAGGTGGCAGAAACGCCTCAGATACAGCTGAACCAGCTTCAGTTCCCGGCCGTTTACCGCGCTCAGCAGTTTTTCACCGGAAGCCCTTACCTCCTTATAAGGCACATCCTGTTGTTTTACCGGGCCTTCGTATATCCGCAGCCCGTTTGCTTCATGGAAACGTTTTTTCAGGGCATTTTCTGCATCTACGTAAGCAGTTTGCAGCCCAACGGGAAAATCGTAAACTGCACTTATCCCCACCGAGAGAGGAATATTACAAAAACGCAACACCATTTCCTGAATTGCCTTAATTACCGTATGAAACTGATTACTGCCTGCACTGCCCTCTTCCTTCTGCTCCAGCATCATTAGGAGCACCGTTCGCTCTTCATCCAGTGAAGCCGTCTCAAAATTATTCTGCTGATGGCAGATTTCATCCGCTATATTGTCAATCGCGAATTTAAGCACCGACGCACTGTTTTCCCTGAGCGAAACATCGGTATCCAGAATCGCCAGCCGGATATGGTCCTGCGGTTTGCACAGTTCCATGCTCCCCCACAATTTTCTGACATAACCGTCAGGCAGCTCCTCTTTGACAATCCGCCGCAAAAAATGTTCCCTGGCTTCCTGCTTTATCTGATGCAGACGGACCGATAATTCCTCCTCCGCCTTCCGTTTCTGTTTTCGCTGCTCCAGTCCATTGACCGCCTGGCCGACATACTCCCTTAGCTTCCTTTCCAGAACCGGCTTCAGCATATAGCAGGACGCCCCTTTCTCAAGGGCCTGCTGCGCATATTCAAATTCACTATAACCGCTCATAAGCATAATCACCATATCGGGAAAGCGGTCTCTCACATAATCGATCATTTCGAGGCCATTCATCGCCGGCATTCTGATATCGGTAATCAGAATATCCGGCTCCACTTCGTTGATAATATCCAGCGCCTCATCCCCGTCATAGGCAATTCCTGCAATTTCACAGCCAAGCTGATGCCAGTCTGTCAGCTGCTTCATTCCTTCAATAATCAATTCTTCATCATCTACCAGAACCACCTTATACATCCGTTCCCCCGCTTTCATGCTGTATTCTGGGAACATACAATTTCAGGACAGTCCCCTTTTCCACTTCACTGCTAATCGTCAGGCCATACTCCGGGCCATAGTATAATTTCAATCGGATATTGATATTGTTTAGACCGATGTGTTCGCTCTCCAGCATATCTGGATTGTTCAGTGTCGAGCGGATTTCCTCCAGGCGGTCAGGTTCAATTCCCATACCGTTGTCCGACACCTTGAGTACCACCATCTGTTCCTGAAGTTCAGCCTCTACCCAAATGCAGCGTCCCCTCGTTCTTTTCTCCAGGCCATGATGAACTGCATTTTCAATCAATGGCTGCAGCGAAAACTTTGGTATTATCATTGCTTTCAAATCCTCCGAAATATCGATGATCAACCGGAATTTATAACGAAACCTCAGATTCTGCAGATCAATATAATCGATGATATACTTTAACTCCTCATGCAACGTGACATACTCTGTTTTGAGATCAGTCGTCCGCCGCAGCAACACGCTCAGCTTTTCAATCATCTCCGCCGTATCCTGATCCTGGCTTAGCAGCGCTTTCATCCGAATGCCATCAAGCGTGTTATAGAGAAAATGCGGACGGATCTGCCTTTGGAGCATCATCATCTCTGCTTCCTTCTTTTTAATTTCAATCTGTGCCTTTTCCTCCATCAGCACCTTAATCCGTTTGAGCATGTGGTTAAAGCCGTTGGCAATGGTACGGATTTCATCGTTACTGTCAACACTGACCACCACATCCAGATTACCACTCTCAACCGCCTGCATTCCGGCCATCACCCTGGCCACGCCCCTACTCATCAGCCGGGATGCGCCGATAGCCAGGCTGATTCCGGCCACGCCACCGAAAAGCAGCAGAATTACTGCATTTTTATTCAGATCATTCAACCCGCTCATCAGTACATTCTGGGGGACAATATACAAAATATACAGTTCCAGATAATCGGAATACTGATAACTGATATTTAAGTTTTCAGATCCAGACAGAACCTGGAAATTATGTGTCCCACTGGACCGCCCGGCAGAAAGTCTGCTTTTCATCTCCGCCAGCGCATTTTCTACTGGTGTTTTACCAGATACATAATACAGTTCCTTGTTTTTGTCCAGTAGCACGATAGTATTATATTGCAGCCGCCGTTTCTGGCAGATTTCATCCAGAAGTTTTTTCTTCATGTCAATGCGGACGATGCCGTTGACCCGCATAAACTCGTAGCTCCTTAACTTTCGGACAATCGAAAACACCTCAACCGCATTGGTTTTGCGGATCGGCATAATCTGAAACATCTTGTCTGACTCCATAAACTCCTGATACCATGACTCCCCTGCGATATTAGTGCCTTCACGATACGGCACATTCGGTCCCCCGGTAATCACCCGCCCCGATGAATCTGCGATCAAAATCCCTTCAATATCGTTCCTGATGTTTAGCATCCGTTCGATTGATGCCCGAACCTCATTGTAATAATCCGCATAATCCGAGGAATCCTCCGCGATATCCTGTCCCAGATTATAGATCATTTCATTTTCCAGCAAAAATGTCTTGCTCAGCCGATCAAGTTCCTCCACCATATTGGTTATGGAGCTGGTGATACTGTCCACATAGATTTCCGAATAAGCAGTCATATTTTTCCGCAGCAGATTTTTAGAAAGCCCATAATAGGCCGCATAGATAACCGCAAATAAAAACGTAACTGCCAAAAACAGACCCAAAAGTTTTTCCTGAAATGTGAATCTTTTGTATCTACTGTAAATAGTTCTTCCCCCTGTCAGAATAACTATATTTTCTATCATTGTATCTGATAATGTTGCCGGTGTCAATTTGAGTTCATAGGCCAATTATGCCTCTCTTCTCTGTACCGTAAATCCGTGACTGCTGTTAAAAAACCGTTTAGCATATACCGGCACGCCAACTGTCAGCAGACGGGCATTAAACGCCGCCGATTCGTCACAGAAGGTATCATTGTCACAATAGCACATCACCGTTGGCAGCATTTTATAGGGGCCTCAATGGCCATTAAAAGTCTCATCAGAGTCAAGACCCATTTCGCGTAAATAGCGATTGGCGATATCCCATGCCGTCTGCATATGCTTTTTCATAAGTTTTTGTGCGCGATCTGGATCCCGTTTTTTGATGCACTCCAATATCTGAAGATGTTCCGCCAAGCTGATGCCAGGTATATAATTTTCGTCTGGAATTACCTTGCCGACCTCAATCATATAGGTGAAAAGCGCCTCGCGG